>LSQX01158397.1_pt1 | contig 20158 bp, 17 predicted proteins | sample 654561 | NCBI WGS metagenome assembly LSQX01 (sample SAMN04489861, study PRJNA283612) | anaerobic digester metagenome | isolation source: 4 biogas reactors fed with cattle manure at either 37C or 55C with and... | place: Denmark: Kongens Lyngby | collected 2014 | reverse complement strand
AGGAAGCAGTCGAAGATCCTGTTGAGGAAATTTAATAAGAGCTGTTTTCGTTTGTGGCGGAGTGTCGTTTGTGATGTAATTTTACAAACTATATACTCCGCCTTAATTATTTCAGTGACAGATATTTTAGAGGAAATCCTGCGCCGAGAAAGCGCTGTTTTGTGCTACACTCTGATTAGTCATAACAATTCAAAAGCCGTACTTTAAGCGTGTCGGTTGTATAAGCGATGGAACAAACAGATATTCAAACTATTGAAAAGGTGGAGTTGCCACCCATCCCTGCCAAGCGTTATTTCACTATAGGTGAAGTCGCTGATTTATGCCAAGTCAAGCCACATGTTTTACGCTATTGGGAGCAGGAATTCACTCAATTAAATCCTGTTAAGCGTCGCGGTAATCGTCGTTATTACCAACATCATGAGGTGTTATTAATTCGTCGTATTCGCGAGTTGCTCTATGAACAGGGCTTCACTATTGCCGGTGCGCGTAACCGTCTAGGCAATCCTCGCCTTCAAGAAGAGAGCGATTCAGCAGTTCGTATTCCGGCTAATGACCTCAATACTATTCGTACTGAGTTAGAAGAAATTATTCGTGACTTGGATGGTTTGTTAAAGAACTAGTTTTTAAAGTGGCCAAATAAAATAAGGGCGTTTGATTTTAAGTAATCAAACGCCCTTAGTCTTGTTATGCGTAAAGCTTATTACTTTAAAGCCTCTAATACAGACTGCATGGTGTCTTTAGCATCACCAAAGCACATGAAGCTATTTTCTTTAAAGAAGAGGGGGTTTTGCACGCCGGCATATCCCGTGTTCATGGAACGCTTCAAGATAACCACGTTTTCAGCTTCCCAAACTCGTAGAATAGGCATACCGGCAATCGGGCTATTTGGATCAGTTTGAGCAGATGGATTAACGGTATCATTAGCGCCAATGACTAGCACAACGTCAGTATCAGCGAAGTCATCGTTGATTTCGTCCATTTCCAGAACGATATCATAGGGGACCTTGGCTTCTGCTAACAACACGTTCATGTGACCTGGTAGGCGACCTGCAACGGGGTGAATACCAAAACGTACCTTAGTGCCTTGTGCACGCAAGGTTTCAGTTATCTGAGCGACAGGGTATTGTGCCTGAGCTACTGCCATACCATATCCTGGTGTGATGATAACTGACTTGGAGCCTTTGAGTAATTCAGCTACTTCAATGGCACTAAGCTCGCGATATTCACCATCTTCTTCATCGCCACCGCTAGAGCTACCATCGGTACCAAAACCGCCGGCGATAACCGAAATAAAAGAGCGGTTCATTCCCTTGCACATGATGTAAGAAAGAATGGCACCAGACGAACCAACCAAGGCACCGGTTACGATCAAGAGGTCATTGCCGAGCATGAAGCCTGCTGCCGCTGCCGCCCAACCGGAGTAGGAGTTCAACATAGAAATCACTACCGGCATATCAGCGCCACCAATCGAGGCAACTAAGTGCCAACCGAAGGCGAGAGCGATAAGGGTCATGATAATTAAAGCAAAGGTCGAACCATCAGCTTTTACGAATAGTACTAATAATAGTAATGAAACGATAATAGCGGCCAAGTTAAGCTTGTGCTTATGAGGTATGGACAAAGGCTTACTGCTTAATCTACCGTTAAGTTTGCCAAAAGCTACGATTGAACCGGTAAAGGTGACTGCACCGATAAATACGCCCAAATACACTTCAACTAAGTGAATGTAGTGCATATCGGGTGCCACAGAGGCGCGATCCATGTAGCTGTTGAAACCGACAAAGACGGCTGCTAAACCCACGAAGCTGTGAAGAATCGCAATCAGCTCCGGCATCTCAGTCATTTCTACCTTTTTGGCGCGATGAATGCCAATCGCCGCACCTAAAATCATGGCGATTAAAATCCATGCAACACCCTCAGTATTTTCACTGAAAATTGAAGCAATTAAAGCGATCGCCATACCGGCAATGCCGAAGACGTTACCGCGACGAGCGGACTCTTGATTGGACAGACCGGCCAAGCTCAAGATGAAAAATAATGCTGCAATAATATAGGCAGCTGTTACTAATCCTGCTGACATATCTACCCCTTATCCTTTGCGGAACATATTAAGCATACGACGGGTGACGTAGAAGCCACCAAATATATTTATGCTGACGAGGAACACAGATATAAACGCCAAGAAGCTAGCGAAACCGTTGATAGTAGACATTTGTACAATTGCCCCAACGATGATGATGCCGGAAATGGCATTGGTCACTGACATCAGTGGTGTGTGCAAGGCATGTGTCACATTCCAGACAACATAATAACCAACCACACAACTCAGCATAAATACCGTGAGGTGATTCAAGAACTCTTGAGGAGCGTAATTACTTGCCCATAAGTAAACAGCTACACCAATCACCGGTAATGCCAGGCGTTGCCATAATGGCTTCGGTTCTTTTTTAACTTGAACCGGAGCTACGACAGGAGCAGCTTGTGCCGGGGCAGCGGAGACTTGTATTGGTGGCGGAGGGAACATACTTTCGCCATCGTGAGTGACGGTCATGTTGCGTACAATTACGTCTTCAAAATCAAGTACGGCATTACCGTCTTTTTCTGGCGTGATTAACTTGGAGAGGTTAAGCAAGTTGGTTGCATAAAGCTGAGAGGATTGAGCAGCTAAACGATTAGGTAGGTCAGTGTAACCGATGACCGTGACGTTATTGGCTGTTGTAATCACTTCACCCGGGACTGTGTACTCACAGTTACCACCACCTAAAGCGGCCAGGTCAACAATCACCGAACCCGGTTTCATTGAGTCAACCATTTCTTTTGTGATTAGTTTGGGTGAAGGCTTGCCAGGAATAGCAGCCGTTGTGATGATGATATCGACCACTTTGGCTTGTTCAGCAAAAAGTGCCATCTCTGCTTTGATGAACTCGTCGCTCATCACTTTGGCATAGCCGTCACCACTACCACCGGATTCCTCAGGGAAGTCCAGCTTCAGGAACTCGCCACCCATGGATTCGATTTGTTCGGCAACTTCCAGGCGTGTATCAAAGGCCTTGACCACAGCACCAAGTGAACCGGCAGCACCAATGGCGGCAAGACCAGCAACACCGGCACCAATCACTAGTACTTGAGCAGGAGGTACTTTACCGGCGGCGGTAATTTGACCGGTGAAAAAACGTCCAAAATGATGGGCAGCCTCAATAACGGCGCGATAACCGCTGATATTGGCCATGGAGGATAAAACATCCATGGACTGCGCACGTGAAATGCGTGGAACCATATCGACTGCCAGCGCAGTGATTTTTTTGCTGCTCAGCTTTTCGATTAGCTCTGGGTTTTGTGCCGGCTGAATAAAGGACACTAAAATGGTGCCTTCTTGCATGGCTTCAATTTCAGCATCACTTGGTGTGTTGATTTTGTAAATGATGTTGCTGTTAAATACGTCTTCACGACTAACAACGTCAGCACCAGCTTCGGCGTAGGCGGAATCATCAAACTTTGCTAGATGCCCTGCACTTGATTCTACAGCGACCTCAAAACCAAGTTTAATGAGCTGTGTCACAGTCGTCGGGGTTGCCGCTACGCGGGTCTCTCCGGCGAATTGCTCCTTAGGAATTCCTATTCTCATCAATTCATACCTCGTCAAGATTAAAAGAAAACTCATAGAAAAGATAGTAAGTACCTCTTTTCCATCCTGTAGATCATACTATAGGATGCTGTTCTGATGAGTATGGATAAAGCTTTTGTGTGGTTATTTTTACTAAATGTAAATCTTAAGTTAGTTGTTGCTAATGTGTCGTAAAAGCTTGCACCTTATGGAGTTGTCGGCATAAAAAATTAAAAAAACAGGTTTATATCAGGATAAGTAATAAGCATATAAAACCTGCTAATTTAAATGTTAAACAATATGATTTTCAATTGTTTTTTTAGGCTATTTTTTTCAAACGTTTAATAAAAATCGGTACAAACATAAATAAAGCAGCAATGCTCAGGAAAGTGATTGATAACGGCGTTTCCACCAGGATCATTGGATTACCTTGAGCGGCGGCTAAAGCTACGCGTAACTGGTTCTCAGCCATTGGGCCCAAAATTAAACCGATAAGCAGTGGTGCGATGGGAAAGTCATAGACGCGCATCACATAGCCCATCAGTCCAATGGCTACCATGCAATATAGATCGAACACTGAGCCTGAAACGCCCCAAATACCTATCATCGCAAAAATCAAAATCCCCGCATAGAGCTGAGGTTTGGGAATCAGCAGTAATTTCACCCACATGCCTACTAAGGGTAGGTTAAGTACTAACAGCATGGCATTACCAATATAAAGAGAGGCGATTAGTCCCCAGACCAATTCTGGGTTTGAAGTAAATAAGAAGGGCCCGGGCTGTAGACCGTAATTCTGGAAAGCCGCAAGCAAAATAGCTGCGGTTGCAGAGGTAGGTAGACCCAGGGTCAAAAGAGGTACCAATACACCCGCAGCGGAGGCATTATTTGCTGCTTCTGGACCAGCGACACCCTCAATCGCTCCGGTTGTGCCGAATTCCTCTTTGTGTTTACTAAGTTTTTTCTCCAATGTATAGGAAAGCATGGTCGGGATTTCTGAACCACCCGCCGGAATCGCCCCCATCGGGAAGCCGATAAAGGTGCCACGTAACCAAGGTCGCCAAGAACGTCGCCAATCGTCTTTGCTCATCCAGCGTTTACCTTTTTTGATACCGCTAATTTCATCTTTTTGTTTGTGATAGCGACTTGCGACATAGATCACCTCACCGATAGCAAATAGAGATACCAGTACAACGGTTAACTCAATACCGTCCAGTAGATCAGCTGAGCCAAAGGTCATACGTGGATGTCCGGTCATTTTGTCGATACCGATGACACCAAAAGCTAAACCAATAAATAGTGAAATAAAACCTCTGACACGAGAGGTACCCATGACAACAGCTACGGAAGTAAAGGCTAAAATAGTTAGGGCAAAGTAATCAGCAGGTTTCATGTAGAAGGCTAATTCAGCTACGGCTGGTGCAGCAAAGGTCAACATGATGGTGGCAAAGGTCCCAGCCACAAAGGAACCAATGGCCGCAGTTGCCAGTGCAGCAGCGCCGCGACCGTTACGTGCCATTTTATTACCTTCAAGTGCAGTCATCATGGAACCGGCTTCGCCAGGCGTATTAATAAGAATACTAGTGGTAGAACCACCGTACATCGCACCGTAGAAAACACCGGCAAACATGATAAATGCTGAGACAGGACCAACAGAAATTGTCACCGGTAAAAGCAAGGCAATGGTTAGGGCGGGGCCAATACCGGGTAAGATGCCGATTGCTGTACCTAGCATGGAACCGATAAAAGCCCAGACTAAATTCATGGGCTGGAAGGCAACTGTAAACCCTTGAAAAAGTAGATTTAACGTTTCCATCTAAACACCTATAAGGGGTAAAAAATCACCCAGTTGTAAACCTAAATAGCTAAAGAGTAGCCAGCTGAGACCACCTAAAATAAATCCAATAATCAGATCACTTAGCAGTTTGTTAGATCCAAAGGATCGTGCGATCAAGGCAAAGGTAAGCATCGCAGTAAGAGGCAAGCCTAAAAAAGTGATAGTTAGTGCCGGGATTAAACAGCCGAGGGTAGCAGTAAAAAAGGCCTTTTTATCCATTGGTGTTGAGCCGCTAGCGTTCTCAGTATCTTGTGCCTCAAACTTTTCGCCACGAGCAATTTGAATGGTTAATAAAATGCCTAAAATCATTAAGCCTAATCCGGCTAAATTGACAAAAAGTCCAGGACCAATCGCTGCGTATTGGGCTGTGCTTGGTAGCTTGCTACCGCTGTAGACACAAATAGCACCCAGTACAATGACGGAGATGCCAAGCCACCATGGTTTGGATTTGTTTTCTTGCATAGTAAATTGCCTTTTTAACTCGACTTAATTAAAAAAGCCGGTTGCTTATATGTGCGACCGGCTTAGGGTTGGCTTTTTATTATTTAATTAGACCGGTATCTTTGAGAACCTCATTGATGCGCTCAGATTCGGCTTTTATAAATTCACCGAACTCGTCACCGGTTAAGAAAAATGGTTCCCAACCTTGAGTTTCCATGGCTTCTTTCCAGGCATCGCTGTCGTTGAGTTGCTCAAAGCGCTTAATCCACTCTTGATAGTTTTCTTCAGGCATATTGGGTGAACCGAGTACGCCACGCCAATTTGCTAGTTCAATATCAAAACCCTCTTCTTTGAAGGTTGGTACATCAAGACCTTCCATACGCTCAGAGGAAGTGATAGCAAGGATTTTTACGCGTCCCATATCAGCGAATTGTTGGAACTCAGAAATACCCGAAATACCAGCGGCTAGGGTGCCGTTAACAATCGCGGTAATGGTTTCAGTGCCACCGGCTTGTGGGATATAGTTGATTTTCCCGGCATCCGCACCACTAGCTTTAGCCAGGAGAGCCAAGGCTACATGATCTACGCCACCGGCAGAACCTCCACCAACGGGTACTGCACCCGGGTTCGCTTTAAGAGCAGCAGCAAATTCGCCTAAAGACTGATAAGGAGAATCAGGGCGCACGGCCAGGACCAGGTACTCAGCAGTCAAGCGAGCCATTGGTTTGAAATCTTCTAATTTAATGGGTGAGTTGTTCATGGTAATGGAGCCAACGGTAATGGCCCCAAAAACTGCTAGTTCATCGGCTTTGCCTTTAGCCTTGTTTTGGAATTCGGCTAAACCGATGGTGCCGCCAGCACCGCCTCTATTAGTGTAATTGACTGTGCCGGTATAAATGCCCGCTTTATTCATCGCAGCCATCGCTTGACGGCCGGTACCATCCCAACCGCCCCCGGGGTTGGCCGGTAACATCACACTGACTTGTGCTTGTGAAGCACTTGCGACTAGTAATAATCCACTGATTAAACCTGCTTTAAGAAATGTTGTTTTGAGTTTCATGAAATGTCTCCTGCGGTGATTATGAAATTACATTATTACTATTTGTAATTTTCTTTATAATGCAGGATTCATTTTGCCAGTGCAGGTGTTCTAAAGGCTTTAGGGATAAACCCTGTTTTTTTAGGAACAGGGTTTCGCTGTGAAAGTAAGAGAGGCCGCGATTAAATTTTGAGGGCGTTGGGGTTAAGCAAGATGTTTTTATCTATGTTGTTGAGATCGGTATGACCACAAAAAGCCATAGTCACATCGAGCTCGTTAGCCAGTAGTTGGAGTGCTTTTTCTACACCTTCTTGGCCAAAGGCAGCCAGGCCGTATAAAAATGCTCGACCTATCATAACGCCATCAGCACCGAGTGCTTTAGCTCTTAAAATATCTTGACCCTGTGTAATGCCACCATCCATATAGACTTCCATCTGACTGTTTTGCTGTGCCAGTGCCTCAATAATCGGTTCAAGTGAAGAAATGGAGGAGGGCGCGCCATCTAACTGGCGACCGCCGTGATTTGACACAACAATGGCATCGCCCCCATGTCTATGAGCTTCTACTGCATCATCGGGCGACATAATGCCCTTAAGAATTAGCGGACCACCCCATGCCTCCTTAATCCAGGCGATATCGTTCCAGTTTAGTTGCGGGTCGAACTGATCTGCAGTCCAAGAGGCGAGGGAGGTCATGTCGGCAACGCCTGTGACATGGCCGACAATATTGCCAAAGCTGCGACGCTTGGTTTTTGACATATGCCAACACCACTCGGGACGCAAAGCAAGGTCGAGGATATTGAGTAGCGTTGGTTTGGGTGGTGTACTTAAACCATTTTTTATGTCTTTGTGACGCTGTCCCATGACTTGTAGGTCCAAGGTCAGCACTAAGGCAGAGCAACCAGCATCTTTAGCGCGACCAATAAGTCGGAGCATAAAATCGCGGTCTTTCATCACATAGAGTTGAAACCAGAAAGGCTGAGTGGTGTTTGCAGCAACATCTTCAATAGAGCAAACACTCATGGTTGAGAGGGTAAAGGGTACGCCAAATTTCTCTGCTGCTTTAGCTGCCAAGATCTCACCATCAGCTCGTTGCATGCCTGTGAGACCTGTCGGTGCAAGCGCTACCGGCATGGCATATTCAGTGCCTAATAACTTGCCTTTGATGCTACGATTGTTCAGGTCACGAGCAACCTTTTGGATAAATTTGAGTTTATGAAAATCGGTAGAGTTGGTGCGATAGGTACTTTCTGTAAATGAACCGCTATCCATGTAGTCATAGAACATTTTTGGCACTTTGATTTTAGCTACTTTACGTAGGTCTTCAATGCAAGTGATTTTATTGATATTGAACATGGTGTTTATATTGTTAGTAATTATTGCTTAAATGGGACTATTAGCATTGAATTTAATACTCTTATCATGCTTTGTCCAGATTAACTTGATTTTTATTTTAAAACGTCCTAGAATCTTAATCTTTCCTCGTTAGAGGAAAAGAAAAAAGAAAAGAAAATTCGGGGCGTAGCGCAGCCTGGTAGCGCACTTGCATGGGGTGCAAGGGGTCGAAGGTTCAAATCCTTCCGTTCCGACCAATAAAATCAAGGGCTTAGCTTAAATTGCTAGATCCTTTTTTATTGGTTTATCTTCTGGGGACATAAATAAACCTTAAAAGGTTGGATTTTTAGATGTCTAACTTTTGGGATCAGATTTCTTTTTATTTCGTAGAGTTTTGAGGTTGTTGTGGATTCGAATCCCTCCGTTTCTTTTTAATTACATTTGTTTTAATTGTACTCTTCATTAAAATAATCAGTATCTAGTTGTTTGACTTCATAAACCTGCTTGATACTGCAGCCTAGGTTATTTTCAACCATCAGTTTGGCAAGTTCTTTGCCGTCAATCAATACAACTTTAATATCAAGCCCTAAAGTTGCTTCACGCGCTCCGGTAGAAAAGTCTGAAGTAGTTATAAAAACACCTTTGCGGGCGCGTTGCCTAGTCAATGCTCCAATGAATTTATCGATTTCTGGACGGTGAACGGTATAATTCCAACGCTTTGCTTGTAGATAGATGACGTCTAAACCTAATTTATCTTCTTTGATGATGCCATCAATACCGTCATCAGCAGTTCTGCGTGTAGCGCTACCTGCTTCTTTATGTGAACCACCATAGCCCATGGCAATCATTAGATCAACGACTAAGTCTTCAAAGAACTCTGGAGAAGAAGCTAGTACTTGGGTCAATAGTTCGTCAGCTAGAGAGAACATTAATTCTTGATAGGCTGAATTTAGACGCTCATCTGGCGTGTTTTCTTCATCCACTATAGTTTTTTCTTCAGTTTGAACTGAAATATTAATTGTCTTAATGTTTTCACTAGGACGAGGAGAGTGAAACTCAGCAAATTCAGGATAACGTTTGAGCCAAGTAACAGTGATACGTTCAGGACCAGTAGCGAGTACTTCTCGCCCACGCTCAGTAATTTTAACTAATCCTTTTGAAGGGATTTGTAGAAGACCAGCTTTATTAAGGTAGGTACGAGCCCAGCCAACTCTATTACTAACCACCGTTTGTTTGCCTGAAGGTAAGCGTTCATTTGACTCTTCAGTACTTAGTTCGAAAAAATCAATTGCATATTCTCTAAGTTCGTTCAAGGTTAAGGTTTGACCATTAGAAACAGAGCTAAGTATTGGTCGCATAAAACTTTGAAAATCAGGAATAGCCATTTTGTATCGTCCTTGGAATTAATAATTGGCCTTTAGAATAACCGAATAAGATTAGGTAGGCATAAAAATCCAAGTTTTTTTAGCTCTTTAATTGAGATTTTAGAGCTACGTTGCCACTGTAAATGTATTTAGTGAACTGCAGAAATCCATACTCTTAAGCGGTATTTAACTTATCCGCTAGGTCGCCTAATGTTAATATGTTTGTATGTTCTAACGCTAGTCATGGTTTTGGTTGCGACCAATACCTTTCTTATGGCTAAGTGCTAATTGAATTGGCATTTCAGTGGACAGATTTATTTTTACAAAATTTCTGTAAAAAACATTAGCAGGAGATTATTATGAAAACTCATAAAATCTTGATTGCAGTCATATTGACGGTCGGAGTCGGCATTCATGCTGTTGCCGGTGCACAGTCCTTTGTGGTGCCAGACGAACCAGTACCTTTCCTGGAGCAGCCACCGGTTTTTGACAATGGTCTTGAAAGTAGTACAGCCATATTCCCGCAAATATCACTAGCCTGGTTTTCCGCTAATCGCCCGCTGCGGCAAACGCACGAGGCTATTACTTTGTTAGAGCAAGCTGGGCTTCATGGTCTGGATTCAGCTGATTACCACGCAGAAAACCTAGCGCGACAACTGGCACAGGCTGATAGAAGTGAATTGGGCAGTGAGCAGATTGCACAGCTTAATGAGCGTATTACTCATGTTATGCGGACCTATGTTAAAGATCTTAAAAACGGACGGGTAGACCCAGCCAGTGTCAAACAGAAATTCAACCGGACGGCTATTACTGATGTAGAGGCCGATGTCTTGTTGCAAAATGCCTTGCAGCAGGAAGATTTAGCCAGTTTGCCAGAACACATTACTAGCCCCATACCAATGTATAAAAGCTTGCTTGGGGTATTGGCTCACTATAAAACGCTTGTTGGCAACTCAACTTGGCAAACACCTTTACCAGCCGTCAATGGCAGCCTTAAGCTTGGGCAGCCTTATGATGGTCTTGCAGGATTGCAAGCACGCCTTGAGGTTTTGGGGGATCTATCCCCAGGTAATGCAATACCTACTGTTTACGATGCTACGCTAGAGCAAGCAGTAAAAAAGTTTCAAGAGCGACATGGTCTTGAACAGGATGGGGTGATTGGTAAAGCTACTCTGGCTGAGTTGTCGATCACACCAGAACAGCGTGTCAGACAGATTGAAATTAATCTTGAGCGTTTACGCTGGACACCACTGACTACACATTCACGCATGATTGTGGTTAATGTACCCGAATTTGTGCTGCGCGGTTATCACGTTAATATGGGTAGGATTGAACCACAAATCGAAATGAGAGTCATTGTGGGTAGGGCCTTCAATACTAGCACTCCCTTGTTTGATGGAAAAATGGAATTCATCGAATTTAGTCCGTACTGGAATATTCCCTATTCAATAGCACGCAGTGAAACTATTCCACACTTGCGCAGAGATCCGGGTTATTTAAACCGTCAAGGAATGGAGTTTGTGATTGGTAATAGTGTTTCAACCGCTGTGACAGAGTCTAACATCAATGCTGTGTTGGCGGGCAATGCACGGATTCGTCAACGGCCTGGACCGCGAAATGCTTTGGGTGATATTAAATTTATTTTCCCTAATGATATGAGTATTTTCCTTCACCACACTCCATCAGTCGGCTTGTTTGATCGTTCTCGTCGTGATTTTAGCCATGGCTGTATTCGTGTCGAGGAACCGGTTCAATTAGCGCAGTTTATTTTGATTAATCAGCCTGAATGGACGACAGCACGTATCGAATCTGCAATGCAGGCCCGAAAATCGAATACAATAAAACTTGTCGAGCCGATTCCCGTTGTACTGGCATATAGTACTGTGGTTGTGAAAAATAATAAAACGTACTTCCTCCCCGATATTTACGGGCAGGATAAACTCTTGGATCAAGCTCTTCTACGTCATACGCAACAACAGACTGCCAGATCGTTGTCTGCGTCTAAACCCTAAAATTATCAGGAGAATGTATAGCATGTCATTGTATACACCTCATACTCGGCGCCAGTTTTTGCAGAATAGCTGCAAGCTGGCGCTAGCGGGCGCTACTTTATCAATAATGCCATCTGTCAACGCCGCTCCATCAATTGCTTCTAAAAACCATCTATTGGCTCTGGATCACACTCATACCAATGAAAAACTGTCAGTGATTTATCGTTTGGGGGAGCAGTATGTTAATTCCGCGCTAAGTCGCTTGAACTACTTTTTACGTGACCATTATTCAGGTACCGTAGGTATTATGGATCCAGGTCTTTACGATATTCTTGATGGTATACAGAGTGCTTTGCGTGTTGATTTGCCTTACCAGATTATTTCCGGTTACCGTGATCCTCATACTAACGAACACCTGCGTACAACCCGTGGGGGAGGTGTAGCCAAGAAAAGTCTGCACATGGAGGGCAGAGCGCTGGATATTCGCATGGTAGGTGTGCCACTTGATGAGTTACGCGATGCAGCATTGTCGTTAAAGGCAGGTGGCGTGGGCTACTATCCTGATAGCCAGTTTGTGCATGTAGATACCGGTCGTATCAGAAGTTGGTAAAACGTGAGAAACCGTTTGGTGGTGGAAAGGCCAAGATTGGAACAACACAATATTTTATATATTACTATCGGTTCATATTAGGAGTTCTTGGCCTTATTAGGTAAGCGTATAGTGAACTCTATTAGTTAATTCACCGGTAACTATTCAATTAGAACACTTTGCCCGTTTATTTGCTAAGGCAATACTAAAGTTATTTCTAGCGCAGCTTTATTTAATACGGGAAACATGCGTTCTATCATTTCTTCTGGGCTAACGGCTAAAGGGTTACAGCTTACCATTAATGCTAATATTAGTTGATTGCCACGGTTAAATACGGGTACTGATAAAGAGCACATACCCAACTCTAGTTCCTGATTAACCAAACAATAACCTTTAACTCGTACACTTTTAATATCTTCTATTATTTTTTTTGCTGTTTTTGTGTGTTCAGTTAATTTTTTACAAGGTTCATTTTTAAAAAAATCTTCTAATTCTTCATCACTATAATCGGATAGAAGGACTCGTCCTGTGGAAGTTATATAAGCGGGTAAACGAGCACCTATTTGAAGATTTATTGATATATGTCTATTGCGATTAGCTCTCCCAATATAGACTATATCTTTATCCTCAAGAACAGTAACAGAACAGGATTCATTTAAGTTGCGAGCGACTTGTTCTAAAATAGGAGTTACTCGTTCCATAAAGTTTAGAGAGGCTAAATAGGAATATCCTAAGTCAAGGATTTTAGCATTTAAACTATACTGACCATTATCTTGATGTAAATATCCTAGTTTAGAAAGAGTTAGCAAAAAACGTCTTGCTGATGCTCTGCTCAGAGAAAGCTTGTTAGCTAATTCAGTAATACTTTGACTCGGAGTTTCTTCATTGAATGATTTTATTACTTCTAACCCTTTAGCAAAGGTTGTTAAAAAATCTTTATCGGATTCGTTTGTTTTGGTGGACTGAGACAAGAAATTCTCCTATGAAATCGTAGGGTGGTGATACCACCCTACGGGTCTTCCAGTTACTTAGTTGCCATATTGTTCTGGGTCAATTTTGGAATAAACTTCATTCCAATATAACGTTTGTAAATCTTCGGCCGAATTAATATCAGCTTCGGCAATGATGTCACTCCACTTATCAACTAATGTTGACATTGTTTCTGATAACTCTTTTAAACGGGGTGAGTCTAGTTTATACTCTTGTGCATAAAACTCTGGGATAAAAGCTAAATCTTTAGCAATAAACTCGTGAGATTTTTTAAGTAACTCAGGATCGGCCTGCATAATATTGATGCCTGCTTTCTGAGCCTTTTCAAGATCTTCCATCGCTTGTTCTTGATAGCGATAGGTGATTTCCGATGTCATCACTGAACCTGCTTTTAAGAAGGCTTCTTTTTCTTCAGTGCTGAATTTATCCCATCTGGTTTTATTTAAGGTGGATGCTCCGCCAGCTGCATATAAGCCGCCTGGTATATCAGTTACAATATTTTTTACTACTTCAATAAGATTGAAGTTTGTCAACTCAGTAGCGGAGAAAAATGTACAATCAATTACTCCTTGACTGAGAGCCTCATAAGCTTCGCCTATTGGTAAGGCGACAGGCTGGGCACCAAATTCACGTACCCAACGGGCCCATGGAGCACCTGAGATTCGAATGCGTTTACCTTTTACTTCTTCGATAGTATCTACCGGTGAATTACAAAACATATTATATACAGGTGTGGATACAACACCTGTATATACCTGATTGTTTTTCTTGAACTCCCCTAAGCACTCCTCACAATTGAGCATGATGTACTCTAGCATTGCACCAGAATAGGCAAAACCCTCTTTGTCAGGGATTTTGTCATTAAGTGCAACAGCCATACTCATATCTGCACCCATATTGGAAAAAGGGTAATCTGAAGGACTATATGCGGTTAATAAATAGCCAACATCAGCTAACCCTTTGCTAATGCCTTCTTTCATTTCAGAATGACTGAGTAAGGATAACTCAAAAATGCGTACGCGGTGTTTGTTGTTTGTTAATTCCTTTACTGCTTCAGCATATTTTTTTGCTGATTCAATAGGAGCTCCTGAAGGGAAGCCAACAGCAAATCGTAAGGTATCTGCTTTTGCTGGTACAAGAATAGAGGCTGTCAGAATAGTAGCGCCCACAATGCCAGTTAATTTTTTTATTGAAAACATAAAATCTCCATCATTATTAAAATAAGTTTTACTGCGTTAATTTTTAATGCAAACATAATGCATTTCTAAGAATTCGTCGATGCCGTACACTGATCCTTCTCGACCAACTCCGGACTCTTTAACACCACCAAAAGGAATGGTTTCAGAAACAAAACGAGTGGTATTGATTCCTAACATGCCATATTCCATTTGGTCACTTAAACGAAATATTCGTGCATTATCTTTCGTATAGACATAAGAAGCCAATCCATAATTGGTATTGTTTGCATGAGTAACGACTTCTTCTTCCGATACGAAGCGATAAATAGGAGCTACCGGGCCAAAAATTTCTGTGTTAAAAATTTCCATTCCTGGTGTAACATCTGCCAAAATAGTGAGGTCAAAAAAATGTTTGCCAATATCAGGAAGGTCGCTACCTCCTCGAACAAGGCGCGCTCCCTCGTCAACTGCTTTTTTTACTATGTATTTGACTTTTTGTACTGCTTTGTCATTAATGAGTGGGCCATTAGTTGATTCGGTATCCAAACCATTACCTAGCTTTAACTTCTCAACTGCGGCTTGTAGTTTGAGAATGAATGTGTCATATATTCCATCTTGAATAAATAGACGATTAGCACAAATGCACGCTTGACCTGAATTGTAAAACTTCATGGCGATTGCACCTTGAACTGCGGCATCTAAATCAGCATCATCAAAAACGATAAAAGGTGCATTGCCACCGAGTTCTAGACTTAGTTTTTTGACAGTACTAGCACACTGTTTACTAAGGATTTTCCCGACTTCGGTTGAACCCGTAAACGACAGCTTTCTAACGATTGGGTTTGAACATAATTCGAGTCCTACCTCATGGCCAGAGCTTGCGGTAATTACATTAAATACACCTGTAGGTATACCCGCTTTGTCAGCTAATGCTGCTAATGCTAAGGCAGATAGAGGAGTGTCTTCTGCTGGTTTGATGACGACAGCGCATCCAGCAGCTAGAGCAGGAGCTACTTTTCGGGCAATCATTGAATTTGGAAAGTTCCAAGGGGTGATTGCTCCGACGACACCAACGGCTCGTTTTTTTACGAACTCAAAGTTGCCTTCAGCGCTTGGTGGTAAAACGTCTCCATTAATACGCATGGCATCATTAGCAGACCAATCAATATAGTTTGCTGATGAAGTTACTTCGCCTTTTGACTCAGCTAGACATTTCCCTTGTTCTAAAGTTAGAAGGGTAGCCAGTTCATCGCGGTGAGTTTCAATTAACTGGGCCCAACTTTTTAGAGCAAGCGAGCGTTGCTTAGCAGTTTGTTTAGCCCATAACTTTTGCGCTTGTTCAGCTTTCTTAATCGCTAGTTCAGTGTCTTTTTGTCCCATATCTGGAACTTCTATAATCAATTCATTTGTAGCGGGATTAATAATTGGGTACTTATCTCCACTGAATGCGCTGACCCATTCGCCATTAATAAAAGCTTTATCCCTGATTAACTTGTTTACTTCTTGAATCATGATTTTTATGTCTCCATATAGAATATATTAATTAGATGCCAAACTAGGTAAGTACAAAATAATATCGGGGAATAACAAAAATAATCCCACGATTGCTAAATCCATTACTAAGAACCAAAGAATTCCTTTGAATACCTGTGAAGTCGTTACTAAATCTCCAACAACGCTTTTGACAACAAATACGTTCATGCCAACAGGGGGGGTAATCATGCCAATTTCGAGTAATTTAGTAAGTAATACGCCAAACCAGATCAAACTAAATGATGTGGTTTCAATAATAGGTAATAAAACCGGTAAGGTGAGTAGCATGGCACCAATGGGCTCTAAGAACATGCCCAAAATTAAATAAACCATAACAATTCCTAGCATGATCACCATGTCACTAGCTTCTATGGAAATAATAAAGTCAGCAATAAAATCAGCCGTACCTGAGAGCACTAGAAAGCGAGTTAACAGGCTTGCACCAACAGCAATAATCAACAAAGCGCTAGTGGTTACTAAGGTTTCTAAAGCGGCAGCTTTAAAAGCGTACCATGTCATTGAGCTTTTAAAAATAGCAACTACACATGCTAAAAAGGCTCCAATCGCACCAGCTTCATTAGGAGTAAATACACCTCCAAATAAGCCTCCAAAAATACCAATCATAATTAGAAAAATTGGCCAAGTATCTTTTAGAGCTAATACTTTTTCTTTGAATGGGACCTCTTCCTTTATATCAGGGGCTAAAGAGGGATTTATCTTAACCCTGATATAAACAACCAAGACATAGCCAACGATGGTTATTAAGCCTGCAGCAATTCCACCTAGAAATAATTGAGAAATAGATGTTTGCGCAATCACTCCATATAAAATCATAATAATTGATGGAGGAATTAAGGCGCCAACAGTACCTGCAACAGCGATAGTACCTGTTGCGAGACTTGGATCGTACTTATAACGGATCATCTCAGGTATGGCAATTCGTCCCATAGCTGCAGAGCAGGCGATAGATGAACCTGATACAGCAGCAAAACCCGCTGAACCAAAAATTGAAGCAATTGCTAAACCTCCAGGGATACCTGACAACCAAGCTCTAGCAGCTTTGAACATACCCTGAGTTAAGTTTGTGTGGTAACAAATAAATCCTAAAAAAAGAAATAAAGGAACCGAACTCAACGTCCAGTTTGCTGCAAAATTATAAGGTATGATCCCAAGCGATGAAAGCGCAATGTCTGGGCCAACAACTGCCCAAATGCCTGCAAAGGAGACTGCTATCAAAGTAAAGCCGATAGGCATTTTAAGTAATAAAAGTATAAATAAAGATAAAAGCCCTAAAAATCCAATACTGATATCGCTCATTCTTGCACCTCAATTATTTGGTCATATTCTTTGTCGGTTAAATAACGCAAAAATTTCACTAAGCAGTAAATGCCTAACAAGCCGGCACCAAAACATAAAATGAAATAACTTGGCCATGTGGGAATCGTGAAGTCACCCTGCATGACAGAGGTTTTTGAACTGAAGTTTTTTAAAGCAACACCCCATGACACATAAGTAATTAAAAAAGCGGTTATCGAAACGAATAAGCTTCCAAACATATCAACAAATTTATTCATTTTTGCTGAGAAAAATCCTGATATTAATTCAACGGAAATAGAAGCCCTACATTGTTCGGTGTATGCTAATGGTAGGAATATCGCTATGATCATGTAGTAGTGTGCAACGAAGGTGATTGTTCCAGGTAAAGGTTTATTAATAAAAAATCTTGCAATAATGTCGGCTGTAATATGGATCATCATTAATGCAATTGCTGCACCACCAATCAAAGTAATTACTTGATTGATTTTTTTTAGAAGTGTATCAATGCTATTCATTGTTCATACTCTCTTTAATTTCTTCAGATTTATGGCGTACTTATATTGAAGGTACTTCCTTGTTACTGAAATAACGTTAAGCTATGAGTTTTGAAGCACTATACGGCCTTCAACATGGCCATCAGCAAGCTGGTGTAGTGCAGCATTAGCTTCATTAAGTGGTCTGACTTCAATAGGTAAGTTGAACAAATCATGCTTATTTGCAAATTCTATTAACTCTTTTAAATCTGTTAAAGAGCCAGTGTATGAACCGATAATTGAAATGGCTTTAGTGATGATGTAAGGGATCGGATAGGTCAATTCACCTCCATGTAGACCAATAATAATTATCTTTCCACCTTTACGGACTAAATTTAGTCCCAATTCGACAGTCGTATCACCACCTACGAAATCAAGAATAGCGGTAGAATTTGCATTACTAGCTTTTAATACTGATTCTGAAATATTATGGTTTGAAGGATCAAAAGCAGATGTAGCACCAACTTTAAGTGCTAGCTCACGTTTTTGCTCTGATAAATCTAAGCCAATGATGTTTTTTACACCTAATAATGAGAGCGTTCTAATTGCTAATAAGCCTAACCCCCCACAACCAATGACGACAACAGCCTCATCATTATGAATTGGACCTATTTTTTTGATAGCCGAAAATGTGGTCAAACCTGAGCAGGCTAAGAGAGAAGCGTGAGAAGGATTTAAATTACCTAAATCCATTAAATAACGAGGATGTGGAATAAGAACATATTCTGAGTATCCTCCTGGTTTAAAGACACCAAGAGCGGCTGGTTTAGTACAAAGATTCTCTTCTCCTCTCTCACAAACAGAACATTCACCACACCCTATCCATGGATAAACTAACATTTGTTTACCTATTTGAGAGGCATCAACTTGATTGCCTACTGCTTCGATTGTGCCAACAATTTCATGTCCTAAAGTAACAGGTAATTTAATACCTCTATCTTGAAGGGATAGTTTTTTGCCCTGACCGAGCCCATAATAACCTTCGTAAATATGTACGTCACTGTGACACACGCCGCAGTAATTAACTCGTACCAAAATTTCTGTTCCTGTAGGTTTAGGTATTTTAACTTCGGTTTTTTCTAGACCTAAACCAAATTGATTAAATTGATAGCGGACATAAGTACTGTTTTCTGTTGTCATTTATTGCTTTCCTTAGATTTATATTTTGTTCGTATATCGTACATAAGGTTTACTAATCGTACAAATAAAATATAACTGTCTGACTAAGCAGAGTCAATTCTTTTGGAATATAACTTAGGGAAAATCACTATAAAAATAGTGGCTTTTAAACAGAAATAGTTTTTTAAATACACTTATTTTGTATTTTTAGACCTACAATCTCTTACCTTGTGTCTGGTTTTAAAGTTAGCTCTAAGTAAGGGAGTAATATGTAGAAATGATTTATGACGTTGTCTGTATAAAAGAATATTCATTCATCTACCATTAATAAATTTTCTTTGGTAATGGCATCTACAATCCGTCGTTTAATCTCCTCTTCTTTTTTCTCAGACCAAATTACGCTTGTGACTGATTGCTGACTATGCTTAAAAGGCAAAAATTTTAAATTGTGTAGACCACAATTTTTCATGCAACTCGGCACGATAGAGACACCCAGGTTTTGTGAAACCATACTAACGATACTCAGCCAGTGTTTTGCTTCATCATTGGCTTTTGGGAAGAAACCCGCGCTTACACACATAGATAAAAGCATTTCATAGTAACTAGGTGAAACTGTGCGAGAAAAGAAAATGAAGTTTTCATTTTTAAACTCTGTTAATTCGACTTTTTTGTTATTTGCGTATGGACTACTTTCATGTATGCAGAGTAAAAAAGGTTCTGTATGCAAGGTTTGACTTTTTATTCCTGCAGGCAGATGATTGATATGGATAAAGCCAATATCAATATTGCCTTTGTCTGTTTCAAGAATGATTTCGCTAGAGTTGGCTTCAATCAGATCAAACGTAATTTCGGGGAATCGTTGCTCTAATGATGAAATCAATGCAGCAAAATTACGGTAGAGCATTGAGCCCACAAATCCTAAACGTATATGGCTATTGTCATCCGCTTGATGCAAGATGTTTTTTAAATTACTTGCATGACTCAAAATAAATAAGGCTTCTTTGTATAGTCGAATACCGGCAGAGGTCAGACTTACTTGCCTGCTATTCCGTTCAAATAAGACAAGATCCAGTTCTTGTTCTAATTGTTTAATGGCGTAGCTCAAGGGTGGTTGTGAAATATTCAACCGTAGAGCTGCCTTGCTAAAGTTCAGCTCTTCAGCAACGGCAACAAAATATCTAAGTATGCGAAGTTCAGTATTCATAATCTATACTTTTTAAATATGGATCTAAATTAAATTAGTATTTTTAAATATACCTTAATTTATTTATGATGAATTTATATTTCAATTC
>LSQX01063496.1_pt4 | contig 20160 bp, 16 predicted proteins | sample 654561 | NCBI WGS metagenome assembly LSQX01 (sample SAMN04489861, study PRJNA283612) | anaerobic digester metagenome | isolation source: 4 biogas reactors fed with cattle manure at either 37C or 55C with and... | place: Denmark: Kongens Lyngby | collected 2014 | reverse complement strand
ACCGGCTTTTTGCTGCTGTAATAGGCATCCCGCGGTGATACTACTATCTCTGGGTTTGTCAGCATCCCCCGGGTTATCTCCCTTACATCCCCGTTGCGGTGGTGTTTTGCAAGGTCCTTAATGGCCGCCACAAGGGAGCCTATCGATTCTTCCGTATCCCCCACCGCGGTTATTGCCAGTATATTGTACATATCCGCCAGTTCCACCTGGATATTGTATTCCTTTCGCAGCAGTTTCTCCGCATCATAGCCCGAAAGGCCCAGCTCCCTTACGTTAACCCCCAGCTTGGTATCGTCGAAATCGAACACCCCGGGGGAACCGACCAGTTCGCTGCCAAAGGCGTACAGCCCGTCTATTTCATTAAGCTGCGCCTTTGCGTCCCGCACAATCTCCAGCAGCCTTCCCAGTATGTCCTTTCCGCGGGTGGCCAATTGCTTGCGGGCAACATCGATGGATGTCATCAAAAGGTATGACGCGCTGGTGGTCTGGGTCAGGTTAAGCGTTGTTTTCATATAACTGGGGTCCAATATGCCGCTTCTCATCAAAAGCAGCGAGCTCTGGGTAAGGGAGCCCCCGGTCTTGTGGGTGCTGGACGCGCTGGCGTCCGCCCCCAGCTCCATCGCACTGGCAGGAAGATTCGGATGAAAGTTGAAATGGGCCCCGTGGGCCTCATCGGCCAGCACCGCCATCCCGTATCCATGGGCGGCCTCCACTATGGCCGCCAGGTCGGATACCGCCCCGTAATAGGTCGGATGTATAACGAATACCGCCTTCGCATCCGGGTGCTCCTCCATTGTCCTTAGAACGCTATCCACCGTCATACCCATTGCGATGCCCAGTTCTTCGTTAATTTCAGGCTGTATATATATGGGCACCGCCCCGCTTAGTATCATGCCCGCTATGGCCGACTTGTGCGCATTTCTTGGCAGTATAATCTTTTCACCGGGCCTGCAGGCGGCCATGATCATGGCCTGCACCCCGGAGGTGGTACCGTTTACCAGGAAAAAGGCCTTTTCCGCGCCATAGGCCCGGGCGGCCAGTTCTTCCGCTTCCTTTATAACGCCTATGGGATTGCATATATTATCAAGGCACTCCATGGAATTCACGTCGATTTCCAGCACCTTCTTGCCTACATAACCGGCCAGTTCGGGCAGCCCCACGCCGTGCTTGTGGCCCGGCACATCAAAGGGTATCACGTTCCTTGAATGGTAATCCTTCAATGCTTCAAACAGGGGTGCCCTGTTTTGCTCTTTTTCTGTCATATCTACCTCCCCCTTACACAATAGAAGTACTAATACATTACAACACAAAAAAAAAGCTAATGCAACACTTTTTTTAATTGGCAATTCTCCCCTGAAGCGAAATGGCCGGCTGCCTTGCCGCATAACGGCAAACCGCGGCCGAGGGAATAAAAAAAACCGGGCGGGGAACCTACCCTCGCCCGGATTATTGACCGTTAAAAACCTCGGCCAGCTTCATTCCCGACTGCCGGACCACCTCAAGCAGCTTGAACCTTACCCTCACTGGGATTTTTCCCATGTCCTCAATGCCCGGCGGCGTTTCATGCTCCTCCCCGGCCAGCATATCCCTCACCCGCTGCTGGTCCCTTTCCAGCGCCACCGCATTTTTCGTGTCCACAAAGCAGAGGGGCGGAAACATCACGCACCACCAGTTTGCACCGCCGCCTTCGCCCAGCACTATCCGGAGGGCCTGGTATTCGCCGGCGGGCAGGGCAAGGCTGCCGTATGACTTGGTGGGGAAAGTAAAGTATCCCACTTCGGCCCTTACGCCGTATTCTTTTTTTGCATACTCAATCTCCCGGGCGGCTGTATCCTCTATGTACTGCATATTGCCGTGCAAAAATTCCAGTATTTCTTCCTTGGTTTTCATCTCCGAAACAAGCCCACCTATTTCGCTCACTATCCTATCCTTTACCCGCAGCTTAAGTTCCTGGTCCTCGGGAGAATCGCTGTTTGCAATCACGTGCAGCCGGAGCAGGCCGTCGGTCGCAGGCTGCGGACTGCCGCCGGACGGCAGCGTATAAATTATGCAGGTAGCTAATGCCAGTACAAGTATATAAATAACCGGTTTTCTCATTTTATCACCTTCGCCGGAATTTGTTAGCTTTAGTATTTACATGTACGGCGGGTTTTAAACCATTATTTGATGACCCCTACCCTTCTTACCTTTACGCAAGCGGATATATCAACTGAAAGCTCGGTAAAGGCTTCCTGCCAGTTGTCCTTTACATCCTCCCAAATCTCCGGGCGGAACTTTCTTATATGGTTCCCTATGCCCCATACATCCAACTGGAATTCGTTTTGGAATTTATCCATCACCCCGGTACACTGTGCCACCATTTCCCTTTCCACCGCCCTTTCCACTTGCTGGATAAAGGCTTCGTTCATTAAATCCTGGTCTATTGCCAGTATATAGCCTTCTATATTGCCCTCGCATTCCAATATTATATGAAGGTTAACGTCCCCGGCATCGTCTCTCCAAATCTCTTTCCGCCTCTTCAGTTCGGTCAATTCAAAGGGTACAGATACTCCGTTTACATTAACCGAGATAACATCTTCCCCCGCCATGTTTTCCAACCACTGGATCGCCCGGACTTCAAGCTCTCCCAGCCATGCCCTGAACTTTCTGTCTTTTACAAGGCAGCCCCCGGCGATGTTGTATTCCTTCTCTCCCACCACCAGCCGGGGCAGGACCGCGCCGCCGGTTTCACGGATGCTGGTTACCACCTTTCCAAAGTTCTTGGGATAAAACCGCCCGGTCTTTCGCTGCCGGAATATTTTTTCTATATATGTTCCTACTATTGGTTCCACCAGCGGCTTTATGAAAAGGGCGTCCTTTGCCTTTCCCTTAACCACGGCTACGTCGACATTCCTGGAGATTTCTTGTTCCCGCTCCAACCCGTCCAGTACCTCCATTAACAATTCTTCATCCTTCACAAGGGCCTCCCCCAGCAGTATGGCCTTTACATGACCAAAGAATATATTGCCGTTAAGCCGTGTATTGAACTGCCTTACCGCTTCGAATATATTGGGCCCTACCGTGGACACGGCAAACTTGGCATCCTCCGACACAATGGCCCCCTCCCCCTTCAGCAGCCCCACGTTGGGGAATACAATGCTTACCACCAAACGGTTCCGGGGGCTTTCCTCCGGCTGCTTCGACCCTTCTTCCTGCTGCTCGGCACCATCTTCGCCGACCTGGACGTCCTTGCCGGGTTCGAACTTGTCAATGGCCAGCCCAAGTACGAAAATCCTTTCGTTTATTTCTATCCTGTCCCAGCACCCGGCTGCAGAGAGCGCAATCCCTGCTACAAGGACCAGGCTAACCGCTCTTTTTAGCTTGCTTTTCACGACCATTTCCCCCTTCCTTTCCCATCCCCCTGACCCTTGCTATAATATACAGTACTGCCGGCAGCACAAAGCCAAAGGGTATACCGAGATACAGGGAGAATGCATCCAGGTAATTATAAACTTGGGAGACATTATTGGGCACAAGGGCAAGGAAGTATATTAGGAGCGCAAGGGGCAGCGCAGTAAAGGAATGCTCCTTCAATGACAGGATTCTTCCCAGTATTGTCACCGCTGCAAAGAAGAATACCGCCAGCGTCGTGTATACCGCCACCACCCATATGGCCATTACCACTCCGTGGATATTCTCTATGAAAGCGCCGGGGATTTCTATCACCCTGTACACTGCAAAGGTAGGCCAAATAAGCTGCTGTATCTCCACCACGCCGAACATGGCCACCGCCGTCACCACCGCCAGCACATAAATCAGAATGATTGAAATCAAGGCTACCGTCATGGCCTTTGCCGCGTCCCGGGGCCGGGCCATGAAGGGCTGGAAAAGAAGCAGCGCTTCAAACCCGAGGTAGCTGGTCACTATGGTGCCAAAGCCGGTCAATAGTTTTCCCGGCGATGTTCTCATAAAGGGCAGCAGGTTTGTAAGGTCCATTTCAGGTATCCCGGGCAGCAAGAACAATATGGACGGAAGGATGAAAACCGGTACCAGCATTTCTCCCACCCTGCCCACGGTAGCAATGTCCTGCCTTGCAAGGTATGCCGCGCCCAGCAGCATTGTAATGATAATGGCCTCGGCGGGGGTCCGGTCAAGCAGAAACTGCTTGGTGACCTCCGCAAAAACCCTGGCCTCAAAGGCGCAGAACAAAACGTAATATGTAAAAAAGCCCAGCGAAAAAATGAACCCCAGCGGTTTGGTTATGATATCCCCGCTGTATTCCACCACCGTCTTTCCGGGAAACATAAGCCCCAGCCTGGATATTACAACCGACAGTATTATCGCAACAACACCCCCGGCCAACACCAGCATCCAGCCGTCGGGGCCGGCGGCTTCGGTGACCGTCCGGGGCAGCGTAAGTATGCCAATGCCAATTATCGTGGAAAGCATTATCGCCATAAGCTGGTTGGAAGTAATCTTTTCCTGGTCATTCACCGGTACCCGGTCCTCCTTCCTGCTGTCCGCCGCTTTTTTGACCGTTATCGCGGCCGCCGCCTGCCTTTCTTTCGCCGGCCTTACCCTTTCCGTTCCCGTCACCGGCCTTTACGCTGCCCGCCTTAGCCTCGCCGCCGCCCCCTTCATCGCCATCCTTGCCGCTCCCGCCGCCGGAAGTCCCCTTTGCACCGCCGACCCTCATCCGTATCATGTTGCCCCCCGCCAGGGTTTTGGGCCGCCGGTACATCACGGTTTGCGGAGCCCTTACAAGGGCATCCCCCAACTCGTAATAGGTGTTGCCCACGAGGGGGGCAAGGTACGGAACCCCGAAACTTTTAAGCGAGCATAAATGCACCAGTGTCAAAAGAAGGCCCATCACGAGACCGTAAAGCCCCAGTACCGCCGACAGGGCTATGATAAAAAACCTTAGGATTCTGAAGGCTATGCCCACGCTGTAGGAAGATACCGCAAAGGAAGCTATGGCGGTAATGGCCACCACTATTACCATGATGGGACTAACCAGCCCCGCCTGCACCGCCGCCTGGCCTATTACAAGGCCTCCCACTATGCCTATGGTCTGCCCTATGGGCCCCGGCAGCCTAATCCCTGCTTCCCTCAAAAGCTCCAGCGTCAGTTCCATGATTATGGCCTCTATAAAGGCCGGGAAGGGCACGCCGGTCCGGGTCCCGGCAATGTACAGCGCAAGGTCGGTGGGTATAAGGCCCGGATGGTATGAAGTAATGGCTATGTATACCGCAGGCAGCACAAGGGATATAAAGGCCGAAGCATACCTCAGTATCCTGATAAAACTGGCAATAAACCACCTTTCATAGTAGTCCTCCGACGACTGGAACAGTATGTTGAGGGTTGCCGGGACCAGCAGCACAAAGGGGGTGTTGTCGGTTATTATCGCCACCCTGCCTTCCAAAAGCGAGGCGGCAACCCTGTCCGGTCTCTCGGTGCTTTGCACCTGCGGGAATATGGAATACTTCTGGTCCTCGATAAAACTCTCTATATAGCCGCTTTCCAGCACCCCGTCTATGTTGATGCTTTCCAGCCTTTTTTCCACCTCTTTTAGCACGTTTTTGTCCACGATGTTATCCATGTATGCCAGGGCTACGTCGGTCTTTGAACGGACGCCAACCTTAATCTGCTTTATCTTCAGGTTGGGGTCCCGCAGCCTTCGCCGCAGCAGGGCGGTGTTAAAACGCATGGTCTCGGTGAACCCGTCCCTTGGGCCCCGTATGACAGATTCGGTCTGGGGCTCCTGTACACCCCGGCTAGGCCAGCCCTTGGACCCTATTACCAGCACCTTTTTATAGCCGTCCACAAGCACCAGCGAATCGCCGGATAAAAGGGCTATCATCGACTTGTCGATGTACTCCTCCTCTTTTACTTCACCGGTGGTCAAACCGCTCCTTAAGGCAATGCTGAAAACGTCCCCGGTGATTATGCCGGGGCTTAGGTTGGCATGCTTTGTCTGCAGCATAAGGGACTTCAGCACCTCTTCGTTGAGCATGTTCCTGTCTACAAGCCCGTCTACATAAACCAAGGCAAAGCGGAACTGCTGACGGTTTCCCACCCTGAACTCCCGGTAAACAACATCGTTGCAGTCTTTCAGCTTGTCCTTAAGGTATTTTAAGTTTTTGTCCAGCGATGAAGAGGCCTTGTCCTTCGCTTCTTCCTTTGAAGGCTCTTTTTCCTGTTTTTTTGGCCTAAACCTATCAAGAAGTCCCATTGCCGGCCTCCTAAAAAATTGTTACAAGAATGAATAACAGTATTGAAAACAAAAAGTATAAAACCCCTGTGACCTTGGCGGCAATCTGCTCTTTTTTAAGACCCTTCTTTTTGTAGATATTGCCGTCCACGAAGAAACAAAAAACCCCTATACCCATTCCCAGCAGCATCAGGTAAAGATTATAAAGGTCCTTTATTTGGTTCCATAACGCTCCGGCCAATTTGGCTGCAAAATCCATTTATCCTGCCCCCTTCACGGAATATTCCAAGCCGGTGCTGTGGGGATACCCCTTCTTTCACTTCCCGCTTCACAGGTGAATGTCTCCAATTAAGTATAATGTTTGCACATAACCCCAAGTCTATTCAGAGGGATAAAAAAAACGGCTTTCGCCGTTTTCATCCTATTTTCTCCATGTATTCCCTTGCAAGCATCAGGTCGCTTTCCTTGTCCACATCGTTGCCCACCTCGGGATAGGGGGATATTATGGCCGCCAGCTTTATGCCCAGCAGGGCCGACATCCTTTCCTCCACTTCCGCTATGGAAAGATTTCCGGACAGCAGCCGCAGCACAAAGTCCCAGCCCAGCACGCTGCACATTTTCCAGGGCTTTTTCCTGTATCCTACCAGCCGCCGGGCAAGGTCCGCCGAGCCTTCCACCACCCGCGGGTTTACATAAAACATATTCCCCCCGGTGAAGGTGCCGTCCTTTAACTTGGCGTAAGTTCTCTTTGCGCCGGGATACTTAAGCTCGTTGCTTTCCCTGGTTACAATGGGATAACACAGGTCGGCGCCGGTTTTTTCGCTTTCGGTTATGAAATGGTCCACCGCCTCCGGGGTAAGATAGGGTATATCGCAGGTAAGCACCAGCACCCTCGGCTGGTCCATGAAAAGGGCCACCCCTACCAGTGTATTGTCAATAAGGTCGCCGGCGCCTTCCACTATGTACGAAACCCTGTCCCCCAGGCATTCCCGCAGCCGAATCGTGGGACCCACAACCGCTATTTCGCCTATGGTGGCGCTTTGGAGCAGGGCATCCACGACGTATTCTATCATAAACCTGTCCTTGATCCTTGCAAGGGCCTTTGTATAACCGCCGGAAAGGCTCTCGTTTTTATCACCCGATAGTATAATTGCGCTTATCATATACCCACCCTCTTTTACGTCACCGTTTTTGTGGTTATTACCTCTCTGTACGACTTGCCGAAATACTCCGCCGCCGAAAGGGCGCTATTGTTATCCCGGAAAAGCCCGACCACCGTGGGGCCGCTCCCCGACATAACCGCACCGAGGGCTCCTCTTTCCATCATCTGTTCCTTAATCCTCAGTATCTCGGGGAACCTTAAAGCCGTTACCCCTTCCAGGACATTGACCATCCCGGAAGCTATTCGCTCCTTATCCCCCTTTGCAAGGGCTGAGACCATCCCGGCATTGTCCGGCCTTTTGGTTATGGAGGACAACTTTAGGTTATTATAGGCCCAGGCGGTGGACACCGGAAAGTCCGGCTTTACCAGCAAAAGGTCCAGCACCACTCCGGAAGGAATGGGGGTAAGAACCTCTCCCTTTCCCTGCGCCAAGGCGGGCCCCGTCATAAAGCAAAAGGGCACGTCGGCACCCAGCAAGGTACCCAGCCGCATCATGCCGGCGGTGTCCAGGTCAAGGCCAAGGAGCATACTGAGGCCTTCTATAACCGCCGCCGCATCGGCGCTGCCGCCGCCAAGCCCCGCGGCCACCGGTATGTTTTTCTCGATACTGACCGTTATACTGCGGTCCATGCCGTATTTATCCCTTATAAGCTGTGCGGCCCTGTAGGCTATGTTGACCCTCCCCTCCGGCACCAGCGGGCTGTCGCTTTCCACTCGTATGAGGCCTTTTCCGCCGCCGACGGTAATCCTGACCCGGTCGGCCAAGTCCAGCCGGTGCAGCACCATTTCCACCCGGTGATAACCGTCCTTAAGCCTTTCAATCACGTCAAGGGTTAAGTTTACCTTGGCCCGGGCCTGAAGTGTAGTTTCCGTCATAACCCTCCCCCTGTGAAAAAGTTTGTGCTCCTATTATTTATAATTATATACTCGCCGGAGGGATTATCCAATATAAACCTCATTGCTCAGGATTTTTATTTGCCTGCACTTTTTTGCAGCACTTCCCTCTGCCTGGGTTTTGCCTGCATAAGGGCGGAGGCCCTCTCGATGGTGTCCAGCACCGGCTGCAGGTTTTCGTAGAATATAGCAATCAAATCCCCCGGCCTGGCGCTTTTCATGGCCTTCCACAGGGCCTTTGTTTCGTCGAGTTCCACCTCCACGTTTTCCCTTGGGAAACCTTCCCTTAGGAGGCCCTCCATCAGGTACCCGGCGGTCTCGCCGGGCTCCCTGCCCCTTAAGTCCTTGTCCTCCTTTATGTATACTTTGTCGAATATGCCGGCGCATATGCCGCCCACCTCTATCATGTCCCGGGCAAGGCGGTCGCCGGGCACCCCTATTATACCCACCAGCCTTTCGGCCCCCATGCCGGACAGGGCTTCCCCCACCGCCCTGTACCCGGCGGGGTTGTGCCCATAGTCCACCAGCACCCTAAAGCTGCCGACGCTGTATATGTTGAACCGGCCGGGATTGTTCTGTTGGTCGTTGTAAAAGGCCTTGAGCCCGGTCACTATGTCCCCGATGGGTATGTTTAGCGCATAGGCCCCGCATACCACCGCAAGGGTATTCTCTATATTGTGCTTCAGCCGACCCCCCATGGTGCAGGGCACTTCTTCCACCGCTATGACCGGGTAGTACTTGCCGTTCTTTGCGATTACTATGGTGCCGTCCTTAACAAACACCGCGGTCCTCCCATTATTTATATGCTTTATAACCAGCATATTGTCTTCCCTTTGCGAGAAATATATAATATTACATCTCACCCTGCCGGATATTTCTGCCGTCATGGCGTCATCGGCGTTTAACACGGCATAGCCGTTATACTTTACCGCCTCCACCACCAGGCTCTTGACATAGGCAAGGTCGGACAGCGTTTCAATGCCGTCTATGCCCAGGTGGTCGTTGGTGATGTTGGTGATTATGCCCACATCCGCAAGGTCGTACCCCAATCCCGAGCGCACTATGCCTCCCCGGGCGGTTTCCAGCACCGCAATGTCCACCGTGCGGTCGGTCAGCACGGTCCGGGCGCTGGAGGGACCGGTGGTATCGCCGTCCAGTACGCATTTTTGGTTTATGTACACACCCCCGGTGGTGGTAAGGCCTACGTTATACCCGCTTATGGCCAGGATGGAGGACAGCATCCTGGCGGTGGTGGTCTTGCCGTTGGTCCCGGTTATGGATACTATAGGTATGGAATACTTGCTGCCGTTGGGAAACAGCATGTCCACGATGCACCGGGCGGCGTTCCTTGCCTTGCCGCGGCTGGGGAAATGGTGCATCCTTATACCCGGGGCGGCGTTCACCTCTATTATAGCACCGCCGGTCGACGTCAGCGGCCTTGATATGTCGGTGGTTGTTATGTCCACCCCGGCCACGTCAAGCCCGATGATGCCGGCGGCCCGTACCGCCATCATGGACACCTGGGGATGTATTCTGTCGGTCCTGTCCACCGCCGTGCCGCCGGTGCTTATGTTGCAGTTTTCCCTCACCGTTACCCTCTCACCTTTCGCGGGTATGTAATCAAGGCCGATGCCCTGCCTTTCCAGTGCCAGCAGTGCATGGCTGTCCACCTTAATCTTGGTAAGGGGCATTTCATGGCCTTCACCCCTTTGGGGGTTTAAGTTCTCAATGTCTATGAGCTCCTTCACGGTGTGGATGCCGTCCCCCTCCACCGCGGCGGGGAACCTCTCGGATACCGCCGCAACGCTGCCGCCCACCACCAGGACCCGGAAGTTGCTCCCCTTTATCTGCCTTTCCACTATTACCCTGGGGCTTATGGCCGATGCCAGTTCATAGGCCTTCAGCAGTTCCCCGTCGGATGAAATGTTAAGCGTCACCCCCCTGCCCTGGTTTCCGTTATGGGGTTTTACCACCACCGGGTAGCCAAGGTCATGGGCCAGGGCCAGGGCGGATTCTCTGCAGTAGGCCACGCCGCCCTCCGGGACCGGTATACCCGCCTCGCTGAGCAGTTCCTTTGTAATCACCTTGTCGCAGGAGATGTCCACCGAGATGCAGCTTGTGTTCTCGGTGATGGTGGCTTCTATCCTTTTCTGGTACCTGCCGTAGCCCAGCTGTATTATGCTTCCGCTGCCTATACGCATATAGGGTATGCCCCTAAGTTTTGCCTCCTCTACTATCGCCAGCGTGCTGGGACCAAGGCCGGTTTCTCTCCCTATTTCCTTCAGATGGGCTATCTCGGCCTTTATGTCCACCGCATGCCCCGCAATAAGGCCGTTTACCAGGTCCAGCCCCACGCGGGCCGCTTCCAGTCCCACGTCCTCGTTCAGGTACTCATATATCACGTAATACGAATCCTCCTGTTCCGCCCTCCGAGCTTTTCCGAACCATACGTCGTAGCCGGCGGCGTTCTGCAGCTCAATAACCACGTGCTCCAGGACGTGGGAAAGATATGTGCCCTCCCCGAGCCTTTCCAGGAAACCGCCGGCATGGCCCCTGGAACAATGGTGGTTTGCCAGTCCGGGCAAAAGTTCAACCAGCGTTTGGTTGAACTTTTCGATATCACGGGTAGGGATATCGCTGTACCCCTCCAGGTCCACCTTAAGCCTTATTACCGGGCTGTGACTGTAAATGTTCCTGCCCCTGTATATCCTTTTCTCCAGTATTTTCATTTTCATCCTCCTGAGGTTTAAAATATATTGGTTTCCTTTGAATAAGGTCAAAACCGTAACCCCTTGGCAGCACGTGTATGGTCATGCCCACAAGCGCCAGCGGCTGGTCCGGCCTTGTTTCGGATACATTGCTGAAGGAAAGGGTGCTGCCGTCCACCACCGTCACCGCACCGGAGCCCGAAACCTTGAGCCTGCCTTCATCAATTACCGCCGCGGTATCCTCGTCTATGCCTATACCCAGCACATGGGGATTTTGGGCCACCGCGCACATGAGCCGTCCTATCCTGCCCCGCTGGGCGAAGTGCTGGTCTATGACACAACCGTCCAAAAGGTCAAGGCCGGGGGCCATCTTGACGGTGCATTTCCTCGGCGAGTCCTCTTCGTCTCCGGTTACTATCATGGTGCTGCTTACGGCGGACGCCCCGGCGCTGGTGCCGGCTATCACCAGCCCCCTTTCAAAAAGCTCTTTCAGCGCGCCGCCCATTGCCGTGCCCCCAAGAATGCTGGTAATTCTCAACTGGTCCCCCCCGGTAAAAAAAACGCAGGTGGTCCCCTTAAGGGCATCCAAGGCTTTCGGGCCTGAAGCGTCCTGCCTGCTTTCTATTTCCACGGCCCGGACATCCCCCACCCCGAGCCTTTGGAATATTTTCATGTACTTCTTTGCCGCGAGGCGCGGGTTCTGCGTAGCGGTGGTTATAATCACTATCCTGCCCCGGCCGCCGCCGGCGGCCCCGGCAACCTCTTTCAATACTTCGCAGTCCCCTTCCTTGTCCTCCGCCCCCCCTATTATGATAAGCTTTCCTGCCATGCCGCTTCCTCCTTGAAATCACACTAGTTATTTTTACCATCCGATGATGGTTTATACTTAAGGCTCCCAGTTTGCGGCGCATAAAAAAAATCCGCTAATGCGGGTTCAATCTTAAGAAACCAAATTGCTCAGTCTCTTAAGGCTTCATGAAACGCTAGCGCATGCTTAAAATGGTTTGGTAAGGAAACTCGCCGAAGCTTTGCAGAAAAACCGTAGGCCTGGCAGGACGCCAGGCCACTTTTACCGATGGGGACATTCCGCAGCAAGGAATACCCGCAAAAAGCGGTGTGTCCCCTGACCTTATTTCATTTTCGCATAAGCGGGTATTCATGAAGCCAGGTTTACTTTGCCTGCAAACTGTATCCACCGACGCATAAAAAAATCCGCTGGCGCGGATTTTTTTAAGACAACTGGTACTTTAACATCCGGGTAATTATCAGCCTGTCACCGGGTACCAGGTTCTCCGGGTCCTCTATGTTATTTGCCTTAACCAACTCCTCGATGGTGGTATTAAACCGCTTTGCGATCTGCCACAGGTTGTCGCCGGGCTGGATGAAGTACACCACAATGCTTGGCTGCTCCCTTTTTTCCTCCGGCTCGACTTCCTCTACGTCCAGCAGCACTTCCTTTTCAAGGATACTGCTTATATCCATATCCACCCTTACCTTTGCCCTTGTCTCGAACAGGTCGGCGTCCAGCACGCGGTACTGCAGGTCTTCCAGGTAAAGGTCCACGTCCAGGTCCACCGGCTGCCCGCCGTCGGGAAGCTGGACACTGTGCCGGAAGGGTATTTCATCCTTGTACAGGTACATCGGCTCCTCACTGTCGGTGGTTAGATAAAGCGCCTGGATGGACAGTACCCCCTCCACCACCGCCCGGTCCTCGTATACCCCAAAGTCGGTCAGCACCGGTACGGCTTTAACATCGCATATCTCCTTTATTTGAGGATAGTCCGCCGGAAGACCCAGCTCTTCCTTAACGGCAATTTCATCCCTTAGGCTGTCAAGGGTCTTTTTAAACCTTATTTTGGACTTGAAGGCTTCAAGGTTTACAGTGGGCGAATAGGCGTCCACCAGCACCTCCGCCGGCCGGACCGTCTCCACCCTGCCCTCGGCCTTGACCACCACTTCATATTCAATAATGCGGTTCTGACCCTCCTCGTTTTCCTTTACGGTGGAATAAAAGTCCTCCACCAGGCAGTGCACCTTTTCCCTCATACCGGGCATTATACCGGCCATTTCTATATAATGGCTGAAGGGCGCCTGGTATTTCACGCTGTTTATTGACCCTTCTTCGTCGTTCCCTATGTACAAGGTTGCAATATTTAATATGCCCCGTATTGAGACCCTGTCCTCGGATATGCCGCTGTCCCTTTCGCCCAGGCTTATGTCGGTGGACAGTATTTCCTTAATGGCGGGCCGATCTGCGGGTATTTCAAATTCCTGTCTCACCGTTACCCGGGATATTCCTTCCCCCGCCGTATCGCTTAGCTCCAGGTGGTCCCTCAGGACCTGGACATCGCCTACACCTTTTATATCCCTTATAACATCCACTTCGGACTTTTCCGAAACCTTGCCGGTCAGGTTGAGCACACATTTAACGTTAAGTTTCCTGCTGTTTATCATGTCAAAGTCAAGGTGCTCTATATCCGCCTTAACCTCGGCGTCCATCCTGCCGGATGCGCCGGGCAGGTCTATTTGCTGGGTAAACCCGAAGGACCCTTCAAGGTGATGCAGGGCTTGTTCTCCCTCGTAGGAAATATAAAGGGCTTTAACGTTAACAACTCCATCAACTATAACTTTATCCTCCACAGCCTCCCTGTCGGTTATTACCACCCAGCCGTTCATGCTGACTATTCTATCTACATCCGGCTTGCTATCCGGGACAACAACATCCCCCTCCACCACTGCCTGGGTCATTTCTTCCCCAATAACCTGGTCTATCTTTATCAGGTCTCTTATAAGCTCTAGAGCCATCCCCAGTCCTCCTCTCCTTTTCTTAATACAACCTATTAGAATAATATTAATGAGTGTCCGAAAATATGTTAAAGCCCGAGCAAAAAACAAACAAAAAAGCCGACGGAGCGGGGTGGGGGTGTAGCTTTGGGAGTATACTAATGGTAAAATAGATTAAAACAGCGGAAAGGGGAGTATACGCGATGGACGTTTTGGAGGCAATTTCAACCCGCAGAAGCATACGCAGGTTTACCGGGCAGACCGTTTCGGACCAAGACCTTGACGTCTTACTCAGGGCGGGGTTCCAGGCGCCGTCGGCCCACAACAGGCAGCCGTGGCACTTTGTAATAGTAAGGGACAAGGAAACGCTTGATTGCATCGCCGAGTTTCATCCCTATGGCAAGATGCTGCCCAATGCCGGGTGCGGCATCGTGGTATGCGGGGACAGCCATCAGCAGGCAGAAACGGGCTTCCTTGTGGCGGACTGCTCGGCGGCCATCCAGAACATACTTCTTGCCGCCCATGGCATCGGGCTGGGTGCCGTATGGTGCGGGCTGTATCCCAAAGAAGACCTTACAGAGCCCATGTCCAAGCTGCTGGGCCTGCCGTCAAACGTCATACCCGTCGGCATCATAGCCGTCGGGCACAAGGGAGAGCAAAAAAGGTCAGCCGACCGGTACGACCGGTCCAAAATACACCTGGAACGTTGGTAAGAGCGGGCTATAAGTTCGTTTAAAGCAGCACGGGATGCCCGGTGAAAACCGGAAAACACTTAAAGTCGGCCGCTGATAGAAAAGTGTATGCCTAGGGGGTGTCAAAGTGGACAGTAAAGCACAGCTGCCCGGATACATGGAACGTATAAACCGGCTCAAGAAAAGGGTCCTTGAAACCCGGCCGGAAATAGACCTGGAGAACGCAAGGCTTCTTACCGAGGCCTTCAAGGAAGCGGAAGGAAAGCCGCTGGTGGTTAAAAAAGCCCTGGCTTTTAGGAAACAATGCATGGAAAAAACCGTTACCATATGGGACGATGAACTCATTGTGGGCTGTTCCGGCAGCAAGATTCGCGGCGGAATACTCTGCGCGGACACCTGCTGGTCGGTGCTGGACGACGAGCTGGACACCATAAGCACAAGGCCCTATGACCCGTTTTATCTAAGGCCGGAGGATAAAAAAGCCTTTGAGGAGGAAATCCGCCCCTATTGGAAGGGACGCTCCAACTACGAGGAATGGCTTGCACAGATTCCCGATGATACAAGAGAACTGCGGGACCACGGGGTTGTTTATATAAACCGCAAGGCGGTCCGCGGCTGGGGAGAAACCACCGCCGGGTACGAATGGCTTATCCGGGAAGGACTGTCGGGTATCATATCGGTAATCGAAAAAAGAAGGTCCGAACTGGACCTTACAGTGCCCGGCCACTATGAAAAGGACTATTACCTGGAGGCCATGCTGATTGCGGCGGAGGGCATAATAGCCCTTGCCCGGCGCTATGCCGCCGAGGCGGAAAGGCTGGCGCTCCTTGAGAAGAACCCGCGCAGGAAAGAAGAACTGCTGGAAATTGCAAGAGTCTGCCGCAGGGTGCCGGAACACCCGGCCCGGACCTTCCGGGAAGCGCTGCAGTCCTTTTATTTCTACCATACCTGCATATTCATGGAGCAAAACGCCGCCAGTTACAACCCGGGACGAATGGACCAGTACCTGTGGCCCTATTACAAGGCGGACCTTGAAGCGGGCCGCATTACGCCGGAAGAGGCCCAGGAGCTGCTGGACTGTTTGTGGGTCAAGTTTTCGGAACCCTGCCTGTTCCAGGACGCCGTAACCGCGGAGTTTGCCGCCGGGTACCCCATGTTCCAGAACGTATGCGTCGGCGGCGTGGACCATGCGGGGCGGGATGCCGTCAATGACCTTTCGTACATGATGCTCCAGGCCACCATGGACGTGCAGCTGTACCAGCCCTCGCTGTCGGTGCGGTACAACATGGCCAAAAACCCCAACTCTTTCTTAAGAAAAGTTGTGGAGCTTATAAGCCTTGGCACCGGCTTCCCCGCCTTTCACAACGACGAGGTGGGCATAAGGATGGTAATGAACAAGGGGGTACCGCTTAAGGAAGCCTACGATTGGAACCCCTGCGGCTGCGTTGAGACAAACCTTTCGGGACGGATGCGCCAGTACACCGCCCTTGCGGACATAAACCTGGGCAGCGTTGTGGAGTTCGCGCTGTTGGACGGCAAGAATAGGAAAAGCGGGAGATATATAGGCGCCCGGACGGGAAACCCCCTGGACTTTAAAACCTACGAAGAGTTCCTCGGAGCGGTTAAGGAACAGATAAGGTATGTAACCCGGGTGGTGGTAAAGGGAAGCCACGTGATAGACGAGATTTGCATGAACCGACCGGTGCCGGCGCTGTCCCTTACATTCAAGGAATGCATACAAAAGGCTAAGGACTATGCCTGGGGCGGTGCAAAGTACAACGTTGGAAACGGCATAATCCTCATAGGGGTGGCGGACCTCATAAACAGCCTTGCCGCCATCCGGCACATAGTATACAACACCAGGCAGGCCACCATGGCGGAGATTCTGGACGCCCTTGACCGGGACTTCGAGGGCTGTGAAAGAATCCATAGGCTTTGCCTTGCAGCGCCAAAGTACGGAAACGACGACCCGCTGGTGGACGATATTGCCGCCGACATTTTTACCTTTATCGCGGACGAGATAGAAAAGTACAGCAGCAAGTTCGGGCGCATGACCCCGGGGATACTGCCGGTGTCCGGCAATACGCCCTTCGGCCTGGAGGTGGGAGCACTGCCGTCCGGCCGCCGCGCCTGGAAGCCGCTGGCGGACGGCGTAAGCCCCAGCGGCGGTACCGATTTCAACGGGCCAACAGCGGTGTTAAAATCGGTGGCAAACATACCCCACGACCGGTTTGTACAGGGGACGCTGCTCAACATGAAGGTGGAACCGGATATGCTGTCCACCGAAAACGGGATAACCCAGATGATGGCCCTTTTAAAGAGCATGTGCAGCCTGGGGGTATTCCATGTACAGTTCAACGTAATAGACGGTGAAAAGCTGCGCCGTGCCCAAAAATATCCCGAGGAATACAAGGGGCTGCTTATCAGGGTGGCCGGTTACACCGCCTATTTTGTAGAGCTGGGCAAAGACGTCCAGGATGAGATAATAGGACGTACCACGCAGAAAGGTCTTATTTAAAGATGAACGCCATGGACAAAAAGGGTAGGACAACGGGAACGGTTTTAAGGATAGAAAGGTCTTCCATCCACGACGGGCAGGGGCTGCGGACGGTTGTATTTCTAAAGGGCTGCCCCCTAAGGTGCCTCTGGTGCTCGACGCCGGAGTCCCAAAGGCCGGGGCCGGAACTGGGCCTTGCCGCCGACCGGTGCAGGGGATGCGGTACCTGTGCCGAAGTATGCCCCGCCGGGGCCATTTCGCCGGCGGCGGAAAAGGGCAAGGCAGAGCTTAACAGGGCCGAGTGCCGGGGCTGCTTCGCATGTGTTTTTGAATGCCCGGCCGGGGCGCTGAAAAAGTACGGCGTCTCCATGACGGTGGAAGAGGTGGCTGCCGAAATATCCCGGGACGAGGTTTTTTATTTCCATTCGGGCGGGGGGGTTACAATAAGCGGCGGGGAGCCGCTTTTCCAGCCCCGTTTCACCGCGGAGGTGCTTAGGAAGTGCAAAAGGCTGGGAATTCATACCGCCATTGAAACCTGCCTTTTTGCGCAGTGGGACCATGTGGAAGCGGTACTGCCCTGGCTGGATGTGCTGTACGTCGATATAAAGCTTATGGATGAAGGGCTTCACAAACGGTGGACCGGCGCCGGCAATGGGCTGATACTTGAAAACCTTCGCAGGATAGACGCATCACCCTATGATGTTGAAATAATTGCACGGGTACCGATGATTCCGGGAGTGACCGATACGGATGACAACCTTTCGGATACGGTGGAGATGCTAAGCCGTGTAACAAAGCTTAAAGATATAGAGCTTTTGCCCTACCACCGCCTGGGGATTGAGACGTACGGATACCTGGGGAGGGAGTACTCCCTTAGGGACCTTGTCTCCCCGTCCGAGGAACATGTGATTGAAAGGCGAAAATACCTCGACCGATTGATGAAGAAATTTCGTATCGGCTCGTAAGCCGGAAGCCGCTAGATAAAAGGCATCGGGCCGCAGCCGGCGAGCCGATAGGGATTAATAAGGATTATAATATAAAAAGGGGAGGCATCCGTGGATGCGTCCCCTTTTTATCCCTGTATTACCAGTGTGCCGGTTCTTCCCTCCAAAGCGTCCAGAGCCTTTTCCAGTGATGATATTATTGCCATCCTCCCTTTCTTGGATGCTGCAAAGGCCGTGGCGGCGTCTATTTTGGGCAGCATCGACCCCGGCGCGAAATGCCCCTGGCGGGCGTATTCTCTTGCCTGCTCCACCGTCAGCACATCAAGGTCTTCCTGGTCCGGTTTTCCAAAGTTTATGGATACCTTTTCAACCGCGGTGAGGATAATAAGCCCGTCGGCGTCTATGTCCTCCGCCAGCCTCTCGGAGGCGTAGTCCTTGTCTATGACGGCGGCGATGCCTTCCAGGCTGCCGTCGTCCTTCCTTATGACGGGTATGCCCCCTCCCCCCACCGTTATCACGATTATTCCCGCCTCCACCAGTGCCTTTACGGCGGGAAGCTCCACGATTTCAAGCGGAGCGGGGGACGCCACCACCCGCCTCCAGCCCCTGCCGGCGTCTTCCCTCATGGTATAGCCCTTTTCCTTCTCCAGCCTCTTTGCCTCATGGGCGGAATAAAAAGGACCTATGGGCTTTGTGGGGTTTTTAAAGCCCGGGTCGTTTTTGTCCACCACCACCTGGGTCACCAGCGTGGCAACCGGCCTTTCAAAGCCCCGGCGCCTTAGTTCATCCCCCATGGCCTGCTGTATATGGTAGCCGATCATACCCTGGCTCATTGCGCCGCATACGTCAAAGGGCATCGCCGGGGTTATATGGGATGCGCCCTCGTTCTGCAGCACCAGCCTGCCTACCTGGGGACCGTTGCCGTGGGCGATTATTACCTGGTATCCCTTTTCCATGATATCTGCCAGGTGAGATGCGGTATTCCTCACAACCTCCAGTTGGGCCTCGGCGGTGGCCGGGCCGCTGCCCTCCTGGAGGGCGTTGCCGCCCAGCGCTATCACAAGCCTTTTCACCGGTTTTCCCCCTTTGCATTCCAGGTAAAGGATGCCGTTTTCCGGCTCTAAAGGGTGGCCACCATTACCGCTTTAATGGTATGCACCCTGTTCTCGGCCTCGTCGAACACTGCCGAGTGTTTGCTTCTGAAGACCTCATCGGTTACTTCCATTTCCTTAAGTCCGTATTTTTCGTATATTTCCGCGCCGATGGTTGTATTGGTATCGTGGAAGGCGGGCAGGCAGTGAAGGAACATGCAGTCTTCCTTGCCGGTGGCCCTTACCATGTCCATGTTGACCTGGTAGTCCCTAAGAAGCCTTATCCTTTCGTCGAAGAACTCCTCTTCCCCCATGGATACCCACACATCGGTGTAAAGCACGTCACAGCCGCGGACGCCTTGCTTTATGTCATCGGTTACGGTGATGGAAGCCCCGGTTTGGGCGGCCTCGCCGCGGCAGTATTCCACCAGCTCCTCCGAGGGGAAAAGAGCCCTTGGGGATACGGTCCTAAAGTCGAGGCCCATCTTGGCCGCGCCAATCATCAGTGAATTTGCGACATTGTTCCTGCCGTCCCCCACATAGGCGAAGGAAATACCTTTAAGATACCCCTTGCGTTCTTTTATTGTAAGGAAATCCGCCAGCACCTGGGTGGGATGGTACAGGTCGGTAAGCCCGTTCCATACCGGCACCCCCGAATGCCGGGCCAAAATCTCCACCGTGCTGTGTTCGAAACCCCTGAACTGGATACCGTCAAACATCCTGCCCAGCACCTTGGCGGTATCCTCGACGGATTCCTTTTTGCCAAGCTGTATATCCCCCCTTCCCAGGTATTCGGCATGGGCCCCCTGGTCACTGCATGCCACCACGAAGGCACACCGGGTCCTGGTGGAGGGTTTTTCGAATATTAAGGCAATGTTCTTGCCCTTAAGGTTCTTTTTCTCGCTTCCTATGTATTTTGCTTTTTTAAGCTCCGCGGACAAGTCCAGCAGGTATTCTATCTCCTGCGGAGTATAGTCCTTTAAGGTTAAAAAACTTCTCCCCTTAAGATTAAATGGCATTATACCTCCTCCTTAATTCAAAACTTCCTTGTCTAAAAACACGGTCGGCAGCTTGCAAGCGTCAAAAAACCATCCCGCTGATTGTCCTCTGATTTTGGGACAAAGAACCGTCCCTTGTCCCTTCCCGGAAAAACCGTTCCCCTGTGTCATTCTCTTAGGATGGGCATGCTCATGCATCT
>LSQX01202132.1_pt2 | contig 20161 bp, 18 predicted proteins | sample 654561 | NCBI WGS metagenome assembly LSQX01 (sample SAMN04489861, study PRJNA283612) | anaerobic digester metagenome | isolation source: 4 biogas reactors fed with cattle manure at either 37C or 55C with and... | place: Denmark: Kongens Lyngby | collected 2014 | reverse complement strand
CAAACTATTCTCCCGATTGGAAACAAGCCTAAGAATATGATCTATCTGGTCTTCCCGGGAAAGACTCTCTGTAGTTTCTTGTACAGAATCCTGATCGCTCCAGCCTACATCAATTATCTCCAAGTCACTGCATGATGTAATTAGCAGAAGGCAGATTACCGTTAAGATAATCAGCCCTGTAGTTCTCTTAGACATTTTTATTCAAGCTCTTCCTTGTTTTTTGCAACAAAAGATTGAATCTGCGTCAACTGATCTTGTAAGTCTGTCAAAATGTCGTGTGTATACTTAATTGCGCTATTTCTGATGTCTGTGCTTTGTCTGGTCGCATCTTCGATCAAAACAGTAGCTTCTTCCCTGGCTTTAATAGTAATCTCATGTTCGTCAATCATGCGNNGCCATTTGAGCCTGAGCATCACGCATTATGCTGTCTGCTTCTTTTCTGGCTTCAGCAATCATCTGTCGATTCTGGTCCAGCAGCCACTTTGCCTGCCTAAGTTCATCAGGCAGGCCCTCTCTTACCATGCGCACCAAGAACAGCATTTCTTCCTTATCAACCAAACATTTATCACTCAATGGCATTATCTTGGCGTGAGTAAGAGTAGCTTCCATTCTATTAAGCAAAGTATCCACACTTTGTTCACCGGCTCGGGGCGCAGCGGCGCGACGCGGTCTGATTTCTTCTTGTTGCATATGATTTTCATCTGGATTCATTTTTTTCCTCCGTTTTTAGCAATATCTGCAAGGAAACAAGATCATATTTTAAATATTGTAAACGTTCTATAGTTAAGCGAATTTACGCTTAATCTCTGCAGCAATTGTCGGCGGTACCATCTTGTCAACATTGCCTCCGTAGCCGGCAATTGTCCTGACTGCGGAAGAACTGATATATGAAAATTCCGGAGACGTAATAATAAAAATTGTCTCGCAGCCGGGAAGCAATCTATTATTCGTCAACGCCATGACGCTCTCGTAGTTATAGTCTAATTCGTTTCTCAATCCACGAATAATTGTTTTGATATCATTCTCTTCACAATAATCCACCAATAGACCTGACCAGCTGTCTACACGAATTTTCTTCTGATCAGCAATTACATCGCGGATCATTTTTTCCCGCTCATCACTTGTAAAAAGTGTATCTTTTTCTTTATTCTCCAGAACTAAAATAACCAACTCGGAGCAAAGTTTTGCTGCACGCAGCGCAACGTCAAGATGTCCGTTGGTAAACGGATCAAATGTTCCGGAAAATATTATTTTATTCACTAAAGGCACCCTGTGGCAGCGAAAAACAGTCGTAATAGCTGTTATTGCGCTACTTTCTCTTATAAAATGATAACATCGCGCTTCCGTAGTTACAACTCTGCAAATGTTCCAATACTGTTACAGCGTCAGGGGCTTCGACTTTAATCTCATGCTCAAGAATCAGCAGACCGTCCGGCATCATTATTTGGGCTAATTGCTCTTGCAGTTGATAAAAGATTCTCTCCGCCAAATCCCACGGAGGATCCATATAGATAATGTCAAAGCCATTTTCCTCAGCGACCAGTTTTTTTATTGCCTGTTCAGCAGATTGACCCAATAGCCTGAGATTGGCAGACATTTTTGTTCTTCTGATGTTTTCACGAATTATTATTTGTGCTTTTTTTGACTTCTCAACCAGAACTACAGGAGAAAACCCTCTGCTTGCCGCCTCTAACCCGATCTGACCGCTGCCGGAGAATAAATCCAGAAAAGCTCCGTTAATCCCTTTACTGAAAATAATCGAAAAGAGAGCCTCCTTGGTGCGCCCTGATGTAGGCTTAATATTTCCCTCCTGAAAACCGGCTAGTCTGGTTCCTCTCGCTTTACCGCTGATGATACGTAACATGCATACAGCTCCATTCTAAAGAGAAGGCTTAAAATTGGTTTTTTGATTTTTGAGTATAAGTTAAGCGCCTTCATCTTTGCAGTTTAATTAACCCGCATTCAGCTTGTATATTTTTCTAGAGTACAGGCAGCGGATTGAGTTTTGGAATTATGTAATAGTAGTTTAGCGCCTTCATCTCTGTAGTTTAATTAGCCCGGTATTCAGCTTGTGTTATTTCCTAGAGCACAGGCTCCGGATTTAATTTCAGCCTTTCCGTTATAAAGGGCATAAGCCTTCTGTTAGCCACTTTTTCCAGCTTGGGGTCTGAGCTCAGAACCTTCTCAACCGCTTCATTTGTTTTAAGGATCAAATCCCTGTCTTCGTACAAATTGACAATCTTGAACTCAGGCAAACCATGCTGTTTGATACCGAAAAAATCTCCCGGTCCTCTTAGTTTAAGATCCTCTTCCGCAATCACAAAACCATCATTGCTGGAACAAAGAGCGGTAAGCCTGTGTCTTGCCTTTGGGTCATCCGTTTCACTCATAAGGACACAAAGACTTTCTTTGGTGCCTCTGCCAATTCTGCCTCTCAGCTGATGTAACTGAGCCAGACCGAATCTTTCAGCATTCTCAATCACCATCATTGTCACATTAGGATTGTCGACTCCGACTTCTATTACCGTTGTGGTCACCAGGATATCGGTCAAACCGTTATTAAAATCAGCCATAATTGCACTCTTAGCCCGCGCACTGAGCTTGCCGTGTAAAAGAGCTATGTTCCGCTCGGGAAATACTTTTTGCGACAAATAATTATAAATCCCTGTAGCAGATTCCAAGTCCTGCTGTGAACTGTCCTCTATCATTGGACACACAACATATATCTGCTCCTTATTATCAATCCTCTTGAGCATAAGTTTTTCAACTCTGGGCCGGTCTTTCTCACGTGCGGTATAGGTAGCGACAGGAAGCCTGCCTGGCGGCTTTTCTTGCAGCAAGGTGATATCGAGGTCTCCATAAACAATAAGAGCCAATGTGCGGGGTATGGGCGTTGCAGACATTACGAGAACATGCGGGAATAGACCATTACCTGAGAATTCACCCAATCTCGCTCTTTGCTCTACGCCAAAGCGGTGTTGTTCGTCGGTAATACAGAGACCAAGGTTCCGGTATTTCACGCTTTCTTCCAGAACCGCGTGAGTACCGATCAGTATGTCGATATTATTGTCAATAAGTCCTTTCAGGATCAAATCGCGCTCACTCTTCTTTGTTTCACCGGTTAACAAGGCAGGCTCAATGTCAGTGTCAGCGAAGAAATCAACTATTGTTTGATAATGTTGTTTAGCCAATATCGATGTCGGCGCCATAAAGACCGCCTGATAACCGGACCAGACAGCATAGGCCATAGCATAAGCGGCTATTACAGTTTTTCCTGAGCCGACGTCCCCCTGAATCAATCTGTTTATAGACTTTTCCCGTTTGAAGTCAAGTCTTATGTCGGCGATCGCCTGCTTTTGCGCTCCGGTCAGTTCAAAGGGAAGAGACTGCACCCACTCGTTCAGCTTATCGTTGGCGCCGGGCCCTTCCTTAATAAAAGGCGAAACAATCCGGTCTTCATGCCTTAACTTAATCAGTCTCAGGCCCATCTGGAGAAGAAACAGTTCATCAAATCCCAGCCTTTCTCTAGCCAAATAAATATCTTGCTTAGTTTTGGGATTATGGATATGCTCAAGCGCATATTCCAGTGTGCACAATTTGTAGTCTTTGCGCAAAGAACCGGGAAGAGGATCTTCCTGCTTGGTCTTGAGTGAATTCAAGGCCAGAGAAATTGAACGCCTAAGGTCCAATTGGGTCAAACCCTGAGTCAGAGGATAGATTGGTCTAAAAGCAAAATCAGCCTTCTTTACGCTTACATATAATGGGTTTTGTAAACTCACCAGATTGCCTTTGCGGCTGACTTGCCCATGAAAAACATAGGATGCTCCCACTATCAGCGAGTCCTTAATCCATGGCTGATTAAACCAGACAGCAGTAATGAAAGCACCGTTTTGCTCAAGTTTGGCTCTAATTATTGTCAGTTTTCCTTTGCGATGAACGGAGGGCACAGCTGCGACAACTGCCTCAATAGTAAACCACTGACTGTCCACAGCTTCAGCAATATAATCTCTTTCACTCCAATCTTCATAGTCGCGGGGGAAATAATAGAGCAAATCCTGCATTGTCATAAGACCCAGTTTGTGGAAGAGTTTCACTTTCTTCTCACCAATGCCCGGCAGCATATTAATCGAAGAATTCAGCTCAATAACACTCTTTGTCATTGCTGCCTTCTTCGTCGTCATATTCAAATTCAATATGTGATCCGTAAGAACATATTTTATTTAATCTGCAGCTTTTGCATCTTCTGCACCGAGCCAGGCACACAGTTCTGCCATGGGCAACCATGAGGTGCCCCCAAGAGATCCATTCCTCTTGCGGGATCAAATTCTGCAAGTCCTCTTCAATCTTCAACGGATTTTCATTTTTCGTGAGTCCCAGGAGTCTGCTTATACGTCCACAGTGAGTATCGACTACAATCGCCGGCTGGCCATAATAATCGGATAAAACCAGATTTGCGATTTTTCTGCCAACTCCGGGCAATTTCAGTAAATTTTCTTCATTGTCAGGTACCTGTCCGTCAAATTCATCGATAATCATAATAGCGCTGTCTTTGATAGCTCTGGATTTATTGCGGTAAATCCCACAGCTCTTTATAATTGACTCAATTTCTTTGACATCTGCAGTACTGCTGTCTTCAATCGTAGGGAAACGATCAAGAAAAACGGGCAATATCTTGTTGACTCTCTCATCAGTACACTGAGCGCCTATAATGCCTCCCAGCAGAAGCCCCCAGACTGAATCAAAGTTTAATGTGCAATCAGCCAAAGGGTGTGTCTGATGCAGCAGAGATATCATCTCAGAAATAATGCAAGGATCCGACTGAAGTTTCAATTTGCTGACAAGGGTCATGGCATGCTTCCCAAGTAGATTTGTAAATTCATAAATCGCTTTTCAGTAGTTCTGTAAAGTCTGACTTGAGTAAGTGTACCGACTGGCTGACTCTTGACAAATTCAGAGTAGGTCTCGTGACTTTTCATGCTCACTCCATTGATAGAAATCAGTATATCGCCCTTCCTGATGCCCGCAATGTATGAAGGACTGCTCTCACTAACACTGGCAACATATAATCCGGCCGGCCATTCCATCAGTTTCAGTAATTTTTCATTTTCTTCGTCTTCAATTGTTATGATGCCCAGCCAGCTCATTGATTCTCTATGGCCCGAATCGTTAAGAATCTCCAAAGCTGCTTTTATTGACGGCGTGGACACTGCATAGCCCATAATATCAGAATAACTGCGATTAAGATGGCTATTATTCAAGCCGATTACTTCACCTGCCAGATTAATAAGCGGCCCACCGGAAGCTTCTTGGGAGATGAAGGCGCTTGTCTGAATCATACTGAGCTTAATACTGTTTTCCAAAACTGTCGGGTGATAAATCGCCGTAATCAATCCTGGCAGCAGACCGCCACTAGACATTAGAACATCATTTTGTCCTATTGCAATTATGGGGTCCCCTACTCCCAGTTCGCTCTCAGTTTCCAGTTCCGCATAAGGCAAACCTGACACATTTTCTATCTGGAACAACGCTAGATCCGTATCTCTTTGAATGCCCTGCAAACTGGCTTCAAAACCTCTCGGCTTGCCGGGAATTACTATGAGAACTTCCGCCTGGTCATATAGACGATCCCCATACGCCAAGGCAAAAGAAAAATTGCTGCTAAAAGTAATAATCTGCCCATCATCAGATATTATCAAGCCTGAGAAAATTGCCATCTTGTCGTTGGTCGAATCAGTACCGGGAAGATATACTTGGATAGAAGCTACCATCTGTGAATACTTCTGAAAGATATCTTTGATGCGTTCGTCAGACAAATATGAAACGGATTTTCCTGATAACGGATCGGTTTCATCAGGATCAGGTTCAGATGTTGAAGTATCCGGATCAACAATATCCGGTCCGGTCTCAGTAGTTGTTGTATCCGGATCGGTAGGCATCACGTATACAGGATCAGTTTCAATTTCCACTTCGTCAGGTCTCTGTGTCGACTTAACTGTGGACTCCCGGGTTTGATTACTGCCGGATTCATTCGGCTTTGAAACAGTCTGCGGCGGAGATGTATAGGCTATAGTTTTTGTTGTTTCTATACTAGCCGTAGCTCCAACAACAGGAGCGGGCTCTTTTGCATTCAGAGGATCTTTATCCTGTATTAATCTATCTGTCACGCCGGGAACAACTATCGCCATCAAGACAAAGGCAGCCAGAGCGAGAACTGAAATAGCCAGCAAAGCTTGTACAGGTTTGTCATTTGCTTTTTTCATAATACTAATTATACATTACAGGGCAGTCTATGGCGCATCCAGAGTAAATGTGAAACGCGCTCCGCCAAGCTTACTGTTACCCGCTTCAATCACTTGTCCATGCGCGTTGATTATGTTGCGGGCTATATAAAGCCCCAAACCTGAACCATCAGAATTTCTGGCTTTATCACCTTTATAGAAACGGTCAAACACATGTGCGATATCGTCTTCTGACAAACCGATACCGCTATCTTCAATAACTAAATGGTAAATATTGTTTTGTGTGAGATAACTGCTAATCTTGATCTTGCCGTCACGGGGACAAAAACGTATCGAGTTAGCCAAAATATTAACCAATACTCTTTGAATAGCTTCATCGTTGCCGATTACCAGAGAACGCCCTTCCGATGACAGCTCTAAATCAACTGAAATATTTTTTTCCAGCAGCTGTGTTTCATGGCTGTCCAGCACGTCTTCTACCAGTTCACAAATATCAAAAACGCCCATCGTCATTTGACCTTTTCTCTGAATTGTGGACATCTCAAACAACTCGTTAACGAGTTTTTGCAGTCTTCTGCTTTCTTGTTGTACTATCTTAAGATAATGCTCTCTTTCTTCTTCAAGAATAGTCCCGTCCAGCATGCCTTCTACGAAGCCTCTGATAGAAGTAATTGGAGATCTGAGGTCATGAGATATGCTGCTCATAAAGTCAACTCTGTCTTTTTCCTGTTCTTCAAATTTAGCGATCAGCATATTAAATGTTCGAATTAGCAAAATCAAGTCATCATCTTTAATATCATCTTGCACCGGGTCTAACAAATGTTCGTCATTGACATCCGTTTCACTGCCTGAGGGAATAGGCACTCTGGCAGAAAGATCTCCTTTATAGACTCTGTCTGCTGTATTGGCCAGCAAAGAAATGGGACGAGTGATTTCTCTGGATATGAGGAGAATCACGACTAAGGCAAGAAAAAAGGCGATCAAAAACGAGATTGGAACGAGATAATTTTGAAAAAACTCTGTATTAGTTTCTGTTACAAGAGCACGCAGCAATATTATCTCTCCCGCATATGCCCCGGTGAATGAACCCAGAGGGGCGCTGGCAACCATCCAACTGTGATTTTGCGGCAATAATTGGCCAATCTCTGACTGCCTTGCTACTTGACTGTACACCATTTGTGAGTGATTTTGCGCTGCCGGCGGCAGACAATAAAATTGTCTATTTTCTAATGGGTCATCAAGTTTCGCAAAAGTATCGACCGGGATCCCTGTATTATAAATAATTTCGCCATCGGCATTTACAAGCCATACCAAGGCGTCAGTGGAACTAGCGGTCAAACTGATATAGGACGGTATCTCAGAGCGCTCAATAGCCGTTCTGGAGGAATTCATGCCTTGTGAAACCATTGCTGAGATTTCCTCAGCGTTGCGTCTAAGATAATTTGTCTCTTGACTGCGAGTTGCCGCAATAAAGAGAGCAAAATAAACCGTTCCTAAAATAATAAATATTATTAGAATTGCCAAGGCCACACGAAAAAGTGTGCGGGCATAAATGGATTTTAGAAATGACGGACGCTTCATTGGGCTTCTTCCGGCTTAGACGTCTCAAACTTATAACCAACTCCCCATACGGTTTTTATACGCCATTCAGGATGGGGCGAAGCATCTAATTTTTCTCTTATTCGTTTGATATGCACGTCTACTGTGCGAGTTCCACCGAAGAAGTCAAATCCCCAAATATTCTCCAGCAGCTGTTCGCGTGTAAATACTCTGTCGGGATGCCCGGACAAAAAATATAGAAGCTCCAGCTCTTTTGGAGGCATTTCAATCTCTCGGGACCCGCAAGTTACCGTAAATCTGGTACGGTCCACAATTAAATTCGGCCAGTTAATGATATCAGGTTTTGGCAGGCTGTTATTGCTCAGTACAGTATTATCCTGACTTGGCTGCGCTCTTCTAAGCACAGCCTTAACTCTTGCAATCAGCTCTTTTGGCTCAAAAGGTTTTTCTATATAGTCATCAGCGCCCAATTCTAAGCCCACTACCTTATCAAGAGTATCCCCTCTGGCTGTAAGGATCAGTATTGGAACATCGGATTCCTTGCGCAGAGCCCGTAAAACATCAAAGCCGCCCATTCCGGGCAGCATTAAATCTAAAACAATTACATCAATAGCAGAGGCATGGAATATATCCAGTACTTCATCTCCGTTGTAACAAATCAACACATCAAAACCATCTTTAGAAAAATAAAGACGCAAAAGTTCGCTGATATTGGGATCGTCATCAACGATCAAAACAGTTTTATTTGTCATTCTCCCCCTCGTCTCCTGAATCATCCTCCGCTTCGGACGTTAAGGAATTAATCTCGACGAAGAACGAGTTGATGTCATTAAATTCTCTATATACTGAAGCAAAACGAATATATGCGACTTCATCGACATTCCTAAGCTGCTGCAAAACACGTTCACCCAACTCACGAGTAGACACTTCTCTTCTTAGGCTATTCTCCTGTTGTCTCTCAATTGTGTCAACTATTTTTGTAATTTGTTGGATGGATACTGGCCGTTTTTCGCAGCTTTTCAAAATCCCATTTATCAATTTGTTGCGGTCAAACGGTTGTCTGCTTCCGTCTTTTTTTATCACCATTAAGGACATATTTTCAATGCGCTCATAAGTTGTAAAGCGCTCTTGACAAGACATGCATTCCCTGCGCCGGCGTATAGAAATGCCATCATCGGTTGGCCTGGAATCAATGACCTTGTCATCCGGATGACCACATCGCGGACATCTCATATCGTTTCTCCATTTCCGTAAAAAATGCCGGACTTATCCTGAGATTGGTCCGGCACAATGAGTAATTTAGGATAATTTAGCCTGCTGCAGAGCTTCAGTCCAGGTCATCCCCATCACTGTCTTGAAGAAACCAAGGCAAAACTCTGGCACTCTTGCTCGGAGCTTTCTTGCCGGATCCTCTGGCCGCATTGCCGGAAACAGGCGCTTCATCCAAAATCTCCGGTTCTTTCCCTTGACTCCACTTTGTGCTCTCAGATACTCGAGAGATTAAATCTGCCATCGCAGCATCGCTGCCTTGCTGTTGACTTTGAACATGTCCTCTGGGATCAACTTGTTCGGTCTGGACAGGTCTGGCAGACCTTTCAGCCGGAACGCGCTTAGGTTCTTGCCTGCTGCGCGTCGGCCTTAGAAAATCCGGCAGCTCATCTTGCTGGGGCCTCGCATCGGAGCTTGTCGGTCTGCTGCCGGCAAAAGACGGCTGAGCTGCCGCGGCGGTTTGATGTGAACGAATTGTTTGTTTCTGCAAACCATCTTGATCAAAACGGCTGGCGATGATAGTAATAATAATATCATCTTGCATATTTTCATCTATCACAGCGCCAAAGATTATATCCGCATCCGGTGATACCGCTTCTCTTACCTGTGAAGCGGATTCATTGATTTCTTTGATCTTCATATCGTGCCCGCCGGTAAAGTTGATAATAATACTGTGAGCACCATCAATTGTTGTATCGAGAAGCGGGCTATTCATCGCCTGTTTCACGGCAGTTGCCGCTCTGCTCTCTCCATTGCCGCGGCCGATGCCCATATGACATACACCTGCATCAGTCATGACACGCCGTACGTCAGCAAGGTCTAGATTAATCAGACCGTTTACTGCGACTAGATCAGATATACTGGACACGCCGTATTGAAGAATCCTGTCCGCCATGCCAAAGGCATCATCTATGGAAGTATCATCACTGGCGATTTCTAACAGTTTATCGTTCGGAACAATAATTAAAGAATCGACATACTGCTGCAGCTCTCTAACACCGCGCTCAGCATTTTGTCTTCTTTTAGCCCCCTCAAAGCGGAAAGGCATTGTAACTACGCCCACAGTTAAGATGCCCATCTTGCGCGCAATGGCAGCGACAACAGGTGAAGCACCGGTACCGGTACCGCCGCCCATGCCGGCGGTAATGAACAACATGTCAGTTCCTTCAAGTACCTTTGATACTTCTTCGATGTTTTCTTCGGCAGCTTTTTGACCTGTTTCAGGATGTGCTCCCGCACCAAGACCTCTGGTTACTTTAGTACCAATTTGGATTCTCTCTGAGGCTAAGCTCTTAGCCAAACTCTGGTGATCTGTATTTACAGCAATAAACTCAATACCCTGAACGCCGTCCGTAATCATGCGATCAACAGCATTGCAACCTCCTCCGCCAACACCAATGACGCGGATATTTGCATATAATCCGTCATCCATACTAAATCCTAATTGAAAATCAGCCATTTCAGCACTCCCTTCGAAAATGGCCGGATGCCGATCAAACAAGCATGGTTGTCATTACAATGTTACGACCTTGTTAAAATCATAATACATCCGGAGGCAATCAAATTATGATATGAAAGATATTCTACACTACATAAAATGCAATTACAACACAAATTTCCCCATTTTTCAATATTTACTGTGAAGTTGTTGCATTGTAATGACAACTTTTTTATCAATAAACTATCCAACATGCAGTATTAGTATTTGCCATTTGTGGGTTGTAATAATCACCTTATTTAGAGTTTTGTCTGGCCTCATCCGCTCTTGCTTGAATCTGTTGAACCAGGTAACGACGAATCAATCCCAGGTTCTTAAATATCCTAATTCCAAAGGCAAATACAGCCACCAGACTAAGATCAAAGTTTAACTGCTGTCCTAATGCCGTCAATAATAAAGCAACTACGGTGTTCAGCAAGAAGCCGGAGATAAACAAGATATTGCTAAAGCGTTTTCGCAAAGCAGCTTCTAAACCTCCAAGCAGAGAATCTAATCCGGAAAGTATCGCTATCGCTATATAAACAGACCAAACATCCGGAATTTGCACATTTAGCATCAAGCCAATTACCAAACCAATAATCAATCCTAATAAAGGTAACATCGCATCCTCCCCGTGGTCTTGAATTACGGATTATCCTTCCTAAAAACAATCTTGTCCGTGGTTAAATCGAGCTGACCGGACCCTTGTTCTTCCAATACCCCGCTAGTAACTAATTCTTGCAATTTTCTAATATCTTCCGATAAAGTTCGGCCATTAGAAACCTTTACTCTCCAGACAATATTGTTGTCAAATTGTAATAGCAAAAAAGCAAATCCGTTATCCTCGGGACTAATTGATTCCGCCAAAGATACTAGAGATATATCATCCGGATATGCTTGATCTGTCAATATCAGCTGCGCAGTTATTTCTGCAGCAACAGCAAGCAGATCTCTTTGTTCTTCGTCCAACTGACTGCCTGGTTCATATGCCTCAAAGCTGCTCATCCCCTCAATTACAGGTAAATATTCCGGTTCTTCATCGATAAGTTTTATAACATATCCATCTCTATCTACCAAAGCGTATTTTAAACCGGTACGTATACAGGCAGTTTCAATTCTTTCCTGCAATTTTACAGAAATACCCGAAGGCCATGAAAATCGAGCTTCGACTGCAGCCAGCTCGGGAAAAGTTTTCAACAATTCCGCTTCAATGCCGCTGTAACGAAAACTGATAATATTTTTAACTCCCGGTCCCAGGTCAAGAAACGCATGCCTGCCTATTTGAAGATCTATGACATCATTTATCTCTTGCTCCGCCAAATCTACTGTACCGTCAATCTCGATGTGATCAAGCCTGAAAGCAGGCAAAAGTACAACAATTGTCACCAAAGCCAATACAACCGCAAAAAGAGCGAACAGCTTGGCAAATAAACTCAAACCTTTTTTTTGCGCTCTATTCGGCGCGCTCTGCTTTTTCTCAGTCGGGTAATCTACGACACTGCCGGATTTTTTTGCTGTTTGTTTTTTTGAGCGCCGTTGCTTTGTTCCCTGCTTGTCATAAATATTATTGCCCGAAGGAAAATAATCTAGATTGTTTTGATTTTTATTTCGCTTTTTTCTTGCGGTCATCATCAATAACCTTTATCAGGGCATCATATATTTCTGCTGTGGCCTCAGGCAATCGTTTAGACTTTGCCTGTCTGCCCATTTCCGCAAGCCTCTCTTTATCATTAATGAATTCTATGATAGCATCCTGTAAATATTCAGGTGTGAAATCAGCATCATCGCAGATCACAGCGGCACCGACATCAGCAAGCGACAGGGCATTATAATACTGATGATTATCTGAAGCGTAAGGATAAGGAACCAGAATAGACGGCATGCCTAAAGCCGCGATTTCTGAACAAGTCATTGCACCCGACCTTCCAATAAATATATCGGCAGACGCCATCCAGTCAGCACCGTCAAATATATACTCAGATGCATTTATATGTGGCGTTTGTGAGAGATTCCTGCTGATCTCTGCTCCCCTTCTCATACCTGTGCTTATTGTCAAATAAAGATTTGGGTATGTTTCGATCAACTGCAGCCATTTCCCGGATTCAACTAATCCCATAACTGCTTGGTTCAGGGTACTTGCCCCTAAACTACCACCCATAATGACAATATGAAAAATATCCTGATCAATATTGATTTTTTCTCTTGCTTCTGATTTTGTAGCAGTAAAATATTTTGATGCAATGGGGTTACCGGTCAAAACCGTATTAGTTTTATCTTTGAAATATTGTTTGCTTTCCTCAAAACTTATACATACAGCATCACAGCGATGTCCAAACAGACGGTTTGAGCGTCCCGGAAGAGCATTTTGCTCATGCAGCAAGACGGGAACTTTCATCAACAGTCCCGCGAACACCAAAGGGCTGCCGACGTAACTGCCGGTGCTGATAATAATATCAGGTCTTATTTTCTTGACATATTTCACACACTGTCTGATACCGGAAGTGTTCTCTAAAATCCAGCGCATTTTTTTTCGATTATTGTTAGGCAAAACTCTGGCTCGAATATATTTAAACTCATAGCCGGATCTTCTGACGATTTCTTCCTCTAAACTATCACGCAATCCGCAAAAAACAATTTCCGTTTTTTCGCTTTTTGTTGTTACATAGTCAGCAATTGTAATGGCGGGATTAATATGGCCACTGGTTCCGCCGGCGCCCACCATAATTTTAATTTCTCTGTCATCCAGTCCCTGTTGAATCATCAGCCACCTGTTCCGGTTCTATCCCGCAGAAATCCTGCTTCATTTACAACTGTTACGCGTCCCGTCTTTTCAATGCCTAACTCCCGGATCAACGCATTGTCTTTTTGATCCCATTTAGATATCAATAGTACCATTCCCGCGGCCAGAGAGAAAAAGGCATTCGCAGTTCCGCCTGAACTGAAAAACGGAAGTGAAATCCCAGACGCCGGCAATAGATTAACTGCTACACAGAAATTAATCAATGCCTGCATAACCAGGAGGAACGTGTACCCCCCCGCTATCATAAACCCTGTTCGACTTTTCGCGCCCAGAGCAATCCTGAAACCGAAAATCAATAAAGCAATAAATAACAGAAGCACCAGCGAAGTGCCGACAAATCCTAATTCTTCACCTATAATCGCCAATATATAATCATTATGCGCCTCTGGCAGCCAATTCATTTTTTGAACACTTCGTCCTATACCGACGCCGGTCAAGCCGCCGGAGCCCAAAGCTATTTGCGCCTGTTTAATTTGCCTTATTGAATCATCGGATGCCTCATTCGGATTTTGATAAGTATCGATACGACGAAACACATGGGCAAAACGTTTGGAAATGAATTCACTGTTGCTCAGTCCGGTTATTGAAGGCATTATTATCAGCACCAAGACCGCGACCACCAGAATTACTGCAACTAATTGAATAAATCCTGCAATCCAAACAGATTTCTTTAAACTTGCAAGAAGAAACATCAAAATCACTATCGCGGTAAAAATAATTGCTGCTGATAAATGAGGCTGTATTATTATCAGAAAAAACCAAACAAGCATTTTACAGGCAGGTAACGCAAGTAAATGCCACCCTTGCTTCCAAAATCTTTGGACCGGATCTCGCCATTGATCTTTTTTTCGAGCCATTTGTTTTTTTCTATATTCCAGTTCCAGAGCCAGCCACAAAATAGCACCTACTTTTGCTGCTTCAGACGGCTGTATGGTAAAGATCTTCAGATCCAACCATCGTCTGGCACCATTTACCGTGTTGCCCTTAAAGGTAACCAGAACAAGAAGAACTGTTACCAGCAAGTACAGTGCATGCCTGAACCAATCAGACCTTAGCCAATCCAATTTAACAAATCTGGCAATTAGAATTGCTGCTATAAATGCCAAACCGGTAATAACAATATGCTTACGCATCATCGCAGTAGCATCATCACCGTTTTGGGCAAAACTGATACTGAGACTGGAGCTAAACATCATGATCTGGCCGAATGTAAAAAGGATTAGAAAAACGATCAAAAAGGGCAGGTTCATCTTACGATAGCCTGATAGATCCTCAGCAATACTCATTGGATTATTTCTAACTGCGTCTATATCATCATTTTTCATAAGACTCTCCTGTACTTAGAAAGCATAAATCGTCAACAGACCCAGCAGTCCACATGCCACAGCGACTAAACAAAAAACTGCCACTACTTTAGTTTCTTTCCATCCGCCTAACTCGAAATGATGGTGAATGGGAGCCATACGGAATATTCTTTTACCTTTGGTGCGTCTAAAGTACAAAAACTGGAGTACTACTGACAGCCCTTCAAACACAAAAACGAATCCGGTTATCAACATAAGCCAGGGAACACCCAGCATCAAAGATATGCCGGCAAAACCTGCACCTAAAGCCTGTGAACCGGTATCTCCCATAAAAACTTTTGCGGGATGCCTGTTAAAGACTAGAAATCCTAAACAGCCGGCAGCCATGACAATGCTGAGAAGTAAACTCGAGAAGTAAGCACTTATCAAGTCTTTAAGAAGCCAGGCAGTGATCGCCAGAAAAACACTTGAAATAACTGTAAGGCCGGACAGCAGGCCATCTAAACCGTCGGTAATATTTACCGAATTACTAATAAAAAAGATAAACAGAACTACGAATATTCCATAAGGAAGTTTCCACCAGCCACTAATCACAATCAATGTACGCGCAAAAGGTAAAATAATGATGGGATCATCTGACTTTATGAATAAATACCATAAAGTAAAGAGGATCGAAAAAACACCGATTAATACCGTTTTCTGTTTTACTGATAAACCGCCTTTGTCTATTCTGACTTTTATAAAATCGTCAAGAAAACCAATTAAACCAAAAAGCAGCATTAACAGGGCAACGACACTGAAAGGCAACAGCCGGGGGTTAGCAATTGGAAGAATCACAGCGATTATTGCCAACGGAGTCAAGAAAAATAAGCCTCCGAATGTCGGAGTTCCTGTTTTTGAATAATGGGATTTAGGACCATCATCTCTTACTGTCTGAAACAGATGAAATTTCCGCAGCATCGGCAAACCTATCAAACCTGTCAAGACAGTAGCTAAAAGCATTATTGTGAAAAGAATAATCGCCTGCCAAAGTTGCGTCATATTTCACTCCTGAGAGTATTTTTCTCTGATAAGATCAGCGGTATGTTCAAGCTCAAAAAAACGTGACCCTTTTACCATAATGGTATCACCTGCTTGAATACTATTTAAAACCGCCGATTCAAGATCATCTCTATTGGAATACCATGATGTCTTAATGTCAGGAGCATTTGACATTATATAATCTTTGACATTTCTCATATTATCCCCAATAAGAAGTACTTCGCGAAAACCTGCAGAAATTATTTGTTTTGCTGCCTTTAAGTGTAATTCCGCAGCATATTGCCCAAGCTCTCTAATATCCGCAAACACACCTATTCGATCCTTTGGCTCCGACAAGCGCGACAATGTGATTAAGCCACTCTCCATAGCTTCAGTCGAGGAATTATAGGAATCGTCAAACAGACAAATGTTATCATTTAAATTCACAATTTGCTGTCGTGCGCCTGTGTTAGAAAAATTGTAAACTGAGCTCGACGCAATCTGCATATCAATGCCTTGAATATAAGCGCTGGCAAGCCCAAACAAGACAGCTTCTATCGTATGCGGGGCTGCAAACGGCAGCTCTATGAACCACGTTTCCTCTGCAGAAAAACTACATTTGGCAGTAAATTTTGTGCTTTCTTTATCAATCTCAATATTTTCTGACCAGAAAACAGGGAAACCATTCTCCAGAATTTCATCCTTATGATCCAAGTCAGCAACAAACCAAACTGCATAGCGCATATCGTCTTTATTTTGTTTTGCCCAATTTCTTAACATTGGATCTTTCCCATTCAGAAGGACAAAGCTGTTGTCCTTCATGTGCTTTAAAAGATCCATTTTCTCCTTGAAAATATTCTCAATTGAACCTAAGTGTAAAGCGTGGCTATGACCAATGCCGGTGATTATGGCAATATCAGGGCGGACTAAAGCAGATAACTCTTCCATCTCACCTAATCTGTCAATTGCAATTTCCACGACTAGAACTTGAGCTTCAGGATCTGCACTAAGAATTGTATTTGAAATACCAATCTGATTATTTTGATTGGCATCTGATTGATCGGTAATGATTTGTGAAGCAAGCATCTGGTGAATCATGCGCCTGGTGGTAGTTTTTCCCACCGATCCGGTTACTCCGATAATACTTGTATCTAAAGTCTGACGATATCCTGCGGCTATTGCCATATAAGCCCGCAGAGTATCGTTAACCAGAAGTATATCCGGCATGTCGGTATCTGCAGAGAGCGGCAGCAATTTTCTCGCCGCATCAGATTTCTCTTCGATAATAAGCATGCCGGCACCCTTCTCAATAGCAGCGTCGATGAAATCATGTCCATCAAAATTATCACCGTGTAATGCGAGGAAGACTTCGCCTTTTTTTATCACACGTGTATCTGTCGATATACAGGGATAAAATTTTTCTGTGTTCTCGATAGATTTCTGACTGCGAAAAAGCTTGCCATCAGTCCATATTCTTAATTGGTTCGGTAAAAAACGCGTCCTCATTCCGCTGCCCCTCATACAATCTCACAACTCTTAACATAAGATATTACTCATACGATATTATATCTATGTGCATTGTTACTCTTTCGATTCTGATTCCTCAAACCATACTTCAATAATTGACCCTTTAGCAACCTTGCCGACATCGCTTATGTTATCTCCTGTCGCGTCCGGAGCTCCAACTTCATCGTCCTCTTCGCTGCCAACCTTCTGCATCGTGGGAAGAGGATTCTGAGATATCACACCTCCAGATGCAGATGTGCCATTTATTCTTAGTACAATCCCTGACTCCTCGGCAAGCCAGATACAGCTATGATACTCTAAGCCGTTGAAATCAGGTACGTGCACCATCTCTTGTTCAGGCTGATCAGTCAGCCATATTGTCGATCCAACTGCTACTTTGTCACCGGCTGACAGCCTTAAGTAGCTCACCGGTTTATCATAGTGCATATCAGAATTTGCGCGACGGGCAAATATATTCATCTCTGACAAAGCATAAGCTGCCTCACTAAATGTCAGGCCGGAAATATTGGGGAGAGAAATATTTTGTCCCAATTTCGCAGCGGCATCCTCATCATAACTGCGCTGATAACCTCTGATATCCAGCACCTTTCCCAACAAACGTTTAGTGTGCCTTGCCACCACTTCGCTGCTGGAAAACTCTGTAATAGGTTTTTCTACAACTATCATGCAAAGAATGTCACTGGATTCATATGGACCAACAGCTATGAACGAATATGTGTTTTGACCGTCAACCTCGTCTGTAGATGTTCCGGTTTTTCCAATAATATCATACCCTTCACAAGAAAATTCCCATAAAAGTTTTTCATTAGCTGAGCCTTTAAGCAGCTCCCTCATACGCTCAGAAGTCTCTTGCGAAACGATCTGCACGGGTTCTGCCGGTATCAGTGGTTCTACTGTCCCGTCTGAATTTACGAATTCCTTGACAACCATGGGAGTTACTAAATAGCCGCCATTGACTAAAGCCGCATAAGCTCTTGCCATGTGCAGAGGTGTTATTGCAACAGATTCCCCAAAAGTAAGATTTGCATAATCCAGAATAGTTGGCTGTTTGTGAAAAATGGTATTACCTTCCGCAGGCAAATCTACTCCGGTTTTATCCCTAAAACCAAAAGTAGCTACATAGTCATAAAACAAATCCATGTCAATACGCTGACCTACCTGAACAAAGACCGGATTACAAGAATTAATAAATGCCTCTCTTAGCGTCTCAATCCCGTGACCGGTTTTATATACACAGGAAATCTCATGGGTCATAACATCTATAGGATCATCACTGAACTGGGTCTCTTCAGATACTACCCCCTCTTCAAAAGCAATAGCGGTAGTTATGGCTTTCATTGTTGAACCGGGTTCGAAAACATTTGAAACATTTGCATTGCGCCATACCTGCAAGCTCAGTTGATCCGTCATTTCATCCAAGTCGTTATTCCAATGCTGAGGGTCAATTCCCCCCGGCAGATCAAATGGACTTTGGCTTTTCATCGTAGGAATCTGACCCATTGCCAGAATACCGCCTGTATTGACATCCATCACTAAGCCGCTTACCCCGGAACTTAAACCGGCAACTCCGGCAATTTGTTCTAGTTCATCCTGCAATGCTTCCTGCATCTCGAGATTTAAATATAGATACATATCAGAGCCGTCAACAGGCTCCTGGTCAGTGGGAATAGAAAATGGCACTGTGCCGTGATTGCTGTAATTATCTCTTCGGGCATAACTATAACCCGGTTCCCCATTTAGCTTGGAATTGTAGTACGCTTCGAGCCCTAACACACCCTTAAGTTTATTGTCCTCGAAGCGCGTGAAACCGATCACCTGGCCGGCCAGATCGCCATTTGTATAGAGACGCTCTGTTTCCAAATCAAAAGCAAAACCACCTACCCTGTTGTCACTGAGCCATGATCTCAGTGTTTCAGCATCTTCTTCAGATGCTGACTTCACCAATTGAATATAGCTCTTGTCTTTTTCCGCAAGAGCTGCTGTGACTTCAGTCAGTGATAAATCTAGAGTTTGAGCTGCATAAGCAGCTATTTCTTCCTCTGAAACTTTGCCGGCCAAGGAGCGTACGTCCTTAGGAGTAATGCCAATGGTGTATTTTGTTGAAGAAGAGGCCAGCAAAACTCCATTGATGTCATATATATCGCCTCTCCTAGACGGACTCTCCTCCATAATGAATTGCTGATTTGCTCCAGCATAGACATATTTATCGGAATCATTAACTTGTATTTTAAATAAGTTTATGAGAATAACGATTGCTGTCACTACTGACAATACAGTTATAATGCCAATTAATTTAGCACCGCCGGAAAGACGCTGCTTGCTGACCTTGCGGCTGTTTTTTATTTCGTCTTTGGCAGTACTTTGCGAAGAAGCAAACGGTTTAGAAACAGCATTATCCTGCATAGACTTAATGATGTCATTTTGTCTTGATGATTTATTGTTATGCATTGACAAATGCTCCTATGGCAATCCGCGTTGTTCAGTCACCCACTCTTCTATCGTATTGACTGCAAAACCGTATTCCATATTTTCTTGGGCAGCTTCACCCGCAAACACTATTTTGTCAACAGCACTAAAGTTTAGCTGAATTATCTGTTCAGAATTAGCTTTTTGCAGGCCAATTTCAGTAGAGGCATTCTCCTTTATTTCTTCCAGACTCATTTTATTTGATATTTCATTCCGGATTAATGAATTTTCTTTTTCCAATTCTTTAATTTGACGGGTAAGTCTTACATTTGAAAAATTTAATTCTACTATTTGAGCATACCGCCATACTGAAATTCCCAAGACAAGTGCCGCTAACAACACAACTAAAACCAGACTGAACATATGTCTTGCCCTGGCGCGAGTGCTCTGTTTATACGCAACGTAAACATTATTAGAATATTGCAGTCTCCGACGCTTTTCCTCTTTCTCTCGCCTAAGAGTCTCATAATCCGGATACGGAAAAGGCTCAGTTAATGGA
>LSQX01066855.1_pt2 | contig 20162 bp, 16 predicted proteins | sample 654561 | NCBI WGS metagenome assembly LSQX01 (sample SAMN04489861, study PRJNA283612) | anaerobic digester metagenome | isolation source: 4 biogas reactors fed with cattle manure at either 37C or 55C with and... | place: Denmark: Kongens Lyngby | collected 2014 | reverse complement strand
TTATCGTTATTGCGGTAATCGGTGTGTTAGCGGCAATATTGATACCTGCATTTTCGAATATTATCAATAAAGCCAATGAAAAATCCGCTCTGTCGGATGCAAGAAACATAATGACTTCTTTTGTAAGCGAGAAGCAGGAAAACTCGGTGGTCGATAATATTGTAATGATAATCGACAAGGCAAATTCGTTTTATGTTTACGCTTATGATGATTCTGAAAATGCTCTGTTGCGTTCTGCGGACAACCCTTATAAATCTTATGAGAGCGTTGAAGCATTAGTAGCCGGTTTGAACTACACGGGCGGCGACGAAACAGGCAAGGCATTTGTTCTTTCGCTCTCTCCCGATAACCCGACAGAGTTTCACAATGTAACCAACAAATTGGGCTTTGCAGTTCATGACAACGTAACTATTTATGAGGGAGTTTTGCTGGACTCTGTTGCCCAAAGCATTTCGGGTTCTGCAACTTCCGGCATAAACTTTACGGATATGAAGGGCAGGGAAATAAGCCTGGATAAACCTGCAGAGCGAATAGTTGCGCTATCTGCTTCCGAATGTGAGATTATTTATGCGCTTGGTGCTGGCAATACCTTAGTTGGTAGGGGTGAATATTGCGATTATCCTGCCGAAGTTATGGCGGTTCCCTCTGTTCAATCGGGTTTTGAAACGAATATCGAAAGTATAATTGCGCTTAATCCCGAAGTTTTGATTATGGCTACTATGAATCAAACCGTTGAGCAGGTTGCCGCATTGGAAAACGCAGGAATTACAGTTGTTGCGATTGAAGCTTTCGATATCGAGGGAGTATATACCGCAATTCGTTTAATAGGAAAAATAACGGGCAAAAATGCAGCTGCCGAAAGTATGGTTTCTAATATGAAAGCGGATTTTGCACAAATTGCTAATATGGCTACTGGCGACGGAACAAAGACGATTTATTTCGAGGTTTCACCGCTTGAATGGGGACTATGGACAGCAGGTAAAAATACTTTTATGAGCGAAATTGCGAATATGCTTGGCTTCAAAAACGCTTTTGAGGACATAGACGGCTGGGCTGCCATTTCAGAAGAGCAGGTAATAGCAAGAAACCCCGACTATATAGTTACAGTTACTATGTACTATGGCGCAGGTCCGCACCCCGTTGACGAAATAAAAAATCGTGCAGGCTGGGAGGATATGCAGGCTATTTTGAACAATCATGTGTTCTTGGCGGATTCGGATACGATGACTCGCCCCGGCCCTCGTTTGGTTGAGGGTGCTACTGCGCTGTATGAGTTCATATACGAGTAAATAATAGGCGAGATTCTCATTCGTGAAAATCGTAGGGGCGTACCTATGTGTGCGCCCGCATAACATCACTGGGGCGATACATTCGCTATGAATGGAAATATGGATAGTAAACTTAAACTAAAAAAAGAGGGCTTTGGCTCGCTTAGTTTCATAATATTTGGGGTGTTAACGCTTTTAACGCTAATTCTTTGCGTATGCGTTGGAAGCGTTAATATTCCTATTATCGATGTGTTCAAAGCGATTTACAGCACAATTTTTAGGCTGCCCATACCAGAGGGTATAGCACATTCGATTATCGTTTCTGTTCGGTTGCCGAGGGTGCTTTCCGTTGCTCTTGTGGGGATTTCTTTATCTATATGCGGTGCAGCAATGCAGGGACTACTGAAAAATCCCTTGGCTGAAGGCTCAACACTTGGTGTATCGTCTGGTGCGAGCTTGGGAGCTGTTATTGCAATCGCCTTTGGCATCACGATTCCAGGCATTCCACTTGCAGGCACTATGATAATGGCGTTAATATTCGCTTTTTTATCGCTTGTTCTCATACTTTCTTTGGCATACAGGCTGGATTTTTCGCTTTCCACGAACACAATAATTTTAATCGGAATAATATTTTCGATGTTCGTAAATAGCCTTATAAGCCTTGTAATCACATTTGCGGCTGACAAAGTTAAACATATTACTTTCTGGACAATGGGCTCATTGGCTGGCAGTACATATTTGAATGTTGCAATACTTTTCTCTGTTCTTGTGGTGTTCGGTGGGCTGATTCTGCGTTTTTCCACCGAGCTAAACGCTTTCGCAATAGGCGAGGACAACGCAAGGAATATCGGCGTAAACATAAAGCGTGTTAAATTTTTAATTCTGTTTAGCGTTGCTGCGATTATCGGAGTTTGCGTTTCGATTGGAGGAACTATTGGCTTTGTGGGACTTGTAGTTCCGCATATTACACGAATGCTTACAGGCTCTAATCACAAAAAGCTATTCCCTGCCACTATATTCACAGGCGCAATTTTTCTGATGCTTAGCGACTTAGCGGCAAGGGCAATTCTTTCCCCATTAGAGTTGCCTATTGGTGTTGTAACTTCATTTGTTGGCTCTATTGTTTTCGTACTCATATTTTATAGAAACAGGAAGAAAAGCTGATGTTTTGTGCTACCGACATAAGTGTAAAAGTTCAGGATAAAATGCTGATTGAAAGCGTTTGCTTCGAATTGCATGAGGGCGATTGGCTAATGATTACGGGCAGGAACGGCGCTGGGAAATCCACTTTAATAAATGCGATTTCGCAAAAGGTAAATTATAGTGGCAAATTCGAGTATGAGGGGCAAGACATAAAGTATTTCAAGCCAAATAATTTTGCAAAGCGAATAGGAGTTTTGAAGCAGGGGCTATCGGCTGACTACTCTTTTACAGTTGGCGAGGTGGTGAAATTAGGGCGATATGCATATTCAGGCGGAATATTTTCGGCATTAAGCGAACTTGATGAGCAGATGATTGAAAACGCTTTGGAAGTTACAGGCTTGCAAAGTATTGTTAATCAATCCATACTTACGCTTTCGGGCGGTGAATTGCAACGCACTTTTTTGGCGCAGTTATTTGCTCAAGACCCAAAGATTTTAATATTAGACGAGCCAACAAGCCACTTGGATATAACATTTCAAAAGCAAATATTTGATTTGATAGGGGAATGGCTAAAACAAGAAAATAAAGCCGTAATCTCTGTTGTGCATGACCTAAACCTTGCAAAAGCGTATGGAACGCATACTTTGCTGTTGAATAAAGGAAAAACGGTTGCATACGGAAAATCCAACGAGGCATTATCAAAAGAAAATTTGGAAAAAGCATATTCGATTGATGTTTATTCGCTTATGCAGGGGCTGTTGGGGAGTTGGAATGGGGCAAAAACATAAGTCCTGCCCTCAAGTTGTCGCAAAACCCCGATAACTTAGTAGAAGAATTAAATAATAATCGAAACTTACGCTTTTTCGAAAATAGGCAGAAAACAAAGCCTTTGCGTAACTATAACCCTCGTATGGCAGAAATGTTCACCAAACAATGTAGGGGCGAACCTGCGTGTTCGCACGTTGGCACTTTATCGCAAGTCTGGGGGCAAAAACATAAGTCCTTGCCCCAACACTTAGCTTCTAATCTTTTAATTCATATTCAATGTTTTTTATGGTAAAGGCTGTTGTTTTAACATCAAAGGCAAATGTAATTTTTGCTTGTGCAAAACCTCCCCCCTGACCGCCGTCAAATGTTAAGACTGCGCCCATAACCAAATTGCCTGTTCCCCATTCAACGTAATGGTACGCAGTCCAATTAATTACACTTGTTATCTCTGCTTCCTTATCAAAATCCTCAAAAGTATGGTCATATGCCCACTCATTATAAAGTTCTTCGTTTACAGTGAACTCTACCGGTTCACCGCCCTTCGGGGTAATGGTAAACTTGTTGCCCTTGCCCCATTTGAGTGAAAACAGCCTTTCACCTACATCCTTTACATCTGCACTGAAGTATTCATCAAACGAAAAGTCAACCTTTTTCAGTGTTGTACCATCGTAATATGCCACAAGTATTTGCTCTAAATGCCCGCTACCCGTAACAGCAATAATTAAATGACCGCCACCTTTAACCTTTGCGATATGGAGTTTATTGTTTCTTTCATAAAGGTATTGCGACCCGCAGTTAAAATCAACATATACTCTTTCCTTGGAAAATTTTCTAACAACAATGCGTAAATCATTATTTTCCTCGCCATGCTCAATTACTAATGCCATTGCCTTTGCAACTACCTTACCGCTTTCATCTCTTATTTCGCCGAACGAGTGCATATTTTCAGGAAAATCCGTGTTTGGCGGTGTATCCGTTGCAGGTGCGGGCTCTATTGGTCTAAGCGTAAGCGTAGGCGTAGGCGTAGCGGCAGCTTTTGGCGTACTGCTTTGCGTGGGTGCAGGGGTTGCAACTACAGGCTTGGAATTACAACCAGTAAATAAAACTACTAACATAATCAAAGTTAGTATTAGCGGAATAGATTTTTTCATATATTATGCCCCCTAAAATATTTTATGAATTGCTTCAATGCTTATATTACGCTTGCTTGAGTGGGGCAAAAACATTAGTCCTTGCCCCAACACTTTGCTACTAATCCTTTATTTCATATTCGATGTTTTTTATGGTAAAGGCTGTTGTTTTGGCATCAAAGGCAAATGAAATTGTTGCGATTGCAAAGACTCCCGCATGAGTGCCATCAAATGTTAGATATGCACTCATAACTAAATTACCTGTTGCCTCTTCAATGTGGAGGTATTTTGTTCGGTATGTTACGCTAACTATTGCTGCTTCTTTATCAAAATCTTCAAAGGTTTGACCGGAAGCAGACTTATTATATTTCTCTTCATTAACAGTAAACTCTACCGCTTCGCCCCCTTTTGGAGTAACGGTAAACTTGGTGCCCTTGCCCCATTTAATTGAAAACAGCTGTATGGCTCTATTGTTATCATCGGCGCTTAGGTATTCGTCGAACGAAAAATCAACCTTTGTTAATGTTTTGCCATCATAAAATGCAGCAAGTATAGGCTGGAAAAAACCGTTAGTAGTAGTGTCAATAATTATATGACCGCCTTCAACCTTTACAATATCGAGCTTGCGATTTCTGTCTTTAAAATCATAGATGGTATTAAAGTCAACAAAAACACTTTCTTCTGCTTCATTTTCCACAGAAAATAGTATATCGTTGTTTTCTACAACTAGCGACATCGCCCATGCAACTACTTTACCGCTTTCATCCCTTAATTCACCGCTTGCGTGCATGTTTGCAGGCGCTGACGAGGTTTCGGGTGTTTGTGTTGGTTCTAAAGTTGTAGGTGCAGGGGTGTTTGTTGACGTGGGCGTAGGTGGTGTGGCGGTTGGGGTTGTAACTGTCGGCTTTGAATTACATCCAGCGAATAATACTACTAACATAATTAATGTTAGTATAAGCGAAATAGATTTTTTCATATATGCCTCCGTTTTTTATTAGTTAACCTAAAATGTAAATAGAATAACTTACTACTATTATATGGTAAACATATTGGTGTGTCAATGAAAATTCAAGCAAAATAAAAATCTATAAAATTTCTAAATATAGTTGCCCACCCCCAGAAAATTATGGTATTATATATTTAACAATCATTTGGGGGTATGTATTATGAAGTATTTCAAAGCGTTTATGGTAAGTGTTTTAGCGGTTCTTTTGTTGCTATCACTTATAGGCTGTTCAACCTTTACTAACAATGAGGGGGAAGAAACACCATTCCCAACTTCTCAACATTCGGGCGAGGGAATAACGGTTACGCCTTATCCCGAACCAAAGATTGTCAAAACCGAAATTAAGGAGTTAGAGCCTTTAGTTGAGCCTAATACTGCAAATTTTCACTACAAGGAATTCTACATGATGGAGGAATTTCTCGCACTGGTCGATGTGGCTATATATTGCGAGATAGTAAGGATAAGCGAATACTCTTGTTATTTTGCCTATGATAACGACAATGATTCTATCAATTATATCGCTGGAATTGATGTTAGGGTTATAAAAAATTACACAGATAAGGAGTTAACCTACTTGGAAGAGGATATAATTCGCATTTCATACCCTCATAGCACAAGAGAAAATGGCGGTGCTGGCTTTTATAATTTCAAAGTCGGCGATGAGTGCATACTGTTTTTAGGCAGAAATGAAACGATATTCCAAGAAAATTCTTCGCAGGAGTATTACGATGCTTTTCCTTATCGAATCGTCTTTGCAAATAATGTATTAGAAAAAACTGAAAAGGGTATAAACGGTTTTACATTTATGGCACTTGCAAAAGGCGTGGAAAACAGTGCTGATTATGATAAAGCAAAACGCCCAATCGAGTGGTATTCGCTTGAAGAGGTCGAGCAGGCAATTCTTGAATATGCAGATAACTTCGAGGGCTTATCTCTTCGGGAGTATGCTACGAGGTCAAATAAAGGCTTGTATCGTCCGACAGAGGATAAATCATGAGGAGGTAATTATGAACACACGCGCATTTTCAATCGTAGAGCTAATAATCGTACTTGCTGTAATAGGAATATTGGCGGCGATACTTATACCTGTAATGTCTAATGTGATAAAAAGTGCAAACGAAAAGTCTGCATTGTCAGACGCTAAAAACACACTTACGAGCTTTGAAGCGTACTATCAAGGCGAATCACAAAGCGCAACTGATTCAATTTTTATTGTAAATAAAGCAAGCAAGTATTATGTTTATGGGTATTTCGAAAAAGAAAGGCTTATGCTTTCAAGTCGAATCAATCCCATAAAAGCAGAGGATATAGCCAGCTTAATTTCAAGCCTTAGTGCAAACGGCGGTATAGTGGCAATTGGTGAAAAACAAGAGGAAATTACAAGTCTTATTGAAACTCCAAACTCAACACAGGTTTTTAGCGGCTACCGCTTGATGTCGCTTGAGGGCGAGTTGAATTTAAACAGAGATGTATTAGCAATTCCTTTAGGCGCAAGCGAAAACCTTGTAGCCACAATTACACCTTGGGAGTATGCAAATGTTATTCCGATTCAATGGAAAAGCGACAATCCTAACATTGCTCAAGTAGAAAACGGCACAGTAACAGGCATTTCAGGCGGAAACACTACTGTAACCGCATCGTATGGAGATATAACAGCTACTTGTAGTGTAATAGTTGAGGATTATATAGAGTTTTACGGCGATATAGCCGCATTAAAGGTGCTTATAGAGGACGAATCAGACCCTATATTGTTCGTGAAAATTATGCAAAATGTTGAGGCAATAGATGTTTCGTTCCTATTCCCTATCGTAGTTCCAGAGGGGAAGATTGTTAGGTTGAATGTGGAAAATAAATATGTATTGTACCAATATTTCGCACCCGAGCATCACATATATGCTATGTTCATTAACAATGGCGGCGATTTGTATATTGAAGGAGATTACAATAAAGATGGGTTGAGTAATTATGGCAATGTAGATGCTAATGCCGGGGGCGAAAACTGTTTGATTGAAAACCGAAATGGCGGAAAAGTAACCTTTTTGGGAGGACACATAACACAAAGTGTATATTCCTCTGGCACAAAAAAGTATGGGATAATAAACAAAGATGGTACAGTTGAGTTTGCTGATGCCGAAACATATCTCAGCAGTTATAGTAGATCAGATTTTGGAGCAACCGCCACAGCGATTTATAACGGTGAAAAAGGAACGCTGATTATTCGTGGAGGTGAAATATCAGGCGGAGATGCGTCAATAGTTAATTACGGAGAAATTGTAGAAATTTCTGGTGGCTCAATTGGTTTAATTACCAACCATGGTTTAATAAAAGAAATATCAGGCGGTACGCTGTATGCAAGCGAAAAAGGCTATGCCATTGAAAACATAGGAAAAGCTGCCGAAATACAAATAATCAGCGGAGGGATATTTGGTGTAAAATATGATGAATTCGGATATACCCAAGAGAATTTAATACTATTGAGCGAAAACAGTAAAATCGGTAAAATTACAGGCGGTACTTTCTTAGGTGTTACAGCTATAGAATATGAAAATATATCCGATGTGCGCGGCATTGTGCACGGTGGTTATTTCTTGCAGGAAGTTCCTGCGGAGTTGATAGCAACGGGTAAATCGTGCAAGTTTAATGAGAAGTTGGGGCTGTTTGAAGTATCGTGAGGTGTATTCGGTTGCGATGCGTTAAGTTCAACTATTCAAGGAGGAAATTAAAATGAAAAATCAAAAACTATTTGGGTTGATAGCTATAATTCTGATTATTATGCTATGCTCTGCCTGTGCTAGCGAGGTTGATGTTAGTCCTGCAATTACGGACACACAAACGGAAGCTCCAACAAATGAGCCTACGGAAGAACCTACGCAAGAACCAATAATCAAACCTACAACAAAGGTTGAAATCGATTACGATAAAGACTTGAACGGCTATGGCTACGAAGCCGAACATACAAGCGATATAGCTTATGCTTTCGCTATGCCTAACGAGGAAGTTGAGTTTGGAAATCGCAAATGGATTTTGAAAATCTATAACGCATATTATGGCGAGAATGAAACCTTAACTCGTACGCTTGAACTTAGCATGGGCGAAACAAAAATTGAAATTCCTACCGAATATGCTTGGGAAGCGGTGTCTTTTTCGATTACCGACTTTGGAAAAGAGCATTGGACAACTAATTTATCGACTATTCATAATTGTTTAATTTACATAACCTGCGGAGGTACGCAATCGCCCATACGCACTTATGTTGTGCGATTTGTTAGTAGCGAAAAAATGCAACTTGATTCCGTTTTCGAGGGAAACCCGTCCGAATTTGGCAAGGATACCGTTGTAATAAGGCGGCATTTCTATATTTGCGGCGATGCAAGCGTTTATACGGAGTATAAGGTTATAGACTTCCGACATGTTCAAAAATCGCTTGAGTATAAGGTTGCACAGGGTTCGGACCGTACCGTATTAAAGGATTTTGAAGCATACATTCTAAAATCGAATGGCAAGTATGCAAAAGGAACGATCAAAGAAGGCTCAACCATTAAACTTCAAAAAACCGATTTAGATACAAGGGTTTATTTTGAAACGGATAGCGGCGACAAGGGCTATTTTCTGTTCGACTTTGAGTTTGAGCTTATAAACGGCATAAGAGCAAACGAGATTGTTGAATGCAATTATGCAGGGTAGAGGGTGTTCCTAAATAAAAAGGAAGCTGCGGCTTCCTTTTTTCGTAACAATTTCTTTTCAAAAACCGTCATTTTTTTACTACCTTGACAATATATATTTATGATGATAATATAGGAAAGATGAATGGCTATACTAATAACACAAATTGGAGTTTAACATGTTACTACAAAATCTTAAAAACTTTTTTGTAAAAAACAAGGTGTTATCTTCTGCATTCGTTGTTTTGCTTGCGGTATGCTTCTTTGGGGGTTTGTTTGGGCTAAACCAATTAGTGCGTGAAACAAACCTGTATAACGCTTATATGTTTGAAAAAAGAACCTATACCGTAAATGTGCCGGACGGTGTCGCAGTCGATGCGGCACTGTCCGCCTATATAAGCAGGCACAAAAGCAAGAATGGGATAATACAAGCAGAGATTAGCAACTTTGATAACCCTTCTGAGAAGCTAACCGCATTATGTTTTACTTACGATGGAATGGATTACCCTGCAACCGTAGGAAACAATATAATGAATATTAACAGCGATACTAGCAAAAAAGAAGTCATTTTAAACGGTGAGCGCTTAGAAGAAAAAATCGGCACAAAGTATATGATAAACGGCGAGGAATATACTGTAATCGGAGTTGACAATTCTTTCAATGGAACAAATGTAATAGCATACAACTCGCTTTCCAATAAGAATTGCGTAAAATCAATCGAAATATTGTTGATAAATGTGTTAACTCAAAAAGAGCATGAAGAGCTTTCTGAAACACTTTATGAGCTGTTTACGGGTTGCGGTATTGTTTTACCCGATGTTAGCGGTGTTAAGAGCATTTGGGATATGTCGCCCATATTGATTCCGGTAATAGTGCTATTACTGTTAGGCTTCACAAATATGGGTTATTTGTACGCTTTTTTTCTAAAACAGAGACACAAGCAAATAACGATAATGCGTATATGCGGAGCAACAAAAACGAGAGTTATCCTGCTAATATTAGCGGAAATGCTTGTTATAGTAATAGGGATGTTCATAATTGCGGCACTTGCTTTTAAGTTCCTAAGCCCCTTAATATATAAAAATTCCACTTTGCCATTTTTGTATTCTTTGAATATTTGGCATTATATAATGGTATTTTGCGCCGTTACCGTAGCTTCCGTTATATTTTTCTTGCCGACAATTAACAATAGCTCGGACATAAATCTTTCCGAATGTAAGGAGGCGTAAATATGAGATTTTCACTTGCATTAAATCTGCTGTTAAAAAATATGCTGTTAAATTTCATTATCATTTTGCAGCTATGCGCTGTTTTTGCTTATGGCAATGTTATTGTAGCCATAAACAACGATGCGTATGATTGCTATAACATCACCGCCAAATTTGATGAGGAAAACACATTATTGTATATGCCGCAAGAACCAAAGCTCGATACTACCTGGGAATATGACCGCCATCCTAATTATGATAATCCGCAAAGCGCAATTTCAAGATATGGCGATAGGGTTGAATCTGTAAAAGATTATGCTGTCGTTTATGAAGATTATTCAACTCGTTCATACTTCTATGGCACACGAACCGCAGAAGCGCTACGTGTGCAACTAAAAAAAGGCAAATGGTTTTCAAATCAAAAAAGCACCGACGGTATTATAGATTGCGTAATAATAGGAGATACCTCAAAGTTCCCCATTGGCTCGATTTTAGATATGGAGTGCTATAAAGAAAACATAAGCTTGCGAGAAAAATTCCCTGTAAAGTTTCGTATAATAGGCAGTATAGGTGAAGTTGCAAAAGTACCCACATTTTCTGCCAGCAGTAGCGAAATGACCGTTGATTACATTTTTGAAGAATATAGGAGTCAAAAAGATTCGTTTATTGATACGCTGTTTTATCGGGGAGCGAGATACCAGAGTCGCAGGGATTCCGAAGACTTGATTATCATATTTACTGAGGAAATTGAGGGCGGATACTGGGACTATTGTAATGATAACTCCTTTGTGTTTTTAGATGATTTATCTGACGAGGAAGTGAAGAGCATTACACAGGAAATGAAAAACGAAGCTAATGTTGCTACTATGGCAAGCGCACGGAATCTTTCTAAAAAAGAAGCAACGGATAAAATGTTGGTATATGCGCCTACGAGTATATGCTTTATTGTAATGGGTCTTGCAGGGATATTGTGCGTTTCGTTGTTGAATATGATAAACAATAAACGAGCGTTCAAAGCGTATTCAATTTCTGGTATGAGCTTTCATCAGGGCATGAGGATAATTTTTACATATGCTACTATGCTTATATTGATTGCCTTTACACTATTTGCTTTATTATGGGTAGCGCTAATAGCTGCCGAGATATTGCCGTGGGATTCAATGGCGATTAACAGCTCAAATTACCTGTTTTTAATAGGAATAGCGGTGATTATATACGCTGTAATGGGAGCTTCAAGCTCAACCCTGCTAAAAAAATACATACACAATATAAAGGAGTAAAATATGATAGAGTTAAAAAACATTCATAAATACTATGACTATAAAAAGCCTAATCAAGTAGAGGCATTAAAGGGTATAGACCTAACGATTAACGACGGCGAAATGGTGGCAATAATGGGGGCATCAGGGGCAGGGAAGTCCACTCTCTTACATATAATTGGTGGATTAAGCCGTTTTGAAAGCGGTCAATACCTTTACAATGACAAAGACATTTCAAAGTATGGTGATGCAAAAATGTGCAAGTTCAGAAACAAGCAAATAGGCATCGTTTTACAAAATTTTGCACTAATAGACGAGTATTCGGTATTATTCAATGCCATGACCCCCCTATTCTTTGCAAAAAGCTCAATCATTGATAGGCATAAAAGGGCTGTTGAGGCATTAAAAACCGTTGGAATCGATAAGTTAAAACACAAAAGCGCATCCTCTATTTCAGGCGGCGAAAAGCAGCGTTGCGCCATTGCAAGGGCTATTGTAAACAACCCTGCGGTTATACTTGCCGACGAGCCAACAGGGCAGTTGGATTCAAAGACTGCAAAAAGCATTATTGAGTTGTTCAAAACGCTAAATAGTACAGGAATTACGGTGATAATCGTAACGCATGACCATAATGTTGCTAACGAATGCGAACGCATAATAACCATTGGGGATGGAATGATAATAGATAATCCGATGTGAGCGTGATTTCTTTTTTCATTCAATCACAAACGATTGGGAGCCGTTTAGGCTCCCAATTCAATGAGATATTGCTTAGTATTTCGCTTTCCTTAGTGTGAACGGTGTTGTGGAGTCGTTCCACACAGTTGTATAGTCCCAAATAGCTGCGGTTGCGGCTTTAAGGGCGGCGAAGTCTGCAACCACGGTAAACTGTGGAGAAGCGTTGCCATTTACTATATAGTTGCCACTGCAAACTGGCGGGTATTGATAATATAGCTGCTCAGTTTCAATAATTCCAAAGCCGTGCTTTACTTCAGTTAATCCACTGGGTAGCCATGTGTGAACATAGTTGTTATGATATTCACCCCACCAAACATCTCCTACAAGACCACCAATTTTTGACGCTCCAAACAATGATTGTGTGCCCTCAACATAGTTGTCATAGTAGCAGTCTCGAATAATGCAATTTTCAACCTGGCTTCTCCAATGCTGTACCCAGCCTGCAATTCCTCCCACGCACATTGCACTTTGGTTCCCTCCTTTGTTCACTGTGCCTGTGGCAGTACATTCCATAACAGTACCGCCAAATAATTGTCCTACTATGCCGCCAACCCTACCCCTCGCTTCTTGCGTATAAGTAATAGGTTGCCAGCAAACGTTGGCATTCGAAGTGCAATATCTGACCATCGCAGTCAACTGCATTGTGCCAATTATTCCACCCGTTCCTTCATTGGCTATAATTGGAATATTAACAGTGGAGTTAACCTTGCAATACTCAACTGTGCCTTTCTCACAAAAACCAACTATCAACCCGAAGGAACTTCTTGCCTGTCCTGTTGCATGGGTGCCTATACGGTCCCATGCTTTTTCTGCGTTTACGGTAACAACGCAGTTTGAAACGATTCCGTTGTCGTTAATCGTGCCTACAACTCCGCCCATACAATAACCATCCATTACCTTGTATGCATTAAACTCAACATTTACATTATTGACTAAGCCGCCCTTGTTTTCGCCTACAACTGCGCCAACATTGCCAAGGCTATTCTGTGCGGTGTTATAGCCATACATAATGTTAGAAGCATTCATCTTTACATCTATGTTTTCAACTGTACCGGTATTGATACCCGTAACAGCTCCGAGATGATGGCTAACACATATATCTGCGTTTTCGCCAAAGATGAAATTAAGGTTTCTAATAGTACCCCCATTGATTGCAACCAAACCAACATTTGATGCACCAGGTCTATTTATTACCAAGTCGATAACTGTCTTGTTGTTGCCCTCAAAAATGCCGTTAAAGGGATAGTCATCGTCTGCCTGCCAACCGGGTACCCAGTAGTTTACCTCATGGCAATCAATATCGTTGTTCATCATGTAATTTTTATCCAAGCTGTCCATGCTGTCGTTTATTGCTTGCAAGCCCGTAACGGTTTTAAGCAATACGAACTCCTGACCTCCTACGGTTTCAAAGGGGTAAACTTCTACATCGAGTTCTGCTGGCGTAATACCCTCCTCTGAAAGAGTAAATTCCTGTGAAAATGTTGCGCTGAAACAATCGGTTGTGTTATAAGGCTTTGCACCGCTTATATAGGTTCCGAAATTAGAGTCGTTAAGAGTAAACGATGTTTGCTCGGGCGATACGGGTATGTTGACTACTTTTTCTTGCATGAACACATCATTGAAAGCATCATAAACATTCAGCTTAACCGAATATGTTTTTGCACCCGGCTCATTACCTTTTATTGCATCTGCAAGCAAGAAGCCGTCAAACATCAATGTGGATTTTGGTAAATCACTTTCGTCTAAATCATCGAACACGTCGATAACATTTTCGAATTGCTCATTTAGTTCATGCGATTTATAGCCTGAAAGCATTAAGCAGAATGCCTTTCCGTCTGTGTTTCCTGTGTTCACATCGTCAAGGGAGCAGTTCAGCTGGTTTACGCAGCTTGTAGCATCGCCATCAAATGGGCTGAAAACGCACTCCAATAGCCTACCGGTGTTATCTTCCTCAAGTTCGCCGCCCCAACCAAATATGTATGTTTTCCTTGCTTGCTCAACAAGGATTACAACATGCTTTACTTGACTGTTGCCGTTTGTTTGTTCGAGGTTTGAAAGCATAAAACCAGTTAGCGCATTTCTTGCATCCGATAATGCAGATTTGTAGTTAGCTTTTTCAATGATGTTTGAGAAAGTCGGTATCAATATCGCAGCGAGAACACCTATTACAGCGATAACGATGATTAGCTCAACGATTGTAAAAGCCTTTTTTCTTGTTAGCTTCTTCATGTTTTCCTCCATACATTTTTTCTTTAAAGTCCACAGAAGAACTGTAAGACTATCGATTAACTTCATTTTAACTATTTTATAAATTATATCAATAGCCTGTAAATTATCGAAACCCTAAATTCAAAGTAATTTAATCTTAACGATTCAATCTGATTTTACGTGCTGAATTGAAAATACTTAGCTTTTGTTGTGATTTTTTTGTTATTTTATAGAATCGCTAATGCTTTCATCAGATTTCGCTTCGCTATGGATAAACTGCTTTTTGAGCGTTTCAAACAAAGCATTGCAAAATAAGCAAAATTAACGTATGATTATATTAAAGTAAGATATGGAGAAAAGTATGGAATATAAAATTTTAGCCGATAGCTGCTGCGATATGACGGAAGCTATGAGGAAAGATAGCGATTTTGTAAGCGTTCCACTTTCTATACATTTTGGGGATGAGCTTACCTTTGTTGATGATGCTGATTTGAATCAAGCCGAGCTATTGGATGCCATGAAACGCCATGAGGATGCGCCCTACACCTCTTGCCCCTCGCCGCAAAGCTATATGGATGCTTTTAATTGCGGAGCAAAAAACGTCTATGTAGTAACGCTTTCCGCGCGCCTTAGCGGTTCGTATAATTCGGCTATTTCTGCTGTGGAGCTGTTTCGTGAATCACACCCAAATGTGAATATTCATGTGTTCGATAGTCGCTCTGCCGCTTCGGGAGAAACCATACTTGCGTTGAAGCTGCGTGAATATGCAAGCTCTGGAATGTCCTTTGACGAGGTTGTAAAGAAGGGCGAGCAATTTGTTGACAAAATGAAAACGCTTTTTGTGCTGGAATCCTTAGAGAATTTGCGTAAAAATGGCAGGCTAAAAAAGCTGCAAGCGGTGGTTGCTATTGTATTGAGAATAAAATTGCTTTGCGAAGGCACACAAGAGGGCGAAATTGGGATGATAGGGCAAAGCTTATCCACGAAGCAGGCGCTGAACAAGCTGATTTCGCAAATTTTAGCAGACAAGAATCACAAGGGGAAAACGCTTGTAATAAGCCATTGTGCTAATTTAGAACGTGCGCAATGGCTGAAAAGTCAGGTGCAAGAGCAATGTAGCTTTGCCGAGATTTTAATAACCGATACGAGGGGTATCTCTACCGTTTATGCGAATAGCGGTGGGATTATTTGTGCGTATTGAGTTCATAAAATTATATATAGCTTGCATTGTTAGGAAAAAATGCTGGCATTTATTTAGGTTAAGTCTAATAGGTTTAACTAAGCCCAAGTCATAATAGAAAAGGAGATAAGCTATGAAACGCTTTTATGTAATTTTATTATCGATATTTCTTCTGTTTTCGCTGTTCGGATGTTCACAAAACAGTTCAAATGAAAACACGCCCACTCCAAAAAGCCCCGAAGCTTCACCGATAATAATATCGGCACAGGCGCAAGCGGAATTTGAGCTAAACAAGTATATCGAGCAAAATGAAGATGTGAATTTTGCGGGTGCGGTCGTGATTGTTAAAAAGCAAGGAACGTTCAGTGCTTTTCAGTATGCCGAAAAAACTGGATTGCACATTTTGTATGAAAATGCAACAACTTCTAAAATTCCATACAGAATGAAAGAAATCACGCCCGAGAATTCAACTCAAATTGTAAGAATATTTACCTTTGATGCTGATTTTGAAGCAGATTACGATGTAATCAACTCGATGTATGATGCGATAAACGAAAGGCGTTATGAGGATTATGCAGGTTTAATCTTTGAATCACCTAATCAATCTATTCAGTCTTTTTCGGGTTTAACAATGCTTTCGGATATTGGAGATGAAGAAGCGATAGAGCAGAAAAAGGGCATTTATAACATTGATAAAGTAAGCGATATTGAAGTGCTTGCCGTAATGCCGCTTGATAGCGTTTATGCAGAAAGCTGGCAAAAGTACGTTATTCCGCAAACGCTATCTGCTATTGACCCCAATGACCCCGCCACAATTAAAAGCTACTTTGATAGGAATGACCCGATGATTTATTTGGTTCGCAATGAGTTTTTGATGATTAACGAACAGGACAGCAATGAAATAAAATCTGGTACGCAATATTGGATTATTGCAATTGGGAATATAGATGGCGTTCGCAAAATTCAAGGCGTTTGGATGCCACAGGACGATACGATTTTGGAGTATGAACCCGATAATGCCAGGGCGCAGGAGTATTTGGGCAGGTCGTGAACAGTTTTATGCACATTTTCAGTACACGCGCTCTTATATTAGGGGTGCGTTTTTTATGGCTATACAATAATAAAGGGCATCTCGTGTGAAATGCCCTTGCAATACTTAAATAGTAGTTACATAATTAAATCTAAAATCAGTTGCATACCTACAATTCGCCAAGGAATACAATCAAGTATTACCTCGCCTAATACTATTATATTGCAGATACTTTGTTTTGTCAACAAAATTTAGGGAACCAACCATTCGCTATCCGGCTTTGCTATCAAGCGGGCATTGTTATATGCCCATATTATCGGCAAGCAGGTATGTCCCAAATAGCATTTGTTTGCATCATCTCTTGTTACTACCAAAGCTAAATCCGGGGTTGATGGGTTTGTTAAATATAAAGGTAGCAATAGTTGGATTTTGTTATCATAATACTGCGGCAAAGCTAATTTGTAGTTTGCATCAATTCTTTTTTTCGTGTTAAGAATTGCACCGTCAAATAAAGCTTGTTTATTAAAATGATTCCTTATCGCTTCGGGAATGCGCTGGTTATTGTTTTCATCGCCAAAAATATGGTCATATTGCAATATTAAATCGTAATTTATATCAAAGATTAATTCTTTCATATCTGAGAAGTAATTGGCGCGCTGTGGGAACTCATTTATCCCTAAGTTTCTCAGGGCATATTCCGTTATAAAGGCTTCAAAATACCATTGTTGATTAAAATAACGGTTCGGAGTGAAATACGCATATACCTTTTGCCAATGTTCATCGTATAAGCCGGTATTGAAAATAAAGTACTTGTCTTCCTGAACTGCAAAAATCTTGCTACGCTCCTCTTGAGGCGTATTTTCATAATCATAGTATAGCTTGCTAAAGGTATGCTTAATGTAGTTGTGCAAAATGGGATGTGTAGTATATTCATTTGGTTTGCCCCAATCTTCCACACAAATAGTTGCTAAGTAATCAATCTTATTTCTAAAATCCTTACAATAGGCAAAATTAAATAATTTCATGCCGTCATCCTTATGAGTTTGATTTTCTATATTATAACAAAAAGCATATATAAAGTCAAATGTAAATCAAATGCACTCATACTGGGAATAAAAATACACGCAAACCCTGCTTCCAACTTGCGTGTATTATAATGACCACTTTTTAGCCCGAAATATAATCCTCAAGCCTTTTAACATCATATTTGTTGCCAATAACCATTATTTTATCGCCTATTGCAAACTTGTACTCTGGAGCTATATCGGTAATAACTTTTCCCTCATGCACAATGACAATTATGTTAAGCCCATACTTCTTGCGAATTTCCGAATTAAAAACGGTGCGATTTTCGAGCTTGCTTGAAATTTTGATTTCGGCAACCTCAACATTATCGTCAAGTGCGATTGAATCTAATATAAAGTCGGATAACAAGCGCTTAGCGAGCCTAATAGCCATATCATGCTCTGGATAAACAACCTCTGCGCCTAACTTCTCTAAAATCTGTCCATGCTCGGGCGATGTTGCTTTTGCAATAACCCTTTTTACTCCAAGGCTAACGAGATTCAGAGTAGCCAATATGCTGCCCTCTATATGCTCACCTATGCAGACTATTGCGGTATCACAGTTCAAAATACCTGCATCCTTAATTGCATCCTTTGTGATTTCATCCACAACAAGGGCATACTCGGTGTCGTGCTGCAACGCCCTAACCTTGTTTTCATCGCTATCTATTGCGATTACATCCTTACCTGCTTTTGCAAGTGTTTTTGCTAATGCACTACCGAATCTTCCAAGACCGATAACTGCGAATGTATTTGCTTTTTTGTTTTTCATATTATTCTCCTTATCCAATATTTATATTTTCTTCCGCATAACCTACTTGTGGCAGTTGGTTTCTAAAAATCCAAATCGAAACTATTGTCAATGCCCCTAATCTGCCTACATACATTGTAAGTATTACAATTAGCTTAGAAAGATTCGCTAAATGCGGTGTAATGCCTGTGGAGAGTCCAACCGTTCCGAAAGCAGAGGTTATTTCGAAAAGCAACTGCACAAAGGTATAGTTAGGCTCGATAATGCAGAGCAACAGCGTTCCCACACATACAACTGTTACAGATAATGCAAATACGACAAACGACTTTTGCACTGCTTCCTTAGGGATTTTTCTTTTGAATGCAGTTAGTGGACGATTCCTTGAATAACTCATGGTTGCCTTGAACAATGTAAAGAATGTGGTCGTTTTTATACCACCGCCTGTTGAACCCGGGGAAGCGCCTATAAACATAAGTATGATGAGAACGAACAATGCCGCATTCGAAAACAAGCCTAAATTATAGCTGCTGAAACCTGCCGTTCTTGCGGATGTGCTGTGTAAGAATGCCCCCAACCATGAGATGTTTTGCTCGGTTAGCTTCAACATAAGCGTTCCTACAATCAGCAATAATGCCGTCATTACCAGTACGGTTTTTGAATGCAGAGTAAGTTTTTTGAAGCTACGGTTTTTCACAACATCAAGTATTACGAGGAAACCTATACCTCCAAATATTATCAGCCCACAGGTTACGAGATTCAACAAAACATCGCTCTGGTATGGAATTAAATTTCTCAACCCACCTAAAATATCAAAGCCTGCGTTATTAAAGGCTGCAATCGAATGGAAAACGCTAATTCCAGCCGCTTTTAGTGGGGGATAATCCTTTACAAATGTTATAAAGCTAAGAATTGCACCTACGCTTTCAAAAATCAAGGTAAGCAGCAGAACATCCTTTACGAGCTTTACAATGCCCTTAAATGTGTTTACATTCCAAGATTCACGAATAAGCATTCGTTGTTTTAGGTCAACTCGCTTGCGCATTAGAAGAATCAACGAAACACCAATGCAGGTTACACCCAAACCGCCTATTTGAATCAGAAGTGCTACGACTATTCTACCAAACACCGAAAATGTGTCCGCTGTGTCAACGGCAATCAAACCTGTAACACAAACAGCACTTGTTGATGTGAATAAAGCGTCAACAAATGATACAGAAACTCCTTGGTTTCGGGAAATGGGTAATGCCAAAATAACTGCACCTAATAGAATGACAAAAGCAAACCCGAGTGCCATCAATCGAGCCGGAGATAATTTTTTCAATAATGCCATAAAAGCATATCCTCCTGTTGCTACTATGCAACCTATAAATAGAAAATATTCACACATTATGCATAACAGCAAGCTAATTATACTCGGAATTTTTGAAAATGCACGCGGTGGGGAGAATATATTGTTTGGTTGCTTTGAGAGCGGTTATTTATATAATGCGTGCACTATTTCAAAACACGCTTTTTGATTGACACCATCTGCCTATGTTGTTATAATTTATTAAACTCATAAAAAAGTTATTATAAGAGAAAAGGATTATTATGAAACAAATTAGTTTATTGCTTTTAATAGTGTTTACATTATGCTTTTTATGTGGATGCTTACCCCCATTGCAATCATTTCCTTCGGATGTGTCCCGATAGCCACTGGAAGTGCAAAGAAGCTGATATTGTACTGCGTTTTAATGTTAATGCGATT
>LSQX01222173.1_pt1 | contig 20166 bp, 15 predicted proteins | sample 654561 | NCBI WGS metagenome assembly LSQX01 (sample SAMN04489861, study PRJNA283612) | anaerobic digester metagenome | isolation source: 4 biogas reactors fed with cattle manure at either 37C or 55C with and... | place: Denmark: Kongens Lyngby | collected 2014 | reverse complement strand
ATCGTTATCCCCATGAGTTTTCCGGCGGACAACGGCAGCGGGTCGGTGTCGCCCGCGCATTGATCACCAATCCTTCCCTGGTGATCGCCGACGAGCCGGTATCCGCGCTGGATGTCTCCATCCAGGCGCAGATCATCAACCTGCTCAACGACCTAAAAGAAGACCTGGGCCTGACCATTCTGTTCATCGCCCACGATCTCTCGGTGGTGCGGCACGTCACCGAGAGGCTGGGGATCATGTACCTGGGCTTTATCGTGGAAAAGGGAGACCGGGACAGCATTTTCGGGCGCCCCCTCCACCCCTACACCGAGGCGCTCCTCGCCGCCGCCCCCACCCTGGACAGGGAGAAGCCCGCCGCGCCCCTGCAGGGGGACGTCCCGAGCCCAATCAGCCTTCCGCCGGGCTGTCCCTTCGCCGGGCGCTGCCCCCGCCGGATGGAGGTCTGCGATGCCCGGAGACCTTCCCTTCTGCCTGTGGAGGGCCGGATGGTGGCGTGTCATCTGTACGGAGAATGATGGTTTATAATAGGCCAACCGAAACGAAAAACAAAAGGAGGAATCAGGGAATGAAAAGATTTGCGGCATTTTTAGCGGTACTCGCGCTCTGCCTTGTCATGGCCGCTCCGGCGGCCGCGGAAAAGAGCATCGTCATCGGCCTCGCGTCGGACGCGCTCTTCATGGATCCTTCCCAGCAGGATGAGACCATCACCAACACCATGGGGCGCTACATGTACGACGGGCTTCTCAACAACGACGCCCTCGGTCTTCCCCGGGCGGCCCTCGCCGAATCCTGGACCATCGGCGACGACAATCTCACCTGGACCTTCAGCCTGAAAAAAGGTGTCACCTTCCACGACGGAAGCGACTTCACCGCAGAGGACGTGGCCTACACAGTCGAGGTGTGCCGCACCTCCCTGCTGAAGAACTTCACCGCCGCCATCGACAGGGTGGAGGTTGTGGATCCCCACACGGTGAAGATCATCACCAAGGCTCCCACAGCAGTTCTTCTTGAGTCCCTGGCCGCGCTGCGCATCCTCCCGAAGGCCTACAGGACAAAGCTCGGCGAGACCGCCTTCAACCAGGCTCCCGTGGGCACCGGCCCCTACGTCTTCGTGGAGTGGATCAAGGAAGACCACATCGCCATGAAGGCCAACAAGCAGTACTGGGGAGGCGCACCGAAGATTGAGAAGGTCACCTTCCGTCCCATCAGCAACGCCGCCACCCGCACGGCAGCCCTGCTGACCGGCGAAGTGGACATCATCGAGGACGTTCCGGTCCGTGACGTGGACAAGCTCAGGAAAACGGAGGGCATCTCGGTGGTGGACCGGCCCAGCGAGCGGCTGATCTATCTCCACGTGGACTCCCACCGTCCCCAGGGCCCCGGCATCATCGGCCTCGACAAGAACCCCCTCACCGATGTTCGGGTGCGGAAAGCCATGTCCCTTGCCATCAACCGCGACTCCATCGTGAAGATGATCATGAACGGCAACGCCTACGCCACGAACCAGATGGTCCTGAAGGGCCGGAGAGGGTACGTGGAGGACATGCCCGCGCCGAAGTACGACCCCGAGGAGGCGAAGAAGCTCCTGACCGAAGCAGGCTATCCCGACGGCTTCAAGGTCTACCTTGACGCCCCCAACGGACGCTACCCCAACGACGGGCAGGTTGCCCAGGCGCTGGCGAGCCAGCTCACCAAGGCGGGTATCCAGATCGAGCTCCGCCTTCACCCCAAGACCACCTTCTTCGATTTTGTCCGTCCCGGCGACAAGTCCAGCCTTGTCATGACCGGATGGTCCGAGCCCATCGACGTGGGCGAGATGGCCAGCGTTCTCTTCTACACCAGGGGCAAGAACCCCGCCAAGGGCGGCTCCAACCGCGGCCACTACGCCAACCCCGGGTTTGACGCCCTCGTCGACGAAGCCGACGGAACGGCGGATCCCGAGAAGCGCAGGGTTATCCTCGAGAAGGCCGCACGGATGATCGTGGATGACGGCGGCATCGTTCCCCTGTACTTCCAGCAGGACCTCTACGGCAAGAAGGACGCCGTGGTGTTCGAGCCCAGGGCGGACAAGTCCATCCTGGCCTACGACATGGACGTGAAATAGCCGGATTTCCCACGCCGGGCAGATGCAGGCAGGCCGGGGCCCAGTGCCGCGGCCTGCCTTTTTTCGAAAGAAGGAGAGACTCCTTTCATGAATGATCGCATCAAAAACAGGGTTGAAGAGATACGGCAGGAGCTGCTGCAGCTGAGCCACCATATCCACGGGTGTCCCGAGACGGCCTTCGAGGAGCGCAGGGCGGCCCTGTGGCAGAAGGAGCTGCTGGAGCGGCACGGCTTCACCGTGGAAATGCCCTTCTGCGCCATGGAAACCGCCTTCCGGGCGGTGAAGAAGGGACGGGAGGGAGGCCCCGCGGTGGCCTTTCTCTCGGAGTACGACGCCCTGAAGGGGCTCGGGCACGCCTGCGGCCACAACATCATCGCCGCGTCCGCCGTGGGGGCGGGGATCGCCCTGGGTTCCGTCCTGGACGAAACGGCCGGAGAGGTCCAGGTTATCGGAACTCCCGGCGAGGAGGAGGGGGGCGGAAAAATCTACATGGTGGAGCGGGGAGGCTTCGCCGGCGTGGATTTTGCCCTCATGATGCACCCCAACACGAAGAATATCATCGGCCGCGGGGGCCTTGCCGCCCAGGGCGTTCGGGTTGAATTCCTGGGAAGGGCGGCCCATTCCGCCGTTCCCGACAAGGGCGTGAACGCCCTCACGTCCCTCATCGCCTTCTTCAACGGCATCGACACCCTCCGGCAGACCTGGCCGAACTCCGCCAAGATCAACGGCATCATCACCAGGGGCGGCACGGCCTCGAACGTCATCCCCGATCTCGCCGAAGCCCAGTTCACTGTCCGGGCGTCCACGAAGAAAGAGCTCACCGCAATGTACCGGGACCTGAACCGGCTCGCCGAGGCGGCCGCCATGGTCACGGGGGCGTCCTTTCTCCTGGAGGGGGAACCCGTGTATGCCGAGCGGTATCCCAACAGCGCCATGGGTGAGGCCTTCAAGAGAAACATGGAGTCCCTCGGGGAGGTCATGGAGTACCCCGACCCCCGGGAGCGGTTCGGGTCGTCCGACGTGGGGAATGTTTCCCTGGAGCTCCCCGCCATCCACGAGTACCTTGCCATAGCCGGTACGACCGTTGGCGGGCACACGGTTGAATTCCGGGAGGCTGCCGTCTCTCCCAGGGGCGACGAGGTGGTGCTTCTCGCCGCCAAGGGGCTTGCCCTCACCGGATGGGACCTGCTCACGGACGGGGACCTTCGGGAAGCGGCCCGGGAGGAATACCGGCAGAAAGTCCTGCCCTTCAGGGACTGACGGGCATCTGCGGGCAGCGGGGAGCGTCACCGGTGCTCGCTTGGGCCGTCGGTGCAGATTGTCGTCCATGACAACTGCACCTTAAACCGACATCCATGTCGGTTTCCCGGCCCGGGCGCTTTCCCCCAGGGGATCCCTCCGCAAAGTAGGCGGAGGGAGATCTCTTCGCCCCTGGCGGGGCGAATTCACCTTAATCCCGGCGGCGCTCCCTCTGCCAAAAAATGCTGTTTTAGCCCGAGGATTCGGGCTTTTCAACGGGGGCTGACTTTGATATACTGTCCGCTAAAAAATTACGGCTCACCGGATCTCCCGATGATGCCCGAAATTTCAAGGGAGGTTCGAACAGAAATGGAAAACGCAATCCGGATTGCCATTCTCGGAGCGGGAAACATCGGAACGAGCATCGCCAAGGGTTTGGCCCAGGCGGGGAACTTCACCCCGGGAATGATGACCCTTACCAGGAGGCGGACCCACCTCCTGGAGGAGTTCAAGGCCATGGGGTTCGAGGTGACCAGCGACAACCCGGCGGCGGTGAAAGGGGCGGACGTGGTGATCGTGTCCGTGGAGCCCCAGAGGGTGGACATCATCCTCCAGGAGATCGCCCCTGCGCTGGATTTCGACCGGCATATCCTCATCTCAGTGGTGACGGGTGTGACCATACAGCGGATTGAAGAGGTCATCGGGAAGCCTCTCCGCATTGCCCGGGCCATGCCCAACACGGCCATCGCCGTGAGAGAGTCCATGACCTGCCTGGCCTCCAACGGCCCCGACGACCGGGCGCTGGAGATGGCCAGACGGATTTTCAACGACGTGGGAAAGACCCTCCGGATCCGGGAAGAGGACATGATCGCCGCCACGGCCCTGGGGGCCTGCGGCATCGCCTTCTTCCTGCGGGCCATCCGGGCGGCCTCCCAGGGAGGCATCGAGATCGGCCTGTCGGCCAAAAATTCCCTGGCCATGGCTGTCCAGACGGCCAAAGGCGCCGCCTGCCTGCTCTCCGTGAGCGGGAGCCACCCCGAAAATGAAATCGACAAGGTGACCACCCCCAAGGGCTGCACCATTTCCGGTCTCAACCGCATGGAGCACGAGGGATTCAGCTCCGCGCTCATCCGGGGGATCACCGTGTCCGCCGAGAAGGCTGCGGGACTCTACTGCGACAAAAAGCAGGGCTGAAAAAGGCCGGGTTTCTGACGAAGAAAGGGAACGACGGAGGGGAGAGATCATGGTGAAACTGCTGGAAAACGGAGCCTGGCTTGTAGACGGCAGGCATATCGTCGAGGACGGCCCAGGCGCGGAACATCGGGCCGCGGAACTCGCCGGGCGGCCGGTTGTCCGTGAAGAAGCGAGAAGGGAAACCATCAGCTGGCCGATTCTTGAGGCCCATAACGTCTCCGGCTCCATGGAAAAGCTGAAGCTCAGGTTTGATGCCCTGACGTCCCATGACATTACCTACGTGAGCATCATCCAGACGGCCAGGGCCAGCGGCCTGGAATCCTTTCCCCTCCCCTACGTCCTCACCAACTGCCACAATTCTCTGTGTGCCGTCGGGGGAACCATCAACAGCGACGACCACATGTTCGGCCTGTCGGCGGCGAGAAAATACGGCGGCATATTTGTCCCCGCCCACATGGCGGTCATCCACATGTATATGAGGGAAACGATGGCGGGCTGCGGGAAGATGATCCTGGGAAGCGACAGCCACACCCGCTACGGCGCCCTCGGGACCCTCGCCGTGGGCGAAGGCGGCGGCGAGCTGGTGAAGCAGCTCCTTGGCCAGACCTACGATACGGTTCGCCCCAGGGTAGCGGGAGTGTACCTCGCGGGAAAACCCCGGCCCGGCGTAGGCCCGCAGGACGTAGCTCTGGCGATCATTCGGGCCGTTTTTGCCTCGGGTTTTGTAAAGAACAGCATCATGGAGTTCGTGGGAGAGGGCGTATCGAACCTCTCCACCGATTACCGCTGTGGCGTGGACGTGATGACTACCGAGACGGCCTGTCTTTCCTCTATATGGAGGACTGACGGGGACACACGGGACTTTTTTGCCGCCCACGGCCGCCCCGGCGACTACAGGGAGCTGAACCCCGGAAAGGTCGCCTGGTACGACCGCATGATCACGGTGGATCTTTCCGCAGTGGAACCCATGATCGCCCTGCCCTTCCATCCCTCCAACGCCATGGAAATACGGGCTTTTAACGAAAATCCCGGCGATATTCTCCGTGAGGTGGAAAAAACCGCCGCGGAACTCATGAAGAGCCCGAAGGCGAAGTTCAGCCTGACCGGCAAGCTCGAAAAGGGCAGGCTGAGGGTGGATCAGGGGATCATTGCGGGATGTTCCGGGGGAACCTACACGAACGTCATGGCGGCGGCGTCCCTCCTGAAGGGAAAGACGCCGGGCCGGGAGGAATTCTCACTGTCGGTCTATCCCTCGAGCCAGCCCGTCCTGCTCGAACTTGTGAAGAACGGAACCATCACCGACCTGATGATGTCCGGGACGGTGGTCCGGACGGCCTTCTGCGGTCCCTGCTTCGGGGCGGGCGACGTTCCCGCCAGCGGCTCCCTCTCCATCCGGCACACCACGAGGAACTTTCCAAACCGGGAAGGCTCGAAGCCCGGAGAAGGGCAGATCGCCTCGGTGGCCCTCATGGACGCCAGGAGCATCGCCGCCACGGCGGCGAGCGGAGGCTTGCTCACTCCCGCCACGGATCTTGACCCTGCGGAGGAACAATGGGAATACCACTTCGACGACACTCCCTACCGGAACAGGGTCTACCATGGATTCGGATCCCCCCTGCCGGAAACGGGGCTGGTCTTCGGGCCGAACATCGCTGACTGGCCGGAGATGCCGCCCCTCCCGGAGCACCTTCTGCTGAAGGTGGTTACCTTCATTGACGACCCCGTAACCACCACGGACGAACTGATCCCGTCCGGCGAAACGGCGAGCTTCCGCTCCAACCCCATGGGGCTGGCTGAATTCACCCTGTCCCGGAAGGACCCTTCCTACGTGGCAAAGGCGAAGGAGGTCAGGGCCTTCGGGGAAGCCCTCGCAGGGGGAAAAACCCCGGGAGAGACTGCACCCGAGCTTGAAGATGCCTTTTCCTCCATCAGCACTGTCCCGGGGTTCGGGGAAGGTATCCCGGCTTCCGTCGGCACAGCTTCCGCCGTGTATGCCCGCAAGCCCGGGGACGGGTCGGCCAGGGAGCAGGCGGCGAGCTGTCAGAGGGTCCTCGGCGGAGGAGCGAACATCGCCCGTGAGTACGCCACGAAGAGATACAGGAGCAATCTTATCAACTGGGGGATGATTCCCTTCGTCCTCGGCGGGGATCCGTCCTTTTCAGCCGGAAGCTGGATTTTCGTTCCCGCCGTCCGCGAAGCCCTGGAAAACGGGGAGACGTCGCTGTCAGGTTATGTTGTGGGGGGCGGCAGGGCTGAGAGGATCACCCTGGAGACCGGAACCATGACGGAGGACGAGCGGGCCGTCATTCTCGCCGGATCGCTGATCAACTTCAACAGGGAAAAGACGTCCTGAAAAGGGACCTGGCTCCCTTTCCGGGTCAGTCGGCCCCGGCGGGCCCCGGAACGGGCAGGTTCCGGAGCTCCCTCCTGAAGAGGTAGAGGGTCAGCAGAAAGGAACCTCCGTCCGCGAGAGGAAAGGAGAGCCAGACTCCCCTTGTCCCGAGGAAGCCGGGAAGAATCAGCACCAGGGGTATGAGCAGGAGCACCTGGCGTGAGAGGGAGAGAAGAAAGGCCGGCCGCGCTTTTCCCAGGGCCTGGAACATGGCTGACCCGGTGATCTGGAAGCCGATGAGGAAGAAGGCTATGGAGATGAGGCTCATCGCCCGGACTCCCTCGGAGATGAGCTCTTCGTCGGTGGAGAAGAGCAGGAATATCTCCCGCGGAAAGACCTGGGCGGCGGTGAAGCCGATGAGGGCGAGGGCTGTGGAGGCGGTCACGGCGAGGCGGATGACCCGGCGGGCCCTGTCAAAGTTTCCCGCTCCGTAGTTGTAGCCCAGGATGGGCTGGAACCCCTGGGCTATGCCCATGAGGGGCATGAAGAAAAAGGAAAGGGCCCTGTTGATGACGCCGTAGACGGCGACGTGAAGGTCCCCGCCCCAGTGGACGAGGGCCCCGTTGATGAGAACGATGGAGAAGCTGCCCGCGGCCATGCGGACGAACTCCGACGACCCCACCGCCACGATTTCCCGAAGCAGCCCGGCCGAAGGGACAAGATATTTCCTGACGAAGGAAAGGGCGCTTTTTCCCCTGTAAAAATAGCCGAAGATCCAGACGAACATCACCATCTGGGAGAGCACGGTGGCTACCGCGGCTCCCTTCATTCCCCATCCGAAACCGAAGATGAATACAGGGTCGAGGATCATGTTCAGCAGGGCCGAGATCAGCAGTGTGGTCATGGCGATCCGTGCCCTGCCCTCGGCCCGTGCGGCATGGTTTCCCACCATGGCGAACATCTGGAGGGGGATGCCGAAAAGGATTACGGAAAGATAGGCCTCCGCGTGGGGCAAAATTGCCTCGGTGGCGCCGAAGAGCCGGAGGACCTGTTCGAGAAAGAGCAGAACAAGGACGGAAACGACGATGCCGATGCCGGAGGCGAAGGACACTGTGGTCCCGAAGGCCTTCCGGGCTCTCTCGATATCTCCGGCGCCGAGGCTGCGGGAGATGACGGAGGCCCCTCCCGCGCCGGCCATGACGGCCAGGGCTCCTGCAAGCAGCTGCAGTGGGAAGCAGATGGCTACGGCGGCCAGGCCGAGGGACCCCACGCCCCGACCGATGAATATGGCATCCACAACATTATAGGATGACATGACGATCATGCCGATGGCGGAGGGGAGGGAGAGCCGGAAGAGAAGCTTCCCGATGCTTTGCGTTCCGAGTAGATGACTGTCTGTGCTCACGAAAAAAATGCCTCCGGAAAAAAAGGCGCGGCGTTGACCGCCGCGGCCGGGATGATGATTCTTTTGTATCCGCCCCGTCAGATGAGTTTTTTCTCTCTGCCGATGGCCCTGACTTCGAGCATTCCGGACTCTGAGAACAGCTCCACCGTCCTGCCCCAGGATCCCCCCGTATCTTCTGAGAGGATGGTGATGCGGAGGGCCGAGAGGACTTTCCTGCAGGCCTCCACATTGCGGGTCCCTATCTTGAGGAGAGAATCGGAATTGCCCCCCAGGGAGAACATCTGGGCGCCACCGGCGAGCTTGGCACGAATGCGCCGTTCATCAGCCCCGTACCGTATCATCTGTTTCAGAAGGTCCGGCACGGCGGAATCGGCGAACTTCGACCTGTTGAAATCCTTTCCCTTGGCGAGTTCTGTGGAGGGGAGCATCACGTGGACCATGCCCCCGATGCGCCTTTTTTCGTCGTACATGGTGACTCCGACGCAGGATCCGAGGCCGAGAGTCGATATGGAATCGGGGTTCAGTACCACCCCGGACTCGGCGATGCCCACCCTAACGACTGCCATGACCGGCCACTCCGAGAGCCTGGAAGATCCGTCCGAGCGAATCGGGGTCGGGAAGAAGGAAGATATGGCTTGCCCCTTCTTCAGAGAGGCGGCTGCCGTCAAGGGAAAGCTCCCCGTCGATGACAATGGCAGTATCGCCGCTTCTGCCGATTTCCGAGAGGCTGAAGGCCAGGATGGCGCCGGCCATGTCCATGGCCAGGGACGGGACCGATGGGGTGATCTCGAATCCGAGAAAATCGGAGAGGGCTGTGATGTAGGACCCTATCATGATGTTCCCCACTTCGTGGATAACCGAAATTCCCATGTCGGTGAAGCCCTCCCCGCCGGATGCTCCGGTCATGTGCCGGATCATCGCCAGGGCGTCTCCGCGGTTCATGACGAAGAGCATGTTTCCCGAAATGCCCCCCTCGAAGCGGACGAAGACCGAGAGGATTGTTCGCTCCGCTCCGCCGGCATAGTCCACGATCCTGTTGAAGGGCATGGGAAGAACCCGGGAGACCGTCATTTCCGCCGTTCTCCCGAGGAGAGAGGAAAGAGACGCGGCAGCGTTTCCAGCGCCGATGTCGCTCACCTCTTTCAGGACGTCGAGGTGAAAGTCGCTCAGGGTTCCGCAGTCCATCGGATGCACCCTATTTCCCGAGGGGCCCGCCGAAGCTGTTGAGCGTTTCGGCAATGCGCTTGTCCTTGACGGAGATGTGGTTGAGGATCCAGTTCACCAGCATGTTCCTGAGGCTCTCCGCGTCATGCTGTGTCATCTCTTCCCCGCAGGCCAGCCTGCCGTGGATGTCGTAGACCTCCTTGATGAACCAGCTGTGCTCGTCCCGGTGTTCTTTGAACCGGTCGTAGCAGTTGCGGATCATGATGAGCTCCTCGGCGCCGAAATGCTGGATGGCGTAGCCGATGAGATAGTTGACCGTATCTTCCATGCGGTTCCTGTCGCCGCTTTCCACGGCCCCTGAGAAGGACGCGATGCGCTCCACGAGTTTTTTGTGCTGGTCGTCGATGATGCCGATGCCGATGGCCAGGTCGTCGCTCCACTGAACTGTCATTGTTTCACCCTCCTGCCGGGGATGTTTGCTTTCTGGGGAGTGCCGGGTCAATTGTATCAGATGGAAAATCGCGGAGGAATGGCCATTTCATCCTCCGGGTCGTGTATTATAATGAACCATCCCCGCTGAAAGGACTGACTGGAATGAAGATATGGGTTCTCCACGGAGGCGAAGGCCCGGAGAGAGAGGTTTCGCTCCGGAGCGGCGCGGCGGTGGCCGCTGCACTCTCTGAAGGGGGGTACGATGTGGAGCCGCTGGACCTCCGGAGCAGGGAAGACGCGTCGGCCTTCATCGAAAAAAAGAACGGTTTTGCCTTCATCGCCCTCCATGGGGGATGGGGAGAGGACGGAACACTGCAGGCAGCTCTCGAAATGGCTGGTATTCCCTTTTCCGGCTCACGCCATGCCTCCTGCGCCCTCGCCATGGACAAGACGGCGAGCAAGGCACTCTTCCGGTGGAGAGGGATTCCTGTTCCGAAGGGGATCGAGGTGTCCCGCGCCGGAACCGGAAAGGACCTTTTCCCGGAAGATTCCCTGAAAGACCTTCTGCTGCGCTCCGGCAGGCTCGTGGTGAAGCCCTGCTGCTCGGGGAGCACCGTGGGAGTCTCAATCCTCGAGGGGACCTCAGGGCTGCGGGATGCCCTCGAGGAGGGCTTCAGGCACGACGACAGGGTTCTTGTGGAGGAATACATTCCAGGACGGGAGATTACCGTGGCGGTCCATGAACGGAACGGAGTTCCCCACTGTCTCCCGGTCATCGAGATACGGCCCGGCGGGGGGTTTTACGACTACGGCTCGAAATACACCCCCGGCGAATGCGAATATCTTGTTCCGGCACCCCTTCCGGAGCATGTCCGCGTCCTTGTGGAGCAGGCTTCTCTCGGGGCCTGCGAAGCCCTTGGGTGCAGGGGCTATGGAAGGGTTGACCTCCGTCTTGACGACGACGGTCGGCCCGTGGTGCTGGAGCTCAACACGGTGCCGGGGATGACCGCCACCAGCCTTGTGCCCAAGGCCGCCGCCGCCGCGGGCTTTTCCTTCGGCGAATTCCTCGGAATGGTGGTGGAGAGTTCCCTGTCCCGCTGATCCCTCAGTATTCCGTTACGTACTGGAAACGCCTGCGGAACTCGTCGGGGGAGAGCTTCGCCGCGACGGCGAGTTTTTCGAATTCGATGCCTCCCTGGAAATCCCTCTTTTCCAGCCGGATCATGTATTCCCTGGCTATCCTGTACTGGATGGATTCCGTGTTCACCGTGCGGATCCTCGTCTTTTTCGTCACAGGGTCGAGAATATCGTCGAAGGAAATGGGAACGATCCGGTTGTTCTGTATGCTGATGAGGGCGTTTGTGCCTCCGCTTCTGAGAAAATCGAAGGCAGCGTACCCGAGGTTCCTGGTGTACTCGATGTCGAAGGCGTTCGGAGGGGCGCACCGGACCTCGTAACCCACTTCCTTGTTGTTGACCGTCATCTTGATCCCCAGGGTGTTGAGGCTGGCCAGCACCTCCTTTTTCAGCACGTCGGAGAAGTTTATCTCGGCGTAGCGGATGTGGCCGTGGTCGTCGTATTCGAGGCAGTCCGCCGCCTCGAGGTCCTCTATCCGGATCTTCTCGATGAGCCCCTCCGCGGTGACGGCCACGCCGTAATTCCGTCCGGAAGCGAGCCTCTTGATGATGGAGCCGGTGATGATGTCCACCACCAGGGAGAGGGGTATTTTTTCCTTCGAGGGCAGTTCCTCGGGAATGATGGTGATGGTGGCGCCGGCGCTTTTGCCGATGCCGAGGGCGAGGTGCCCCGCCACCCTTCCCATGGCCACGACGAGGAACCACCGCCCGGTGGTCTTGGCGTCCTCCATGAGGTTCGAGACGATCTGGGCGCCCAGGGACCGGGCGGTTTCGAAGCCGAAGGTGGGAATGCCCTCGGGAAGAGGAAGATCGTTGTCGATTGTCTTGGGAACATGGGCGAAGCTGATGGTGAGGCCGAGATTGTTCTTCGCGTATCCGGCGATGCGGGATGCGGCGTAGGATGTGTCGTCTCCCCCGATAGTCACCAGGTGGGTGATGCCAAGTTCGATGAGGGTATCCACAACGCTGCGGAGGGATTCATCGCTCTTCGTGGGGTTGAACCTGGATGTCCTGAGAATGCTTCCCCCGTCGGAGTGGATCCTGCTCACCATGTCGATAGTGAGGGGGATGATCTTCTTCTCTCCCCTCGCGAGGTTGGCGAAGCCGTCGTATATGCCGAAGACCTCCCAGCCCGACTTCTTGGCTTCGATGGTCACCGAGCTGATCACGCTGTTGATTCCTGGGGCCGGTCCGCCTCCGCAGACTATTGCAAGCGTATTCTGGATTGGGGTGGTCATGGAGCGCCTCCTGCATTGGGATTTTGGAGAGAATTTTAGCACAATATTCCGGTTATAATAAAAAAATATTTCTTCTCCCGTGCCTGAGGCAGGCATGGGGTGCGGCAAAAGGAGAGGAGCCATGATTTTTCTGACCGGAGACATTCATGGAGTGCTTGAATCAGACCGTTTCTCCCCGGGAAATTTCCCTGCGGGGGAGCGGCTTTCAAGGGATGACCTGGTGGTGATCCTCGGTGATTTCGGCCTCCTGTGGCATGACCCCCCGACGGCGAGGGAGAGGGAAGAACTGGAAAAGCTGGACGCCATGCCCTGGACCACCCTTTTCCTGGACGGCAATCACGAGAACTTCGCGCTCCTCGACTCTCTGCCGGAGGAGGAACGGTTCGGCGCTCCCGTGGGCGTGGCCGCTTCCCGCGTATTCCACCTGAAACGGGGATACATCTATACCCTGGACGGCAGGGCCTGTTTTGTCTTCGGCGGTGCCCGGAGCCTGGACAGGCACATGAGAACGCCGGGAAAATCCTGGTGGAGGAGGGAGATCCCATCGGAAGAGGAATTCCGGAGGGGGCTGGATACCCTTGAAAGAGCAGGGTGGAGGGCGGACTGGATTCTTACTCACACCGCGCCCGAGAGAATTCTCCAGGCGACGAACCTCGCGAAATATCTCGCAGGGGACCCGGTCTCCGCATATCTCGAGGAGATTCGAAAGGGAACGGGCTACGAAACATGGTTTTGCGGACATCTCCACAGGAACGCCTATTTTCCCCAGGAACGGCTCCATGTTCTCCGGGAGAATATTATTGACGGAAGAACGGGGGAAATAGTATCGGCGGAACGGAACCGCCCCCCGATGAAGGACAGGCTGAGAGCCTTTCGTGGCCGGCTTCCCCTTGATGGGGACTGAACGGAGGTTTTGCGCATATTTTTTTTTAGCTGTCCTTCGGTGAAATCAGTCTTTGTTTTATAATGAAACCGATTATGGCTCATCTTCATTTCGTGTTCCCCATTTCCGCGCAGGGAGTTTGCGGCACTCATTGCCAGCGCTCTCAAGATAAGGGGATGCTAAGGATTTGAACTCGGAAAGGCCTCATTCCGGATGAAACGGTGTTGTTCCGCAGGCGGCTTTGTCAGGCTGCCGGTTCTCTGGATTCTTCTCGCCGCCGCGGTGCTCGCCGGGGGGGCGGCTGTTGGTCAATGGAGAATGGAGGAAGCGGACCGTTTTATGAGGGAGGAACTGAGCCGTCAGACCCGCCTCCTTGCCGAGACTATTCAGATAGACCAGGTCAGGGCCCTCTCGGGGACCGAAAAAGACCTTCTTCTTCCGGAGTACAGGCGCTTCAAGGAGCAGTTCCGGGCCGTCCTCCAGGCTTTTCCCAGGAGCAGATTTCTTACCCTTGTGGGGCGCCGTTCCGACGGCACCGTCTTTTTCTACGCGGACTCGGAACTCCCCGGTTCCGAGGACGAATCACCCCCGGGGGACGTATACGGGGAAATGGATCCCGGCTTCCTTCCGGCTTTTGAAGAAAAACGCCCCGTTACCGTGGGACCAATTACCGACCGGTGGGGAACATGGGTTTCCACGTGGTACCCCGTGACCGACCCTGCTTCGGGAGAAGTCGTGGCCGTCCTCGCGCTGGACATCGACGGAGGACACTGGCGGAACGATGTCCTCCGGGCCTCCCTGCTGCCCAACGGAACTGCCCTCCTTCTGGCGGCGGTCTTTCTCTGCGGCGGCTTTGTTCTCAGGCGTCGTCCCTCCAGGGAAGACACGGGAAGGAGACCGTTCCGGCACCCGGAGGCAATCCTGGCCCTGACCGCGGGCCTGGTGCTCAGCCTTTCCTTTGCCAGGTTTGCCCACGAGAAGGAGCTTCTGGCCAACAGGCACTCTTTTTCCGTCATCGCCGATGCCCGGTCCGGAGAGCTTCACATGCTCTTCGACGCCACGCGCAATGTGAGCCTCGAGAGTTTCGGGCGTTTCCTCGAGTCCGGCGGGCAGATGCCGGAGGAGCATTTTCTCCGTTTCACAGAACATCTTGATGCCCTGCCGGGAGTGGTCTCCGTGGCCTGGATTCCGACTGGTCCTTCCGGTGTTCCCGTTCCCGGGGGGAGGCTGCCCCTTTCTCAGGGAAATGAAGAAAGACGGCAGGGAGAGGAGCCAGGCGCAGCCGAGGCGATGAAGCGGGCCGCGGAAACGGGCCTTCCTTCGATGTCGGAGATTCATGATCTTCCCGAAGGTACGCGGAACGGAAAAGGAATGACCATTTACCGCCCTGTTTTTTCAAGTGATGGATCCTCCGGTCTCCGTGGATTCGCCGCAGTGACCCTTGGTCTGGAAACGTTTGTCGCCCGGGCGCAGCGGGGAGGAGAGTCCGAGGCCTCCATGAGCCTCTGGATGCTCGGGGACGGCGATCCCCAGTTCGCCGCGGGGACGGAGAGCCCGGCAAACGCCTGGAAATTTACCGGGATGACCCTTTCTTCCGATGATTCTCTCTGCAGCATACGGCCGATTTTTGCTTTCGGCAGGACCTTCGCTGCGGAAATGCACCCCGGTGAAACCTACTTTCTTCATCATCCGGTCAGTGCCGGGTGGATGACTCTTGCGACCGGCTTGTTCGCCGCACTGTCCGTGGCGCTTCTGGTCGGAACTGCTTTCCGCGGCCGCGATGTCCTGGAGCAGGTCGTGACGCGCAGAACGGCCGAGCTTCAGGAGAGCGAGGCCCGGTTCCGCTCCCTGGTGGAGGACGTTCCCTTCCCTGTGTCGGTGATTTCCCATGAAGGACGGGTCCTTTTCACCAACGCTCTCGGGGAGCGTTTTTTCGGCCTGAAAGCTGCACAGGCAAAGGGAAAAAACTTTGTCTCCGACCTCCATCTCCTGGTGAACCCGGAGGCCTTGCACGGGTTCGTGGACCAGGTGCTTGCCGCCGGGACGATTTACGGCAGGGAAGTCGCCTTCCGCAAAGCCGACGGCAAAAATTACTGGGGGCTCCTTGCCGCCAGTGCCATCTCCTTTGACGGGGAGAATGCAATCATCATAGCTCTCCAGGACATCACCGACCGGAAGGAGATGATGGACAGGCTCCAGCTCGCTGACCAGTTCTTCCGTACCACGAACGAGGGAATCCTGGTCACCGACGCCGATGGATTCATAGAAGACGCGAACCCGGCCCTCGAAGACCTTACAGGTTACGCTCTCGACGAAATCCGGGGCAGGAGACCGGGCATGTTCTCCGCCCAGACGATACACTCGGAAACTTCGGAACGCTTCTGGGATTCCTTGCGGCGTAACGGTTCATGGCAGGGGGAAGTATGGAATCGCCGGAAGGACGGCGAAGCCTACCCGGTGTGGCTCACCGTCACAGCGGTAAGAGATTCCGCAAAAAGGATCACCCATTACTCCGGAGTGCTGACCCACATAGGGGACATCAAGACGGAGCAGGAGCGCCTGAGCCACATGGCCTACCACGATTCGCTCACGGGGCTGCCGAACCGCTACCTTCTCCTTGACCGGCTGGACATGGTCATCGCCAGGGCAAGGAGAGAAGGGACCATGGCGGCCGCAGTATTCATAGATCTGGACGAATTCAAGGAAGTAAACGACACCTACGGTCACGAAACAGGGGATCTGCTCCTTGTGTCCGTCGCCCGGAGACTGACGGAGACAATCCGGGAGCAGGACACAGCCGCCCGACTGGGAGGAGACGAGTTTGTCCTTGTGCTGGACGGCTTTTCCTCCCGGGAAGAGGTGGAGGCATTTCTTGAGAGGGTTTCAGGTGCCTTTTCGGAGCCTTTTTCCGCAGGCGGGAGACTCATTGCAGTTCACGGCAGCATGGGGGTCGCTCTTTTTCCGGACGATGGCTCCACGGCGCGGGATCTCATCGCCCGGGCCGATGAGGAGATGTACGGCGCGAAATGGAAAAACAGGCCGGATCGCTCTTCATGAGCCCGCGCTCTGCTTCAGGACAGAAAAAAAGCCGGAGGCGCATGCCTCCGGCTTTTTGCATTTCATCATTCCCAGGGTGACTCCCCCCGGGCGAAGATGGCCAGGCATGCGTCTGCCACCGTCTCGTCGAACCCCGTCCCCCGGAACCTGGTGATCTCCCCCAGTCCCTGCTCGAGGCCGAGGCTCGGCCTGTAGGGGCGATGGGAGGACATGGCTTCCACTACGTCGGCCACGGCGAGAATCCTCGATTCCATAAGAATATCGTCTCCGGAAGTGCCGTTGGGATAGCCTGAGCCGTCCATCCTCTCATGGTGCTGGAAGACCGCTTGCGCCACGGGCCACGGGAAGTCCACGTTCTTCAGGATCTCGTATCCAGCCTTGCAGTGGTCCTGGATGAGGCTGTATTCCTTGTCCTTCAGCCTGGAAGGCTTGCTGAGGATCTCCGCCGGTACGTCGATCTTCCCGAGGTCGTGGAGAACAGCTGCCACGCCCACGCCCCTGACCTGCTCCTCGGGGAGCCTCATTTCCCGGGCGATGGCTATGGCGAGCCGGGCAACCCGTTCCTGGTGTCCTGCCGTGTAGGGGTCCCGGGTCTCTACCACCTTGGCCATGGAGACGACGATGCCGTCCACGGTGTCACGAAGCTTGGCGTTTGTCTCGGTGAGGAGACGCTCCGCATGTTCCCTCGCCGATTCCGCAGTCTTCCGTTCCGTGATGTCAACCCAGTTCGCGATGGAGTACTTCGGTCCGTTCTCCCCGAAGATGGTGGTCATGCTCACCTCCACCCAGAGGGGGGCCCCGTCCTTTTTCCTGAAGAGGTGCTCCCGCTTTGAAGTGCCCCGGGCAGCGACCATCCCGTAGTATTCCGACATGAAGTGGAGGTCTTCCTCGCCCCACCAGGGGTAGGGAGCCTTCCGGTTGATGACCTCCACCAGGGAGAAGCCGGTGAGCTGTTCGAGGGAGAAGTTGATGTACTTCACCGACGTGTCCGGGTTGACCACGAGAATGGGGTTCGGTGAGTGATTCAGCAGGCTCGCAGACAACTCCTCGCTTTCGAGGAGGGCCTCTTCCTTGCGCTTCCTCTCGGCGATCTCGGCAAGGAGCCGTTCGTTGATCTTCTCCAGTTCCCGGGTCCGCTCCCGGACCATCTCCTCAAGGGTCCTGTTCAGGGAGACAAGTTTTTCCTCCGTTTCCCGCAGGACGTTCACCGCTGAGGAGAGACTCTTGTTTTCCGTCCTTGCCATGCGGAAGAGTTCGCGATTCTGCAGGACTCCCGCCACCTGGCTGAAATAGATGGACAGCAGGGCATAGCAGATATCGAGGATATCTTCCTTTCTTTCTCTCAGGATTCCGATGAAGGCTCCCATGGTCCTGCCCGGGGTGGCCAGGGCGTGGAGAAAAGCGTCCTCTCCCGTGGAGAGCTTCGCCGTGACTGCCCGTTCCGTCTGGACGACCCAGGCGAGGGTCCCGTCGTCGATGAGGGCGGGCAGCTCCTTTTCGATTTTTTTCTTCGACTCGGGGGAGTTCGCGAAGGCGAGCTGGAAGCCTGCGTCTTCCTCCCTGAAGAGGTAGAAGGCTCCCCCCCTCAGGCCGATGAGCTTGCCCGTGCGCTCATAGCAGAGGGAGAGTATGGATTCCACCGTGGCTTCAGCGGCGGCGTCCGGCTGGATGTCGTTTATCTTGAGCGCGATGTCGAGTGCGTTGGTGACGGCAATGCGCTCTTCCTCCAGCGAAATGATCCGGTTCTGCAGCTTTTCAAGAGTAAGAAACTGTTTTTCCATCGTCATCGCCGCCTTTGAAAAGGCTGTAAATTTCTGAAATTTGCCTGCGGGCCTGCCGTGCCGTCATGTCGATGGCGGAACAGGGAAGATCGACCACTTTCCAGACACAGTCAGGTATGGGGGCAACATGCAGGGAACCGCTGTTTCCCTCCCCGGTAACCGCGGCGAGAACATCGGCCGCAGAAAGAAGGGCGGAGGGGAATGTTGTAATCTCTTCGGCCGGTCTATGGTGCTGCACTATCATGTCGGAAAGAGACAGGGGGAAATTCCACCGCTCCAGGAGCTTGCCCCCAAGTTCCCCGTGGTCGAAGCCGAGAACTTCCTTCTCGATGTCCGTCAGGGGTATCTTCCGTTCTGCGGCGGCCGCAATGAGGCGGACCATGGTGAACGGGGCGTGGCGGAAGAGGACGAGCCGGCCGATGTCGTGGAGCATGCCCGCCACGAAGACCTGCTCGATAACCCGGGGGTTCTTCTTCGAGGCGAGAACCTGGGCGATGACCGCCACGGAGACGGAATGTTTCCAGAATGTCTCCATATTGACCCATTCCACGGGGATATCCTTGAAGAACTGGACGGCGGAGACTCCGAGGGCGAGGACGGAGAGGGCCCGCCCTCCGATGAGGGCTGTCGCCCGGGAAATGGAATCAACTCGTGCCGGAACACCGTAGATGGCGCTGTTGGCCAGCTTGAGAAGGGTGGCCGAGAGAGCCGTGTCTTTGCTGATGAGGTCGGCTATGTGGGTGACGGAGCTCTTGGGCGACTGGAGAGCTTCAGAGACCCGGAAATACACGTCCGGGAAGGAAGTGAGCCCCACTTCAGCCCTGAGCACTTCATCAAGTTCGATTCTTTCATCGGAAATTTTCGGCATGACAGGAAGGGAAAGGGAGAAGGCTTCCGGGCGGCACATGGGCAGTCCTTCCGCAATGCGCCCTGCGGCCTCTCTCACCCCAACGGCGAAGACTTCCTCCATGACGGGGGATTCCGGGGGAATGCCGGAGAAAATGTCGAGGACCGTCTTTCTGGATTCCTCCATGACAGAGGTGGAGAACAGGAGATCCTCGCCGGATGACTCTCCTTTTTCCCTTGGTTTTGCCACGGGAACTTCAGAGACTCCCCAGATTTTGAGGCTCATTATGTTCTTGGGGGTGAGGCAGGCTCCCTTGGGCAGAATAAACCTGCCGTTCGGGGCGATGAGATCCCCGGAAAGCACCATGCCCGATTTGAGATGGCTGACGGATAGGTATTCCATAAAGTCCCCCGAATCCAGTTCCGCCGGCGGCGGAACGAGAATAGAATACACCTTTTACCTTTTAACCATATTGTTCACAAATTGTCAAGTGTACACTTTTGAAATTGCTGAGGAAAAAGGTTCCCGTCACATCCGGAAGACTCCCCATTCCACTCATTGTATGATGCTGCAGTTTTTTCCCGGGGCACCCCCCGTTTCGGGGGCGGGAAAAGACTTCGCTGGCGGAGAATCAGGGGGGCCGCTGAGGGAGTCTCAGGGGAGAGAGCGGAGCAGTCTTGTCTGGGAGGAGAGGAAATACCGCTGGAGAGCGCTCCAGCTCACATCCCTGAGCATGACGGGCCAGGGGTCGTGGTCGGCGTCGTCGAAATAGCTCAGTCCCTTGATCATGTGGTAGAGGTTGAGGCGGCTTCCGGGAAATTTCCTGGGCAGAAGGAGGAAGAGTTCCTCAAGGGTGATTCCCTGGAGGCCAAGTTCATAGAGATCGAGAAAATCCTTCCGGGCTCCACGGTCGGAGAGGGCTGCCCATTTCATGAGTCCCGTGTCCCGCGGGGAGGAGAGGAGCAGTCCGGGAAGATCCGGAATCTTCTGCAGGGGGTCAAGAAGCGGATTGGGGTAATGGAGCCAGGTTACCCGAATTCCGTCGATCCACCCGTGGAAGGTCCCGGCGTGGGTCTCCGCCACAGAGACGGTCCCGAAGGGTTCGAGAAGGGCGGGCAGCTTTCCCGGGTCGAAGCTTTCGGGAAGAAACCAGTCGAAATCCTCCGAAAGCCTGTGGCCGAACATAAGGGCAAGAGCCGTTCCTCCCGCCAGGTAGGCTTCCGGAAAAGGAGGCCTGGCGACAAGGCTCTTCAGAAGAGATTGTCTGGGTTTGTCGAGAACATCCCAAAACATTTCATTTCCTCCTCTTTCAGCCCGAAATAGTTCTGCCAGCACCGGGCAGTCTTCCTGCTCA
>LSQX01189871.1_pt1 | contig 20167 bp, 14 predicted proteins | sample 654561 | NCBI WGS metagenome assembly LSQX01 (sample SAMN04489861, study PRJNA283612) | anaerobic digester metagenome | isolation source: 4 biogas reactors fed with cattle manure at either 37C or 55C with and... | place: Denmark: Kongens Lyngby | collected 2014 | reverse complement strand
ATGTTCTTTGAAGGTGATCGCATCGACACCATGCGAGAACTCATTATGTTTGCTGGAGAATACGCCGAGTACAAAGACAAGCTCGCTGAGCGTCCCCAAGATGCCACTTTGTTGGAAAACGAATATTCCTTGGCACGCAATCACTTTAACGGCGCTTTGGACAAACTTTTGCCCATTCAGCAAGAAGATTTCGAAGGTCTTTTTGAAGCCATGGGTGAGCGTCCAGTAACCGTGCGTTATTTGGATCCGCCTTTGCATGAATTTTTGCCAAATTCCAAAGATCAGATGGAAAACTTAGCCCAAAAGCTTAATATTCCCTTTGAGAAAGTTGCCAGCATTGCTAATTCTTTACACGAATCTAACCCCATGCTCGGTCATCGCGGCTGTCGTTTGGGCATTGTGTATCCCGAAATTTCAGAAATGCAAACCCGTGCTATTATACGCGCCGCCATTGCGGTAACAAAACGCACCGGTGTTAAGCCCCAACCTGAAATTATGATTCCTTTGGTAGGTTTCGAAAGAGAATTGGAGCTTCAATTAGAATTAGTGCACGCCATTGCCGCCGAAGAAATGAAAGCTGCAGGGGTGGAAGTAGAGTACTTGGTGGGAACCATGATTGAAATTCCCCGTGCCGCTCTCACCGCAGGCGATATAGCCAAGCACGCGCAGTTCTTTAGCTTTGGAACCAACGATTTAACCCAAACAGCTATGGGTATGAGCCGAGATGATTCTGGCGCCTTTTTACCCTACTACGAACGCGCCGATGTGGGCATCGTAGATGCTAACCCCTTTGCCACTTTAGATCAAGTGGGTGTGGGTCGTTTGATGAAAATCGCCATGGAAGAAGGTCGTGCCAGTCGTTCAGACTTACAAGTGGGAATTTGTGGAGAGCACGGCGGTGATCCTGCTTCCATCGTTTTCTCCCATGAAATCGGTTTGGATTATGTTTCTTGCTCGCCTTTCCGCGTTCCAGTGGCACGCATTGCTGCTGCTAAGGCTGCCGTCGGTTCCGCCGAATAAATCTTTTCTTTGGGCTACGCAGGCGCTATGCTTCGTCAGACTTCGATAAATCTTTGAACTTTGATAAAATGTTTTTGCCAATTCGCATCAGCTAATTGGCAGAGAGTTCGGAAGTTTATTAAGCACAACCAAGCCTATGTTTGGGACATTATATTCCTCATGTTATTTTTGACACTGAACATCGTGTTCAGTGCCCGCTGGGCTCCCTGCGAGAGTCCTTCTCCGAGAAAAATCTGTTAAAGCCGATTTTTCTTGGAAGTGCAACGATTTTAGGGGTAATCATGCCTCCGTAGTGCAAGCCTCGTATTACATCTCGCTCACTCCAAAGAACTATTCTTGGGTAGCGCACTAAAAGCTTCTCGGGGGATTGAGTAGGGTGATGCAACCAGCGTCACGGGGAGTAATAAGCTGCGACCAGATTTTCACAAACTCGCAACAGCTACGGAAGCCATGCGTGCCGCATTATTAACCATTAACCATTAACCGCTACTTAAACTATCATCTGAATGTGCTAAGGAGTCTTCATCATTAAGTTTTTCACTTAGAGCACCTCTTTCAAGCAAAAGGATTTCCGCTTCGGTGCATGCAGTAGCTGAATCCATGCTAAGCTCTGTGGGCAAACTGTCACCGAAAACCACCAAGCTTATATCACCATAGTCTCTGATTTTCCTTTCTTCGGCCAAAAAGTTAGAGTCTGCGCTCATTTCTTCTAAAACCACCAACTGGTGATTATGACGCACACAGCCCCGCAAACTAAGCTTTTGCCCCAGAGAGTCTTCGGGGATATTTAAAAGCAAGCGACTTTGCAAATAAGCGTGGCGTTTTTTCACCACATTAGCCACTAAAGTGCTTTCTGCAGCAAATTCATTGGTATCGACCCAATGCACAGCGTCAATTTGCGCTTGGGACCAAAATGTTTGCAAAAGCTCCAAAGATTTGTCTAACATTTCCGTGCGATCCACAGATAAAATAAAGCGACCATCTTCAAAGGAAACTCCCCGCAAACCCAAAGCGGCGATGCCCATAAAAGCGCCATAAGCTTGGGAACTTTTTTCGCTTAAGTTTTGCAAATTCTGATTGCAACTTTGAATTTTTTCCATGGCCGTATGCGCAACTCCCCGCAATTCTTGTAAAGTCAAACTCAATTGATCCTTTAAAAACTCTCTATCCATGGATTTTTGCAATAAATCCTCGTATTTTTCTTGCCACACTCTTTTTTGGGTGAAAAGTGAATCACTTAAGGATGCGATTTTTTGCGCAGCTTCTTGCTGACTTAGGCGCACTTGCACATTAAAGTATTTCTGCAATTCTAAAATATTTTTGACTTGAGCGTCCCGCTGAGCTCGCAATTCCAAGAACTTCTGCGTTGTACTTTCCAAAGTTTGGATTTTTTGGCTGGCGCTATCCGCAAATTTTTCGGCATCCACCCACTCACTTTTTATCAGTTCCCACTGCCAAGTTAAAGGAACCGTGTTTTTTTCCACTTGAGCCTTGCTTATCACCTCAGCTTTTGCTACACGGTAATTATTGGCATAATTTTGATTTTTTTCCAAAACCTTATGCAACTCAGCCATGGTTTTTTGTTGAACTTCGCTTTGTGTTTGCAACAAATTTAACTCTTGCTCAAGTTCATTTTGTGCAAGTTCCATCCTATCAAACCATAAATTTAGTCGCAACTGGCGCACAGGATTTTTCGCCCCATTTTTAGCTAGCTCCCATTGTGCTTCGTTAATCTTTAATTTTTCCGCAAAATCTTGAGATTCTGTCTTTTGCACCCTATCTTTTAATTGTGCTTGGGTATAATTATACTCCTGCTCCGTTTCTTTGAGCATGGTGCTACCACAAGACCACAGTAAAACCAAAAATAACCAAGCTAAAACCCTATACATATACGCCTCTTTGCATAACTTATATTAGAAGATAATAGATTATTTGCAAGTTTCACAGTTTTGCTTAATTTTCTAGGAATTTATTTAAAATACCCACCGCCGAAACCGACCAATCTTTATCTGGGGGCGTGCGGGTTTGTGTAGCACAAAACAGTTCTAAATCAGCTATGATTAACGGTTTTTGCGCAGAAACATCCCACAAAGTCCACAGAGATTTCCACTCAAAAGCCCCACTTTTACCTTTTTTGTTGTGAACTATCACTTCTATGCGCAAAGGCAAAGACAAATAGCTTAAATCCCATTTTTCAGCGTAATTGTGCAATAATTCTCCCAAAGTGCCATGATTTTTCACTTCTTCTAGGCTTTTAAGCTCCAAAGATTGAATTTCTGCTAATATTTGCCGCCATTCTGCACTATCTGCGGTGGGAATATGCGCTCCGGGCCAAAACACGGCTTGTTCGCTAAAACCCAGGTTTTCCCCTAAAAGACTGTCCATTCTATTGCCAAAGTCAAAATCCAGAGCATCGGGGCTTAAACTGTGGCAAAAACTGCACTTTTCAACTTGTTGTAAATCCACAAAAACACTAGGGGCAGAAATTAAAGTTTTAGGACTTGTCCGATGATTTTCCACCCATGCACTATCCATCCATAGAGTCTCTTTTTTAGAGCTTACGCTCAATTCTATGGGCTGTCCCGTGGCGCAATTTTCACAGGGAGGGCTTTCCTTTTGATAAGCTCCATGTTCGGCATTGGTACCAGCACAAGCAGATATTAAAATCATTAACAGGACACTTGCGTAGAGAAATCTTATATTTGCGCTGTAAAAAACGCGATGCTTTTTAATCATAGATGAAAATTATACTAAAAATGCACGCATAATTTGTTCTTTCGAGGTTTTATTATGGGTTTTAAATGTGGTTTAGTAGGACTCCCCAATGTGGGCAAATCCACGATTTTTAATGCTGTTACCAATGCGGGAGCTGAAATGGCTAACTATCCTTTTTGTACCATCGACCCCAATGTGGGCATGGTCAATGTTCCCGATCCCCGCTTAGACCGTCTTTTTAAAGAGTGCAAAACCCAGGTTAAGCTCCCAGCGGTAATGCAATTTGTGGATATTGCTGGTTTAGTAAAAGGTGCCAGCCAGGGCGAAGGTTTAGGTAATCAGTTTCTCACCCATATCCGCGAATGTGAAGCGATTTTAGAGGTGGTCCGCTGCTTTGAAGACGAAGATATCACCCATGTACACGGCACGGTGGATCCCATCCGCGATGTGGAGATTATTGAAACCGAATTGATGTTAAAAGATTTAGATACGGTGGAAAAAGCTTTAGTTCGCTTAGCCAAAACTGCCCGTATTGGCGATAAAAATTCTAAGGCGCGCATTGCGGATTTAGAAAAGCTCAAAGATGCTTTTGCCCAAGGAAAAGCCGCAAGGGATGTGGAACTTTCCGAAGAAGGCCCTGCTTTAACCAAAGAAATGGGGCTTTTAACTGCTAAACCTATTTTTTACTGCGCCAATGTCCATGAAGATGAAATATCCACGGGAAATGCCCATGTGGAAAAACTCAAAGAGTACGCCAAGGCACGCAACAGTGATGTGGTGGTTATTTGCGGAAAAATTGAAGCAGAATTAGCGGTGATGGAACCCGAAGACAAAGAAGAGTTTTTGACCGAACTGGGTATGGAACATTCTGGATTAGATGAAATTATCCGCATGGGCTACCATATTTTAGGATTGCGCACCTATTTCACTGCTGGCGAAAAAGAAGTTCGTGCCTGGACCTTTGAAGCGGGTTGGAAGGCCCCGGCATGTGCGGGAGTAATTCACACAGACTTTGAAAAAGGCTTTATTCGCGCCGAAACTTTAGGCTGGGACGATTATGTGAAACACGGTTCATGGAATGCCGCTAAAGAAGCTGGAGCTTTGCGCACCGAAGGCAAAGAATATGTGGTGCAAGACGGCGACATCATGCACTTCTTATTTAATGTTTAAGCGATATTTATTTTATTTTTATTACAAAAGCTTGAATATTGTATTCTTGTAGAGCACGAACTTGATCGTCGGCTTCGTCTTTAGTGCTAAAACTGCCACCTCTGAGCTTGTAAAAAGGTGAATCAAATATCAACCTAATGCCAATGCCTGTGCGCCGCTGCAGATCAGCGCGACGGTTTTGGGCGGCATCAAAATCAGCCAGGGCATCGAATTGTAAAGTAAATTCAGAGTTGGAGCTTTTACTTTTGGTTTCAGAAGTGCTAACCGGCTCTTCTTTAGCTCGCATGGAAGCTTTAAGAGCGGGAAGTTTGTATTCTTTACCTTGTAAAAGAGTGTCTAAATCCGTGGTATTTGCTCCAGCCATCACAAAAGCTAAGAGAATTGCTGCAAATTTTATTTTATTCGAGTACATTTTACCTATGGGTTTATTGTTTTCTTCTAAAAATAATAACAAAATTGGCGTTAGGCATTGGATTCGTGTAGTACTTCTTTTAGCTATCACTGCTTTATTGACTTATTATGCGAAATTTGCCCCTAAAAAGCCCAATATTGCTAGAGTACACGGTGCTTCGGCTTGGATTATGCCCACTCCTCGAGGTTTGTCGGCTTTAATTGTGCTTCCCAACGATGGCAACGACCAAAATGATAGCGCCACGGGTTTGCGTATCTGGATAAATCCTCCACTTCAACCTTATATATTGGAAGATGAAAATCATATACGCTATAGGGGAACAGCCATGGCTTTGATTGGGGATTCTATTCCTTTAAACACTTTGGATCAGCTAGGAAGCATTATAGATACTGGGGGAACCATGTTGATTCTGGGGCAAAATCCCTGGTCAGAAAGCATGTTATCTAGCGCAGCTCCACATTTACAATTTGAGCGTTTTAACAAAGATAGTGCTGAATTTGCCTGGCTTAAACCCTGGGTGGGCAAAGGAGTAGAAGTTGATCTTCGCTTTGTTTCTGTAGAAAATGAGCTTTTAGCTCCACAATTAACTATTGACTGGGAAGGTTATAGAAGCAAATGGTGGCCCAATGCACAAATTGCCGCCCAAGACACACTAAAAGACTCCCTTGCGGTGGGGGTTATATTAGAATGTATGGATTCTGCAGAACATATTCCCCATGCCCTAAACAATAAAGTTAAAACTCTTATTTATTGCGGTGGCGATGGAGGTGATTTGGATTCTACGCGCATTGTTTTAGGTGAAGATAATATGGGGGCAGCTTTTGTGGATGATCGTAGCCGCCAAAAGCTTTTGGTGAGAAAAATGCACTTAAAATGGAAGGTCGCTGAGCATTAGCGTTGGTCTGAACTAAGGCGATTAAAAATATCCACCCAAACTGAAGTTATGATAAGCACCCCAAGATAAAGCTGGTTGTTTAGCATCGAAATCGCTGCTAAAAGCTTGTTTAAAAGTGTAGCTAAAATAGTTATGCCTGCTCCCTAAGCCCAAATGCACCGAAGGCACCCAAGCAAAGTATTTTTGTACATCTAATTGCGACAATGAAATCCCCCCAGTGCTCCACAAAGGAGCTTGGTTATTATTATAACCCCACACCCCTGCCAATCCTGGTTCCACAAAAAATCCTTCTACCCAATAACGCACTTGCATTTCCACCTTGTTTAAAGTGATTTTTTCTCGGGAACTTTCGCCTCCTTGGCTCCAAAGGGAATGATTTAGCCAGCTCAAGGAACTTTCTTTACCCGCTCCAATGTTTAAGTCCGCAGGCGCTCCCCGAAAACAGCGTTTTTCTGCGCCCCAAGATAGTCGCCAATTTTTCCATTGTCGCGATAAATTAGTGTGTAAGTTCCAAGCACTATTAGTGTCGTCATAGGCCAAATTCCAACCCGATTTAGACTCCGCCCAAGCATTGGTGCGGGCTATTTTTTGCACCAAAGCGCCGCTTTCCCACTTCCAACGCTGACGCACCCACTGCATTGTCGCTCCATAGCGCTGCACTTGCCCCTGGGTGCTTAGCAAATTGTAGCCAGGCAAGGAATCTAACTTTACACCTTCTACAAAGGTCCCCAAGTCCAAAAATCTAAACAATCTGGTGGCTAAAACGAATTTTAGACCTTGTTCCTTCCAGCTGTGCTTTGTGCCTTGTACATTGGAATAAAAGCTTTCTAAATATTCCCTCGCTTGATAATTGTACCATTCTCCTCGCAAGCGAAATCCTTTTAACCACACCCATTCCAAGCCCACCACCCAGGGATCTTTCATGGAACTTAAAGGAATGGCAAAACTGGTGATTAAAGCGAAGTTTTTCCTATCTTCATCGCCGCCTAAAGCCAATAAATCACTGGCCAAAAGCAAAGCAACCTCTGTGTGAGATTCATTTTGAGCCAGCTCCACTTGGGAATTGTAAAAATGATTGTCGGGAAAGGGTAGTTTGGCAGAAAAGCCCAGAGAACTGCCAAAAGGAGCTTTTAACCACGATGATAACTGCATTTTATTGTCATTTACCACCATAAAGCTATCCCCATGATGAAGCTCTAAGCTGGATTTTTGTTCTACACTTAAATTGGTGAGCACAGCACCCCGCTGCACTTTTTCTGCTCCTTGGGGACCATAATCCATAGTGGGACAATTTATGGCGGGGTTTTGCATACAAGCAAAAAACTCTCCCCCACGCCCCAGCCAAGAATTATTAGTACTTCCCGGTTGCGCTAAACTAAGGTTTATTAGGCTTAGAAGCATCAAAAAAGCTAGCTTCATAAGCTGCATTCCTCAATTATTTTCGGCAAAAACGCCACCACTTCTCGGGCTTGCAGAGAGCGCTGATTCCAGGTTTTTTGTGCTAAATAAGCGCTACGACTATGCACCGCCACGCCTAAAATCGCCGCCCACCAAGCATCCATGCCCTGGGAGCAAAAACTGGTGATTATCCCAGATAAGATATCGCCCATGCCCGCTTTGGCCATGGCTCCTTGGGGGGAACTCCACACCGCTACGCGCCCTTGGGGGCAAGCTATGAGCGTGGTGGGGCCTTTAAGCACTATAAAAAGCTTCCATTGTTGGGCAGCTTGGCACACTTGTTCTACCCTAGCCTTAAAGTTCGTCGACGCTACTTCTCCCCACAACCTTTGCCATTCTCCTTCGTGGGGGGTTAAAATCACAGGTGAACTATCGGATTTAATGGAGCCCAGATAAGGACTAAGAAAATCCAAAGCCGTGGCATCTACCACCATGGGAGCTTCGCGTTTTTCCCACAGCGCAGCAAAAGCTTTGCGAGTGGCATTATTGTCTGCCAAGCCTGGCCCCACGCACCATGCTTGGACCTTTTTGCGCCATTCGCCGTCTGTTTTGCGCAAGCGTAACACTACTTCGGGAATCTGTGCGCTATAGCTGTGGGGCCAAAACTCATCGATGCACAAGTTTACCACACTAGCCCCAGTGCGCAATGCGGCATCGCAGCATAAATGCGCAGCTCCTGGCATTAGTTCTGAACCAGCCATGATTCCCACCACTCCTTGCTGGTATTTGTGCAACCAGGGGTTTAAAGGCGGTAAAATCGCTTCCCATTGAGGACTATAAAGTTCTTTTTTAGCAAATTGTGCCCATATTTCAGGGTCATAACCTAGATCGGCCCACACCCATTGACCATAATTTTGGCGGGCGTAAACTTCGGTGCGAGGACCGCCCAAAACCACCGTCCAAGTGGCGCTTAAATTTCCCGTGGGCAAATCCACAGCAAAAATCGGTGCAGCATTTTGCACAACACATCGCTCTACAACTTCGAACCATGGCTCCAAGGGGAGTTTTTGCCCGGTACCTAAAATTCCATCTATTATTAAAGCAAAACCGCTTTCTAAATGATTTTTAAGCTGATCTTCACCAATAATAGTCTTATAAGGTGCATTTATCGCCACATATTTTTGCCATGCTAAACGAGCATCCCCAGTTAAATCATCGGGAGCCACCAATAAAACTAACTGGTATGGAATGTTTTTAACATGTAATATACTTGCCAAAAGAATAGCATCTCCGCCATTATTACCAGGCCCCACCAAAACAAGAATAGGCTTTTGAGCATTATATTTAAAACTCCGCACACAGGGCATGGAGGCATTGGTTAATTCACCAGATTCTAAAACGCTACTGAGCTGTTCCCACAGCTTTTGTGCAGCTTGCTCCATAAAAGTAAAGCTTTGCTTCTCGGCAAATACTTGTTTTTCAAAGGAACGCCAATCTTCAGTATCTAAAACAGGTATTAAACGCATAACTCCTCTAAATTAACCTTGGGAACCAAAATATTCCACAGCAAAAATTAGAGTAGCATCAGGAGGAATAGCACCAGCCCCTTGGGAACCGTATCCAATGCCTGCAGGTATGCGCAAAAGTCGTTTTTCGCCAGGCAACATACCTTCTACTCCTAAATCCCAACCGCGGATAACCCTACCTGCGCCCAAAGGAAAATTAAACTGTTGCCCGCGATCCCTAGAAGAATCAAACTTGTGTCCATCTTCAAGCCAGCCGGTATAATGCACTTGCACTACTTGACCCGCTTGGGCTGAGGCACCACTCCCCTGTTGGATTATTGCATACTGTAAGCCTTCACGACCTTCTTGCCAGGGAACTTCGTTCACTTTGGGAAACAAATCCATTTGCGCCATGGCTTCATCATCTCTTTCCACACTTAAAACTTCGATGCGATACAAGAGATCTGAATTCGGGGGAACTTGTGCTAAAGCGTGATTTCCATAACCTAAATGCGATTTAATTTGTAACCACCGCACAGTGCCCGCTTGAGCTCCTAACAATCCATGTTCCCAACCGCGAATAAATTTACCCGTTCCTAAAATTGATTCCACAGCTTGGTTGGCGGTTTTAGAAGAAGAAAACTTAGTTCCACCCAGCAACCAGCCACTAAAATGCACTTTAATTGCACTACCCACATCCGCTGGCGCACCTTGTCCCGCTTTTTCGTCAAAAACCTTAAGGCCAGGAATTTTTTCTTCCCAAGCAAAAGTTTTCCATTTAGGATTTAAAGTATCTGGTTCTAAACCTTGCTCTATGGCTAACATTTCTACTTCAAAAAGTAAAGTGGAATTAGCGGGAATAGCTCCTACAGCCTGTGCACCATAACCCATCTCTGGTGGAACCACCAGATGACGCACCTCTCCCACTTGCATTCCCTGTAAGCCCTGCTCCCAACCACTGATAACTAAACCTGCGCCCAAAGTGAAGTCCAAAGGTTCATTGCGCTCCCGTGAAGAATCAAAAATAGTGCTATCTGTGAGCATGCCAACATAGTGAACACTAATTTTTTGTCCACTTTGCGCCCCAATTCCCTCACCTTTTTTTATAATAGTATGTTGTAACCCCTCAGCATTAACAAAAATAAAGGCCGATAAACACCAGAAAATAATTATTTTTAACATTTAACCTCCGAATATACTTCAAAAAGTAGAAATTTCTAATTTATAATTATGGTAATATTACTTAATGTGATAATAATTCTTTTTGCCTTAGCTTTAGCAGCAATTGGCGCTTGGGTTGCTATACAAAGTCGCAACAATCAAGACGAAGCAGAACTGAGCAAAAAAATCGAAAGATCGGGCTCTTATGGCGTGTTACGCCACAGTATTCGCGAAGATTTAAAACATGCTAAGCCAGCAATGGCTGAAATAAAAGCTTGGTTGCAGCAGCCCGAGCAAAATTTAAGCCCAGAACAAGTAGATAACTACATACAGCAATGGCAAAACAGCTTGGACCAAGTGATATCCACGGTGGAAGAAGGCGATAGCGAAGGTATTTCCACTTTTAGAATTTTAATAAAAGATAAAGACAAAGATTTGTGTTGTTTTTTACACGAAGACAACTTTATCACCAGAGAGCAAATTCATAATCATCCCTATTTGTTACCCCCATATTATCCTGGTTGTTCTTGTGAATTAACTTTGAAACAACCATGGGACAATCCTTCAAAATCGGGTTGGAAATCGCTTTTACCACAGGAAGACGGCAAGTATAAAGTGCCGGATTGGAGACAACTTGCATAATTTTATCAAAAAATCTTTTTTGCTATTAGTGATTTGTAGTGCTTCACTTTGGGCCCGAGGAGCTGCTATTATTACCTTGGAGATGCCCGTAGGAGCTCGACAATTAGGTATGGCTGAAGCTGGTGTTGCCTTTGCCAATGATGCCAACGCCGTGTATTACAACCCTGCAGGTTTAGCTTTTGGTCCTATTTCCAATGAATGGGAACTTACGCGAGAAGCAGTGAGCACCACTCCACATTTTTCTGCCATTGCTGCCCGCAGTCGCAGTGGATTTTTAGCTAAAAGTGACCTTTGGACTGGAACCACTAATGGAATCTTACATTTTGATGGCAAACGCTGGCGTAACTTTCACTCAGAAACTCCCCAAGGGGCAGCCCGTGTCCGCGATGTGGTACGCACCTATGCCGGCACCGAACGACATTTGGACTCCTTAACTCAAATTGTTAAAAACTTTAATAATGTGGAAACCGCCACCGATGAATCTTACCTAGTTGAAGTGCGGCTACCCTGGAATTTAGTGGTTTCAGATAGCATTACCGCAATTTTTTACGAAGATCGCACGGAAAAGCTTTGGGTGGGTACGCAAAAAGGCTTATTTCGCTTTGATGGCAAAAGTTGGCGCAATTTTCACATAGAATTAGACTCAGTAAATGTGCAAGCCATAACTGCCCAAGGTGCAACTATTTGGATTGCCACCAGCGATGGTTTATACAGCTACCGCAATGGCATGTTTGAACGCAAAGGCAAGGTTTTACCCAGTCAAAACATGGTTTCCTTAGCATGGTCCGATTTACGCCAAGAACTATATGTCGCCGTACAAGGGGCTGGAGTTGCGCGTTTACAGCCCAAAAAGAGCCCCAGCGAAAAAGACCGTTGGAGCTTGTATAACCTTGAAGATGGTTTAATGGATTTAAACCCTTTGTCCTTAGTAGTAGATTCATCGGGGCATATTTGGACAGCTCATAATGCAGGAGTTTCGCATTTTAATTTGCGCAAATGGGAACAAATTCGCTTTGATAACAATCAAGTAAACGACTTATCTGTGGCTGCAGACGGCGCAATTTGGATAGCTACCAACAAGGGTGTGTGGCGACATTTGCCCGACTACGCCACCGCCAAAGGGCGCAAAGTAGAGATTGAAATGACCCGCCAAAGCGAAAGCGGTTCTTGGTCCCACTACCATACTGGCAATGGGATGAAATCTAACCAGGTGTGGAAAGTTTTGCCCCAGGGCAAAGATGTATGGTTTAGCACTTCCGAAGGTATGGAGCGCTTTAATCATGCGGAATCCCAGTTAAGCTTTTTCTATGAGAAATTGCTTCCCGTGCTTAATATCCCCGATTTATATCACCTATTTGTGGGGGCTACTTTTCCCGCTGGAGAATGGGGAACCATTGGCGGGTTTGTCAACTTTATCAGTTTTGGACAGACTTTGGTATCCACGGAAAGTGTTAACGAAGATTTAAGCACTTTTAACAGTTCCGAAACCGTGGGGGGTATAAGTTATGGTACTCGTCTCAGTAAAAAATGGGGCTTAGGCTTAAACTTTAAATTTTTCTACTCTAGCTTAAGCACAGGGGCAGCCATGGGCGAACCCAACGCTACCACTGCTAGTTATGCCATTGATTTTGGGCTTTTAGGAAGACATATTTGGCGCAACTTGAATTTTGGCTTAGCCCTAAGCAATATTGGCCCCAATGTGTATTACATCGACAAATCCAGCGATGATCCCATTCCCCTAACCTGGCGCATAGGCTTAGCCTACGATTTATTAGAAACCGTAGATCACCGTTTAGCCATGACTGCGGATTATAATCGCCAAGTTATTTACACTGACAATCGTGGTAATGCCCAGCCTTTCTACATTTCCGCTTGGAAAGCTTGGGCTTATCCCGACGGTCGCACTCCCAATAACGGAGCTGGCTCCATTGCTCGCATGAGCCTAATGCAAGGCGTTTTTAACACTGGTGTAGAGTATATTTATGCAAATACCATAGCCTTGCGTGCCGGCTACTTATACGACGAAGGTGGGCAGCGCGAAGAAGCGCACTGGGGTTTAGGTGTAATGCTTTCCGATGTCTTGCAACTGGATATTGCCAGTATTCAAGGCGTGGGCAATAGAGAAGGGGTGCGCGACGGACAATTGCGCTTTGGATTGTTATTCAAGTTTTAAACACCTTTAATCTTCTAAGTAACCAAATTTTCCCGCGCGAAGGTCTTCGAAAGCTTCCATGATTTCTTCCCTAGTGTTCATCACAAAAGGCCCATGGGCTGCTATGGGTTCATGGAAGGGTTCCCCACTCATCACCAATATTATGGAGTCTTCTTGGGCTTTGATATTAAACTTTTCCCCTTGATTTTCCATTAAAGCTAAGTGATTGACAGGCAATTCGTCTTTTTCGTTGATTATTGCACTGCCTTTTACCGCCAAAAGGGCTGTATTATAGTTGGCAGGCAAACTAAAACTTGCTTTTTCTTGGGACTGCAACTTGGCATTGTACAACTGAATGGGAGAAAAAGTCGAGGCTGGTCCCGCTGTTTCTTGATATTTACCCGCAATAACCTCTATAAATCCACCAGTGGATAGCTGATGTCGGCCCATATCGCCATTGGTAATGGCTTGGTATTTAGGGGCTGTCATTTTATCAGCTTGGGGCAAATTTACCCACAACTGCACCATTTGGAATACTCCCCCTTGCCTACTCCATTCTTTTTCGTGATATTCCTTGTGCAATACCCCAGAGCCGGCGGTCATCCACTGCACATCGCCTTCGCCAATGATTCCCCCAGCGCCACTACTATCGTGGTGCTGAACTTTGCCTTGATATGCAATGGTTACGGTCTCAAAACCGCGATGGGGATGAACTCCCACTCCGCGCGGTGTAGAGGAAGCGGGAACTTTATAAGGAGCATTGTAATCGAACATAACAAAGGGATTCATGCGTTCCATGGGCATTAAAGCGGGAATGAAATTGTGTACTTTAAAACCATCCCCCACCCAATGATAAGGGCGGGGCGATAAAACTTGCTCTACTTGACGCATAAATCTAACCTCGGTGTAATTTAACTCATTTAAATCTAAGCTTATAAACAAATTAAAGGTAGAGAAAACACTAAGTTTGCGACGACTAGGTCAAGAAATTGATGAATCACCTCATAAGCTTGACAGCTAAATCTGAATGCCAACCAAGCATTAAACGAATAAGCACTGTTCCGGGCACGCCACTATCAAATCAAGATATTCTGTAGAAAAATTAAAACTGTAGTCTGCTAAACCACATATGGCAACTCTAAGATGCGCAGTTCTATACTTAGACTGCGCATTTTCCTTTTTAAGTACCTAAGTTACTTATTCGGGAAAGTTTTTAGGGTTGAGTCCATTTACTAGGCCAGTATTCAGTGCTAAATGTCAAATTTTCACCCTTCTTTTCTGCAACACCAATAGCAGTTGCGTAGCAAGTTACATTGCCATCTATTATAATTCCGCCAACTTTACCATCTCCAGTACAGGCTTGTCCATCTTTAAAGTCTAAGACTAGCCTATTTCCCGCAGAAGACCATATTCCTGTATCGTTAAAGGAAGGCACGGTGTTACCAATTTTGTAGATTTTAATCACAAAATCTCCTGACTCATTTATTGTTAATGAGTAAACCTTTTCCTTATCTGCAGATTCCCAAGTACCCACTAAAGTACTAGCATCTAAAACTTCACCCAAAGCTTCGCCTGGGTTAAACTCCAAAGAAACTGGGGTACTAATACCATTTAGCTTTAACTTCATACCATCTTTTAGCGCTGAAAACACCTCTAACTCGTAATAAGACAAGCCAGAACCTTCACTCTGTGTATTAATCACCACTAATTGACTACGCTGAATATCGTATCGACCCGCTTGGATTAAAGTTTTTGTTTCACTAATCTTGCTAGTCTTCACAAAAGAATAATCGCTATAAAATTCCCAACTAACACTATCGGAATCCCAAGATCCTACTAAATCACTAGCTTTGCGCATAGCTGTAGCTGCCGGGGGTAAAACTAATTCCGCTATTTCAGCATTTTTAAGCTCATCCTCACTACTACCCATTTGTAAATCGCCATCTTTATCAACTTTAAACCATAAAACTGGTTCACTGTGCTCATCTGGACAAATTTCTTTTCGCAAAGCTTCGGTGGTTAAACAATCTTTAAAGTCAAAGGTCATTTTACCTTTTGAATCTAAGCTATATAATCCCAATAACTGAGCTGCGGGGCTAGTATTGTCTTCATCAAAATATAATTTGGTGTAAATTCCAGATTCTTTACCCAGAACCAAAGTAACACTACGACCATTTTCAGAATCTAAGGCTAAAATCTCGAACAAATCATCTGTGGTGGCTGCATTTAAGACTGGAACTTCCTCAACTTTAGATGACGAAGAACTTTTAGGCTCTTTTTTTACACTAGAACTGCTTTTGGGTTCCTCAACATCAGGACCCGCTCCTTTTTTGTCTCCGCAAGACATAAATACTAAAACAACAACACTTAATAACACCCATATTTTTTCCATTTTTTGACCCTTGTTAATTATTTTATACTAAAGTAACAAATTCAAGACTCATTTTGGTATTTTTTTATTTTGATTGCAATTATGGATCTAAAGTTTATTCCCGGACTAGGCCCCAAGCGCATAAAGGTCTTACAAAAAGCTGGTTTAGGCGATGTACCTGCTTTGTTGCGCAATATCCCCCGCACTTGGCTAGATCATACGCAAATTGACTCCATTTCCTCTTTAAAAGAAGGCGACTCCTGCGTTTTAGTAGGGAATATTAGCAGAGCAAACTTGATTTATGGGCGCAGGCCGCGTTTGATGGCGCATTTACGCGACGCTTCTGGTCAAGAAATCGCACTCATCTTTTTTGCAGCGGCTACATATTGGCACAAGCGTTTAACAGTGGGTAGCCGTTGGGTAGCTATATCAAAAGTGCAAAATTTTCGCGGTTTGCAGTTAGTGCATCCCGAAATGCAACCCTTAGAAGCCGACGAAGATTTCACCGGAAAAATCACCCCGGTTTATACCATTAGCGAAGAAATGCGGGCTGCGCGCATGGAGCAAGGATTTTTCCGCAAATTGTACAGCGATATTTTCGCCGCCGATTGGTTGCAACTAAGCTCTAGCACCCCAGACTTCTTATTAGAATATTTAAAATGCAAACCCGAATTAGCAAATTTGCGTCGCTTGCATTTACCCTATTCCATGGGCGAAGTCTATCAAGGTCGGCGCCAGCTCAAATTTCTGGAAATTTTGCCCTTATGTTTGCGCATGGTGCAAAGAAGGCGCAAATTAGCAGAAAGCAATGCCCACAAAAATTTAGCCTTAGAGATGGTGCAAAAAGCTCGTTCCGATTTGCCTTTTCAGCTCACTGCAGGCCAAGAGCAAGTAATACAAAGCATTTTGCAGGAATTAGCTGCGCCGGGGCAGTTTCACGCTTTGTTACAGGGCGATGTAGGCTCCGGGAAAACCGTGGTGGCTATGCTAGCCATGATAGCCATTTGCGCCGGAGAAGGGCAAGCGGCGATTATGGTCCCCACGGATATTTTAGCCCGCCAGCATTTGGCCAGTTTGCGCCCCACTTTCGATAAGCTGGGGCTAAATGTGGGCTTGCTGGTGGGTGCCTTAAAGCCCGCCGAACGGCGCAAAACTTTATCTGATTTGGAAAGCGGAATAATGGACGCGGTGGTAGGAACCCATGCGCTTTTTAGCAAAGATGTGGCTTTTCAGCAACTGGATTTAGTGATTATCGACGAACAGCATCGCTTTGGGGTGCAACAAAGAGAAGCGCTGCTCGCGAAAGGCAAAAAGCCCGATATGTTGGTGATGAGTGCCACCCCTATTCCCCGCAGCTTGGCCATGACTTTGTACGGCGATTTGCGACCCTTGGTGATGCGGGACATGCCTCCGGGGCGTTTGCCGGTGAAAACTCGTTTGGTGGCCCCCGTCAAAAGAGCGGATATGCGCCAATTTATAGCCAGAGAATGCTTAGAAAACGCTAATCAGTGCTATTGGATTGTCTCTAAAATAGAAGCAGATCCCGATTCGGAAGCCCAAGCGGTGGATTCCGTGGTGGAAGAACTGCGCACAGCCTTGCCTAAATTGCGCATAGACTTTGTGCATGGCCGTTTAGAAGAAAGCCAGCGAGAGCGAGTTTTAGAAGAGTTTAATCAGGGCAAAATTCATATTTTAGTGAGCACCACCGTGGTAGAAGTGGGAGTTAATGTCCCCGCTGCCAACTTAATGGTCATAGACCAACCCGAACGCTTTGGCTTGGCGCAGTTACATCAACTTCGGGGCAGAGTGGGGCGTAGCACAGTGCAGGCCTGGTGTTTTTTGATGGCCGATCAAAATAACTCCGCTTTTGAGCGCTTACAAGCTTTTAGCCAAAGCAACGATGGTTTTGAAATTGCCCAAGCAGACATGCGCTTGAGAGGTCCCGGTGATTTAGAAGGAACGGCCCAAAGCGGGCTGGCCTTTGATCTGCATATTGCCGATCTTTCCCGTGACGGTCAGATTCTGGAATGGGCCCGTATGGAAGCACAAAAGATCTTGGATAAAGATCCTCTTTTAGAAACGGAAAAATACCGGCAATTACGTAAAGAACTGGAGTTTCTGAGTAAAAGAAAAGCAGATTACAGCCACATTTCTTAGTCTTTTAGAAATAAAATACATTAGAACGGATCTACCTGTGTGCCGGATCTGAGAATTATAGACTCTTTTAATACGTAGTATTGGTGCAAAGGTGTCTTTTCTCTTTGCTCCGGGAAAGTGACTCTTTTGACAGTGTCTCTATATTTGAAAGAAGGGTCTGAATATTCTAAAATAAACATACGCTGACGTGCAGAAAGTGTCATATATACCGTGTAGTTTCCTTCCGTGTTTGTATAAGCTGTATCTGCCTCTTGCCACAGGGCATACGAGCGATGCATGACCACTTGAATGCCCTCCAGTGGTTTTCCCACAATGTTTTTTACATTTCCTTCCACAACATATGTAAATTGGTACCGCTCTTTCTCTACACATGAGAAAACAAAAAAGCAAGCCGCCAACAACAGAAAAGTCCTGTTAAAGAACATTGAGTATTTGTTCTCTGATTTTCTCCAGATCATCTTTCATCTTAACAACAAGTTGTTGTATATGGGCATCTCCGGCTTTAGATCCCAACGTATTGATTTCTCTGCCCATTTCCTGAGATATAAAATTTAGTTTTCTCCCGGCAAGTTCTTCTGATTCCATCACTTGCCTAAAATACAGGCAGTGCTGTTTTAGCCGTACACACTCTTCATTAATATCGGCTTTTTCCAAATAATAAACCAACTCCTGCTCCAGTCGATTCCTGTCAATGGAAATTTCTTCTGTGAGTGATGTAATCTTATCTTCCAGTCGTTTCTTTACAGCAACAATCCTGTTGGGATCTAACTCTTCTACCTTTTTTAAGTAGCATTCTATCGAGTCCAGGTGAAACAACAAATCTTTTTTCAACCCTGCTCCTTCCTTTATTCGAAACTCATCCAAATGATCTACTGCCACATATATAGCAGCTAGTAATTGCTCCCATTCTTCCGGGAGTAATTCTCTTTTTTGAACCTCCCTTACTTCGGGCATTCTAAGCAAAGCAGCAATCAGATCTGTAGATTTTACTTCTTCTTCCATGTTTTCAAAAACTGATTTCAATTCTTGAAACAAATGTTTTATTACCGCTTCATTGAAAGAGTTTTCAAGGACCGCCTGTTCTTGGTCAACAGAAATAAAAAGATCTATATTTCCCCTTTGAAGTCTTTGAATTAAACCTTTACGTAATTCATGCTCATATTCTCTGGGGATTTGAGAGGTTTTAAAACCTACATCAGCTGTTTTTCCGTTTAAAGAGCGAATCTCTATAGTAAATTTTTTTTCGGCAATGGAAGCAAGAGCTTTTCCATACCCGGTCATAGAACGTATCATTCCTTCAAGTTTTCACAAATATACATTAATTATGACTAATTTTGTACCCTTACAATTATCCAAACCATGAATGTAGATATGACACAAGTACCGGAGGAACGCTCTCTTAATTTTATTGAAGAAATCATTGAATCTGACTTATCACAAGGCAAATACGAATCCATTATTACCAGGTTCCCCCCAGAACCCAATGGATACTTACATATTGGCCATGCCAAAAGCATTTGCCTTAACTTTGGATTGGCTCTGAAATACGGGGGAAAAACAAACCTTCGTTTTGACGATACCAACCCTACCAAAGAAGATGTAGAGTACGTGGACTCTATAAAAGAGGATATTCAATGGCTGGGCTTTCGGTGGGCTAATGAGTTTTACGCATCGGATTATTTTGAACAACTGTACGAATGGGCTCATTTGCTTATCAAAAAAGGGTTGGCCTATGTAGACGACCAGAGTGTGGAGGAAATACGTCAAACGCGTGGAACCATAATTACTCCAGGAACAAACAGTCCTTACAGAAACAGAAACATTCAGGAAAACGAAGAACTTTTTACGCGTATGAGAAACGGAGAGTTTCCCGATGGCAGCAGGGTTCTGCGAGCCAAAATAGATATGGCACACCCCAATATGCTTATGCGTGATCCCATAATGTACCGTATCCTACACACTGAACATCACCGTACAGGAAACCGCTGGTGCATCTACCCTATGTACGATTACGCCCACGGTCAAAGTGACTCCATAGAAAGAATTACTCATTCCATTTGTACGCTGGAGTTTGATGTACACAGGCCGCTTTACGATTGGTTTATTGAAAATTTGGAGATTTTCCCATCGCATCAATATGAATTTGCTCGCCTTAACATAACTCACACAGTAATGAGTAAAAGAAGGTTACTTGAACTGGTAGAGGCTGGACTTATTAACGGGTGGGACGACCCGCGAATGCCCACCATAAGCGGTCTGAGAAGAAGGGGTTATACTCCGGCAGGAATACAACTCTTCTCGGAAAAGGTTGGAGTGGCCAAACGCGATAATATTATTGATTACTCATTATTGGAATGGTGTATACGTGAAGACCTTAACCAAACGGCACCTCGCTACATGTCTGTCCTGGATCCATTGAAAATAGTCCTTACCAATTACCCCCACGACAGTATAGAATATATGAAAGCTCCGTTAAATCCGGAAGACCCTACAGCGGGTGAACGTTCTATTCCGTTTTCGCGCGAATTATACATAGAGCGGAATGACTTTATGGAAGACCCTCCCAAAA
>LSQX01396376.1_pt2 | contig 20172 bp, 22 predicted proteins | sample 654561 | NCBI WGS metagenome assembly LSQX01 (sample SAMN04489861, study PRJNA283612) | anaerobic digester metagenome | isolation source: 4 biogas reactors fed with cattle manure at either 37C or 55C with and... | place: Denmark: Kongens Lyngby | collected 2014 | reverse complement strand
CCTATAAAAAGTTGACACCGTCTTAGGCTCATTTATGTTTGCAGGCGGTATGCCTGCTGTGCTATAATAAACAGCGTTAGATCTGGAGGTGAGGTAAATGAAAAAGGGTATTCATCCGCAGTATCATAAGGCTACGATTTCCTGTGCCTGTGGAGCCCGTTTCGAAGTGGGTTCTACTGTACCAAGCATGAGGGTAGAGGTCTGCTCTAACTGCCATCCCTTCTATACAGGGATGAGGACCAGGGTTGTGGAAAAGGGCGGACGTGTAGAAAGGTTTAGGAAGAAATACGAGGCATTCAAGAGAGCTTAGCATCTCTTCTCTCATTTGTTTTTTATAGCTGCAGAGGGGGGAGATGTTTTGTCTGGGAAAAGAGGGGAGACTCCTTTTCAGTATGGGGGCCAGGCGGTTATTGAAGGTGTAATGATGCGTGGCCCTCAAAGAATTGCAACTGCGGTCCGGTCAGGTGAGGAAATCATTATCCACCAGGAAAAGATTACTCCTTGGTCGGATTATTTTTCTTTTCTAAAATGGCCTTTGATTCGAGGTACAGTTGTGCTCATTGAATCGATGGTCATCGGGATTAGGACTTTGAACCTGTCTGCCTCACTTGCTCTGGGTGATGAGGAGGAGGGTTTAAGTTCTTTTGAGATGGTTTTGACCGTGGCGCTTGCCCTTCTGCTAGCTACAGGTCTCTTTATATTATTACCCACCTGGCTGGGGCATCTGACCAGCGGACGGTTTCCTGTCTGGGCGCAGAACTTGGTCGAGGGGGTCAGCAGATTGGGGCTTTTTCTGGCCTACCTCCTTGGGATCCGTGCTTTGGAGGATATCAGGCGGGTTTTTCAGTACCACGGGGCTGAGCACAAGACGATCAATACCTATGAGGAGGGTGCAGAACTTACAGTTGAAGAGGTGGCTAAACGCTCCCGTCAACATCCCAGTTGCGGCACCTCCTTTATTCTCTATGTGCTGGTGATCAGTATTTTTGTTTTTTCTTTTTTGGGGAATGGGCCCTGGTGGTGGAAGTTTGGGTCCCGTCTCTTGTTATTACCCTTGATAGCTGGCCTGGGGTATGAATTTATTCGTTTATCCAGGCGGTATAGAAAGCAGATGAGGTTTTTCATCGCACCGGGCCTTTGGGTACAGAATCTTACCACTGGGGAGCCGGACCCTGGCCAGATTGAGGTGGCTATTGCAGCACTGAAATGTGTTTTAGTTCCCCCGCCTGGTGCTGCGGGCTCAGGTGATTGAACTAAGTATCTAGAGGGGAAGGGGGTTGACCGATCATGCTGGAAAAACTTGAAGAATTAGAAGCCCACTTCACTGAGTTGGAGAGCAAGCTCAGCGATCCAGCGGTGCTTAAGGATATGAATCAGTATCGGGAGTTGGCCAAAAAACATGCAGAACTGTCCGAGATAGTGACAGCCTTCAGGGAATATAAAAAAATTATCGCAGATATAGAGAGTGCTAAAGAACTGCTTAATGAGGATGATGTTGAGCTTCAGCAGCTTGCAGAAACCGAACTGTCCCAACTCAAAGAGAAAAAGGAGAATATGGAGGAAAGACTGAAGATTCTGCTGTTGCCGAAAGACCCTAGAGATGAGAAGAATGTTATTGTGGAGATCAGGGCTGGTACTGGAGGGGAGGAAGCTGCCCTTTTTGCCAGCGATCTTTTTCGTATGTACTCTTATTATGCTGAGCGGCAGGGCTGGAAGGTGGAGGTATTAAGCTCACATCCCACCGATATGGGGGGCTTTAAGGAAATTATCTTTCAGGTGAATGGGGATCATGTTTTCAGCAAATTGAAATATGAAAGTGGTGTTCACCGGGTGCAGCGCATCCCGGTTACAGAATCGGGAGGCCGTATTCATACCAGTGCAGCCACTGTTGCAGTGCTTCCTGAAGCAGAGGAGGTGGAGGTGGAAATCAATCCCCAGGATCTGCGGATTGATATTTTCTGTTCCAGCGGCCCAGGCGGCCAGTCTGTGAACACTACCCAGTCTGCGGTAAGGATCACACACCTTCCTAGCGGTATAGTGGTTTCCTGTCAGGATGAAAAATCGCAGCATAAAAATAAAGAAAAGGCGATGCGGGTCTTGCGTGCCCGGCTGTTGGCCCAGGCAGAGGAGAAACAGCATGGGGAGATCTCATCGATGCGCAGATCCATGATCGGCAGTGGTGACCGCAGTGAACGGATCAGGACCTATAACTTCCCCCAGGGAAGGCTTACCGACCACCGCATCGGACTGAGTCTTTATCGTTTGACTGACATCCTGGAAGGGGACCTGGATGAAGTGATCACCGCTTTGATCACAGCAGATAGAGCTGAGCAACTGCAGGGGGAGTCATTTCTGGAGAATTCCGTCAGTTAAGATGAACTGTAGAGAACTGCTGAGCAAAGGAACAGAATTATTGAAAAAACAGGGGATCAATTCTCCCCGTCTGGATGCAGAGGTGTTGTTGGCTTCTGCCTGGGGGCGGGAGAGGGCTGATCTCTTGATTTTTTCTGAAGACCAGGTGCCAAAAGAGGTGCAACGTGTTTTTTATGATCTCCTGGAACAGCGCAGCAAAGGGATACCTGTTGCTTATCTCACCGGGGAAAAGGAGTTTATGTCCCTTGCTTTCTATGTAAATTTTGATGTACTGATCCCCCGGCCGGAAACTGAACTGCTGGTAGAAAGGGTTTTAGAGTTCCTGGCGAAGCTGGATAAGCCTTTGAAAGGTGGGGAAGAGCATCTGGTGGCTGATGTAGGCACAGGCTCAGGGGCAGTCGCAGTGAGCCTTGCCTATTATAACCCTCAAGTAAAAGCTCTTGCTGTCGATATATCTCACAAGGCTTTGAAGACAGCAGCCAGCAATGCTGAGCGCCATGGTGTAAAGGGACGGGTTCGGTTCCTGCAAGGGGATCTGATTAGCCCGCTCCTCGAGCAGGGATATATAGGGATGGGAACAGCGGTTGCTGCTAATCTCCCCTATATCCCTACAGCTGATCTGCCGGGTCTGCCTATAGATGTTCAGTATGAACCGAAAAACGCTTTAGATGGGGGGAAGGATGGACTGGAGCATTACAGTAGGCTTATTCCCCAGGCTGGGCTCTTTCTTGCGCCAGGAGGCCTGTTGGCCTGTGAGATAGGTGTCGGGCAGGGTGAAGTTCTGGCAGGGCTGCTGGAAGAAGGGGGATGGAACAGGGTGGAAGTGCTCAATGATTACGCAGGAAGGGAAAGGGTTGTTACAGCAGTCAAACAGGACCGATCAGGGGGCCCAACTTCATCTTTTCTAAACAAGTTATACAGCGAATAATTCTGAGGGATAATAGTGGTGTTCTTGAACTCAAACGTAGGGCCAATCAAATACGCCAGGACATTATTACGATGCTGGTGCCGGCCAAATCAGGCCATCCCGGCGGCAGCCTGTCCGCAGCTGATATCCTGGCCGCGCTCTATTTTCATGAAATGAAGGTCAAAATGGAGGATCCCCATTGGCCTGAACGGGACCACTTCGTTTTATCAAAAGGCCATGCTGCTCCCGTTCTTTATGCTGCCCTTGCGCAAAAGGGCTTTTTCCCAAGGGAAGAGCTTTTGGGTTTGCGACAAACAGGCCGCCATTTGCCAAGCATTATCCGGAAAGGTTTTTTAATATGGGAATGCGGCCAATCTCATGGGTACGGCCGCAGGCTTAGCCGCCGCCGCCGCCGGGAAAATAGTTATTTTACTTTTAATGTCTTTTGAAAAACGATGGGGAATTTTTGCTACAGCTAATTACACATAGTTTTTCAATCTTTATAAAAAGAAAGGACTCTGTGCTTTAACTACTTTGAGAAAGTAATTAGCCTCAAGCCCTTTCTGTTCTAAGTATTACAAGGAGTGCTTATTAATTTGCTTTGGCTCCTTTATCACTTTGAAGAACTAGAGGTGTTCTGTGAACATTCAGCTCCAGCAAAGCTGATAGCAATCCAAAAATAAAAAGGCAGACAATTATGATTAGAATGGTAATGATAGGAGCAAATGTACCCGACAGGGCCGCCATTATGCCGTTATAAAAACCTTCACCCAGGTCAACCACTGTTAAAAGAATACCCGCTCCACCCCAGGAAGTCAAAATTGGCATTATACCTGTTGCGGTGAGAATTGTACCTAAAAAAATCGCACTGATCATAAGCACAACAAAGGACATTTTGGTAATCTGTTGAAAGGCTTGAAGTATTAAAGCTATAAGCCCCCCTAAGATAAAAGCCTGTAAATAGATCATTTTCCCACTCTCCCTTCAATTTTAGATGCTTGTTCAGAAAATGAAAAATTGCAGGAGGGCAAGGGCTAAGGTCAAAACAAAACCTGTTAAGAGCACAAGACCAATCACTTTGAGACTAACAACAAAGCCTTTCGCTACTGTCCCGCCGGAACGCTTTGTTCCGACAATTATGCCGGCAATGGCCGAAGGCAAACCTGGTATATTTATCATTGCGCCACATCCACCTATTTTCTCCAGTTTAGGATAGATACCTAGATTAAAGAGAGCTGAACCCAGGAAGCCCATAGATAAAAGCCATACCGGCATCAATAAGGAAGAAGAACCGAGAACTGCTTCAAAAGCCGTCAATGTCAGTTGTCCAACCAAAGCGCTTAAACCGCCAATAAGAAATGCCCATTCTAAAGACTTTAGTTTTTCCAAGAGGATTCACTACCTTTTTCGTTAGTAAGGAAATAATAGAAAAACAGTTATTGGAGCTGAAACAGGCTGCATCTCCACTGTTTAGGAAAATGATTAATATTTTTTGGGAAAACGACGAGGAATTGTTTCTACATCGAAGTTTTCGTTTCTACCCTCTTTGATATAAGGTAACAATGTGACCTTTGCTTTAATTCTCATTTGCCTTGTTCCTGGATTACCCCACAGAACCTCTACAATTTTGCCTTCTACAGCATAATCCTGATCGATTGTACAGAGAGAGATCATTTCCCGTGTCTTAGCAGAGAGCATGCGTCCGGAAGAAGCGCCGATAAATTTATCACCATCATATACTGCGTCAATATGCATACCTCCATTATTGCGGACATAGTCATAATCGCCTACTAAGTCCATAACATCACAGCTGTTTCCGGGCTCAAAAGCGGTGCTGATAACCTTAAGGATATCTTTTTTATCCCAAATAAGATGGACCATAGTATTATGATGCCCTTCTAGTTCTGCTTTAAGCGCTTCTTTGCCGATAAAATCATGGTTGAAGTTAATCATCTTTTCCCATCCCAGGTCTATTGGGCTTCTGTAAATTAATTCAGAGTTGCGGTCAAGACTTCCGCTGAGGACTGGTTTTGGATCAATAGGTGTAGCGAAGTGTTCGGCAACTTGGGGAATACTGCCTTCGGTGTGGCAATTCACATAGCCCAATCTGCCAAGGGGGGTAATCCCGTATTCTTTACCAACTTCCAAAAGCTTATTATAGACGATATGGGCATCCTCAATTTTTCCATGAACTTCATAACCCAATGTACCAGCCATCCCGGTTCGGAGAACAAAAACATCTTTTCCGGCAATTTTCGTATCTCTGGCATACATAAATTTAATGTCATGCAAGTCTTCCTCAGCTGCAGCTTCTACAATCTCCAAGGAACGTGGGCCGCACATCTGATAAAAGAAGCGTTTGCACCGTGTACTTTCGCTAGTAAAGTGATATTTGTTTCCAACCATTTTATTGAGGAGCATGGGGTCAGGTAGACACATAGAAATAAATTCATCTTCCGAACGTCTCAAGACAATGCCATCTAAAAGCAATTTGCCTTTTTCATTACAAATAATGGTATGACGTGCTTTGCCAACGGGGAAATTGCGGAAAGTGCTAACACTCACATGTTCCAGTAAATCTAGATATTCTATTCCTTTAATATCAAAAAACAGGAAAGGATTTAAACCTGCGTGGATGTAGCTGGTTTCATGCCAGCTGAGTTCTTCTTTGACCCAATTATCATAAGCGAAAGGAACAAGAGGCCACTGGCCGTTATCTAAGGGTGTCCATTTTCCCTCAGGGCTGACATAGACGGCAATATCCGGCACTGTGCTTGGAATAAACGGTGACATAGTAAGAATTTTTTCTTCTTTGGTTTCCATATGTGTTCACTCCTTTTAAACTATTTTGCGGGCTATTCAGAAAAGATTGATATTTCAACTTAAGTATAGAATTTAGCAAAGTTTTTTAAAATGTATAACTATCCAAAAGCAAAGCCATGTTTTAGATTATTTTCCAACCGCTTGGCTTCTTTAAAACTTAACTATTAGCTAATGATTCGTAATATTCTAAAGGAAAACAGCAAGTTAAAGCACACATTTTCGTCTTTTAGGTTAGTAGAACATAATTCTTCGATCTTACGAATCCGATAATATAAGGTGTTTTTATGGAGATGTAATTGGTGAGCAGCTATTTGAATATTTCTTCCGGATTCTAGATAAACTTCCAGAGTATCTTTTAGGCAGGTGTGATTTTTTTTATCATAGTTTTCTAAACAATTGATAAGTGGGTCGCAGAAATTCCGCAGATCAAATTCCTTTGAAGCGGTTTCAAAAAAATGATAAATGTAAATATTGTCATATAAACACAAAGATGACTTACTCGCCAGTTTCTTATAGATTCTGATTGCCGCCTTAGCTTGTTCATAGGCTTCTTGTAAACGCATGATGTTCTGGAAACGCCGACTAACCCCAATCCGAATCGGAATTCCAGCAAAAGATTTGTTTATTAAAGATATGGTGGTATCGTTGTAACAAGTATCATTGATAAGCAACAAGATACTGTCATCGTAAATAAAGCTATAACTAGAATGTAACAATGAATTCAAGGTTTCGCGTGCATAATAGATGGATAGTCCAGGTTTTTGTGAAACATATTCGATGAAAAGCAGACGCATATAGTTTGGTAATGTTAACCGGAGACTGGAAAGTCTCTCTTGAATTTTCATTTTCCTGAGCATTCCCTTCGATAAGGTCTTTAAATAAACCAAAATAGGGAATTCTTTGCATGGCTGTGCGGCCGCAATATAGCATCTCAAACAAAATGCACTTGCTCAGGATTACCATTAACTCCAGATCGCCAGCTTGCGCTTTATTGATTTCAACCATAGTAACAATGCCAACGACACTGCCCTTGTCCCGTACTCGACACCCCAGAAAGCGATGGGGGAAAAAAGCGAAGGAACCGAAAATAGGCTTGTCATCATTCAATAATTGGGCAAATATTCCTGCCCTTTCAACTTCCAACAGGTCCTTAAAAACCAAATGCCCCTCCGGAAACAATTTTGCCCAGGTTTCTTCATCTTCCGGTCGGGAATTACTCTTAGCAAGTATTTTCCAACTGGTATCATAAACGAAAATAGGATTATTCATAACCTGAGAAGCTACATTTACAATGTATTGCAAACCACGGCGTTCGATTAAAGCATTCAAAAGCATTGCTTTTTTCTCTGAAAACTCCATAGTGCTTCTCCTATTGGTTAATTAATGTTTAAGCCAACAAAAAATTGCCAAAGCACCACCGGTGCATTAGCCACACACAGGTGGTGCTTTGCTTATATTGAGTTTTTATCGATTAGTTATTTTAGAGGTTGAGCTTTAGGTAAAGTTTTCACATCTGTAGTTTCATTACGTAGAACATTATTGTAAGGGAAACGGGCGACTTTAGCCCGGATTTTCTTTTGGCGGGTACCGGGTTCTCCCCAGACGACAAATACTTCAGTACCAAGCTTTGTATAAGGTGTGTCCAAACAGCACAAGGAAATCATCCGGTGGAAATAAGCGGAGTTTTGACGGCCAAAAGAAATGCCGATTACTTCGCCCTTTTCATTAATAACCTTGTCGTGATGAGGGCCTAGGTAAAAAACATAATCAAGAGGACTTTCTATATACTTATATGGTTCTTCGTCACGAAACTGGGAAGCGAATACATCTGCAATATCATCGGCGTTCCATTCCAGAGTGACTATGCGGCGTTTATCCTCAGCAATGATTTTTTCCAAAGCAGCTCTACCCACGAAATCATGGTCGAATTTAACCCCTTTATGCCAGCCAAACTCATAGGGATTATGGTAGTAATTATTTATATCGTCAGCCGCACTGCCGCGAAGCTGGGGTGAAGGTAGTGAAGCGGTCATTTTTTGAAACTCCATTCCAGGAGCATTTTTAATATATTCTAAGATATCTTTATCTCTGGGTTCGATAAAATGAACTCCATATTGAGGGTAGCCATTTTCTGCATGGTTCATGGGATAGCAATGGGAACCCAATCGACGCAAACCATAAGGCAGACCGACTTCGTAGATGGCTTTGTAAACGACATGAGCATCCTCAATAGCACCATGAACTTCGTAAGAAAGAGTTCCGGCCATGCCTAGACGGGCAATGCGCACATTCTTGCCCGCAATGACAGCATCCATGAAACGGAAGAATTTGAGCTCACGCAGGCTTTGATTGCAAGCAGCTTCCAAGACATCAATGGAGACGGGGCCACCGATTTGGAATAAAAAAACTTTACCAGTCAGGTATTCTTTTTCTACGTCGAATTTACCATATTTACCTGTGTCAAGGTAATAAGGCAGTACAGGAACCATCCAGTAGGTGATTACTTCATCTTCACCGGTGCGCATGATTATACCATCTTGGATAATCCTGCCCTGCTCATCACAGCAAACGCCATGTTTAATTGTGCCGACGGAAAAGTTGTTAAAATTGTTGATACAGACTTTGGAAAGAAACTTAATAATATCCGGGCCTTTAAGTTTGAGTGTATCCGTAGGATTTAATCCGGTATGGAGATAGCATGTCTTTTTCCAGGAAATTGTTTCATCTCGCCAGTCGGTATATTCATAAGGTGCAATGCCGGCAAGAGGAATGAAAGCAGGGCCATAGAGGGGAATAGAATCGTCCATTGGCTCAAACGGGGTGTAACTTAAAGTTTGAAGTTCTTTATTCATGAGTATTCCTCCTAACATTAGATTCTGACTATTGTAACAATCGAAAATTTGATAGCCCAGCAATTGCTTGGCTTAAATCTAAAGTGCAAGGTTTTTAAATTTACGAAACATGTTTCGTAAGTTAAATTTAGCACAATTGTTGTCTGCTGTAATCGTTGATATAATACTTATTAATAAAGTTGTTTTCGGCGAAAATAACCAAATAAATACTTATGTTAAGTGATAAGATATGAACTTAAACATTCATATTATCTTTGATGAGTTAAAGGAGTTTTCCCCACAGTTGATCACCAACAGAGGTACTGATTTAAATCTTCAACAAATCCGGCTGCCGGAAATTTCTAAAGGCTCTTTATCTCAAGAGTATATTTATCTGTTGGAAGCTTCGGCTATAGAAGAACATGTAGGATTATTGCATGATGTAGATCTCATTTCCCTGGGTTATTTGGACCCCAATATCGTAAAAAGTAACAACCTTTCGGTGATAATGCTTCCGGAGGATTATCAAAAGAATACTATTTTTAACAAAGTCCAGGATATCTTTGCCAAGTATGCACAATGGGATTACGGATTGTTGCGAAGCATTGCCGCCCATGAATCTCTACAAAATATTTCCGATCAGGCTGCTTCTGTTTTGGTCAATCCCTTTGCTCTCTTAGATGTTACATTAAAACGAATCCTGAAGGCCGGTAAATTGCCTGAGAATTACAAAGGAAGCATATGGGAGATGGTGATGGAACAAGGATATACGCCCGCTGAAACCTTTTCCCTTTCCGCTGACGAATTGTATTTTTTCCTGCGCCACAATAAGGAACCCTATTTTCCCATAGGCTCTCCTTACACTCAGTATTCTGACTTGATGGCAAATATTTATTTAGATGGCAAACTTCTTGCTTTTATAGCAGCTACCAGTATTAATGGTCCTTTTACACAGGGACAGGTATCCCTATTCCGGCATGTGCGGGACAGGATGGAGCTGGCCATAGTCTCCAGCACGGAATTAAAAGGTTCATCGGAGGTAGTTACCTATTACTTGGAAAAATTGCTTAAAGGCTTTCCGGTTGATGACAAAATTATTAATTATCATTTGCGAGAGCGAGGTTGGCGTATCAATGATAATTTTCGAATCTATACAATTGCTAATGCCAGCGGTAAGGAACTTGACGAAAGCCAGGCAGAGTTTTGTCTTTTTCGCATCAATAAGCTCCAGAAAGATGTAATCAGCTTTACTTATGAAGGTTATATTATCCTCATTACAAGACCAACTGATGAAGAACAAAATAAGGCCTATCAGGAAAAGCTGAAGGATTTATTAGCTAAACTGGGACTTCATTGTGGATGCAGTCAGACTTTCAATCGTTTCAACGATTTGAAATATTATTTTATTCAAAGTAAAGCTGCTCTTTTTGAAGGTGAGAAGCATAATCCGGAGAAGAACCTTTGGAATTTCAGCGACTTCTATTTTCAGCATTTGCTCAGTTCCTTGGACAATTCAACTAGTCTCAAAAGTCTTTGCCATCCAGGTGTTTTGCGTCTTAAAGAGCATGATAACAAGTATGGAACAGATTTTGTGCGCTGTTTGCAAATATATATCTTCCACGGCTGCAATATTGCCCAAACCGCAAAGGACCTTTTTATGCATCGCAACACGCTAAAATACCGGCTTGGGAAAATTGCCGAAATCATTAATATGAATGTCCAAGAACTATCTGAAAATGAAAGAATGCAGCTTTGGTTTTCCTGTCTAATCAGTGGTATCCTGTAATTTTGAAAAACAGAGCAAACTCATCAATCATTAATCTAAAGTACTTTAAGTAAATAACAGGCTAGTTTTGTTTTATTTATAATTAAGACAAAGGAGGACATATTACATGCTCAACTCTTGCGGCACTGCCAAAGCCAATATTATTGCCCAAACTGAAGTAAAAGGAATTCCTCTTTATTTTGGGACCGGAGTTAGCCCTGTTAATTTCCCGGCCCAGTTTTTTGTGGCTTGGGGTAAGGATGCCCTTAAAAACGGCTTGATTCCTACTTATAATAAAGAAGAAAGAGAAACATGGTAGAATCGAAGTGTATCTATTATGGTGATGATTTTATAATAATAGCAGTCCTGAAGGCAGGGGGTTTTGGAAAGAATATTGAAAATTGTGTTGGTGGTAGATTTTAGACATGTTACCTAAAGAGATACAATATTAAAAAATACGTGATACATTCTTCAGGAAGCAGTTGAAAAGTTGGCATGGGAATAAAGCTCTCCCTGGGCGCAGTTTAAAAACTGCGCTTTTTTTGATCCGGCACAAAAAGCCTCACACAAAAATATACTGGATCAATCAGGAGGGGATATTCCATGAAGGGAATTGATGTTAAGAAACTGGAGATACCTGATGAGGTTTTTGACCGGGGTGTTCGCATACTCATGGATATCGTTATGCGTGAGGAGGAGGAACGCAGAAAAGAGAAACTTTCCAAACTGCATGAAAAATTGTCTGTTTCTGCGAAATAACAAATAGCTGAAAGGAGGTGTCCGAAGCCCGTCAAGGGCTTTTTGATTATGGTCGACGATCTAATCCCTGCACACGTTGCCGGGCGGAGACTTACTGTACTGCATGACCCCAAAGAAACCATATCGCAAGAATTCATAAAATATAGGGGGATATATACGGGTATCAACTCCAAAAGAGGCCCAGGCATCAAGTATCGAATATCAGAAGGACTTATTCAAGCAGTGGGCAGAAGTTAATAAATACAACCTGGTCAAAGTATATACTGATATAAAATCAGGAGAGTACAAATATCTCCGCAACGAATTGAACGAAATGCTCAACGACATTAAAAAGGGCAAAATAAAAGGTATAGTTGCCAAAGAAATCTCCCGGACAAGCAGGGATGTGATGGATATACTTGAGCTTAAAAGAGAAATTGCCAGCTATGGCGGTTTTTTATATCTATAAAAGAAAACTATGACAGCCGCACGGATGATGATGAGTTTCTTTTGATACTTCATGCTGCCCTGGCCCAAAAGGAGAGGAAACAAACAGCTGGGCGGGTAAAACTGACCCAGATAATGAAGGCCAAAGAGGGCAAAACCAACTCTCCGAATCCTGCCTATGGCTATATGTTAAGTGAGGATGGACAGCACTATGTAAAAAACCCGGGAACATATCCTGTCCTTCGATTTATTATAGAAAAGTACATAGAAGGCTGGGGACAGTAGAAACTTGCAAAGTATTTAAACAGCAAAGGCATACCTGGCCCTCGGGGGAAAAAGTGGCACACTAACAGTATTAAAACTATAGTGAGCAACCTAGTGTATCTAGGTATTACGATGTATAATATCACAACAACCGTCAGAACCGCTGATGGCAAAAGAAAGCTTGTTGTTCGGCCACGGGAAGAATGGATCATAAGAGAGAACACCCATGAACCCTTGATAACTCAAGAGGAATGGGAAAAAATGCAGCACATAGCTGAACAGCGCAGGAGGAAATATTACCACGAATGGACATGCGAAAAGAAATACCTAGGATCTGCTGTCCTGCGTTGTGCCGAATGTGGGAGCAAAATCTACGGTACAAGAATTAATAAAAAGAAATTGCGTGTAAAACAGGTCGGGTATTACCATCGCTATTTTTGTAACGGGAGAAACGGCAAGTGCCCGCCTCCCATGAAGACTTGGCACATGGAAGAAGTGGACAAAATGATCATTGAACTGGTGAAAGAATTATTTAGCGGCAAAGACCGGCTGATGGTGTCAGTTAGATCATTCTTTCTCCTAGGCCTCCCTGGTTTTCCTTGTAACTTTTTATCTCTACAATTTCCTGTTCCTAAACATCGCTAGTTTTTAATCTTTAAGGTCATTCGACATTACCAATTGATTTCCTGTCATAAAGGACGAAAGATAATCCAAAAAACTTACCCTTCAGCGCGATCCGAACATCAAATATTTCCACTGCCTGTTTCAAAAGAACCGTTTCTTGATTAATTTTTCTAAATTAATTATGTATTCTATAAGAAAATCAAAGCTATCCGGAACTATAAAGAGCAATTTGAAGCTAGAGAAAGTCGGAATTTTTTTAGAAAATTTGAAGTTCGGCGGGACAGGTTGGGTGATCGGGCCGGGCGAGTCAAGCGAGTCAAGGGGACGGTGACTTTGACTCACTGCTGTGTCATGTGTGGATGATGACGCGACCCCCGTCCCCCTGTCACACGGGAAGGGATAAAAAGCCACCATGATCGCGGATCGCACAGCGGGACTTGCCCCCAGCGCGATCAAAAAAAAAAGAGGGAGGGATTTGTTTATCCCTTCTCTCCCTAACAAATAAGCTTTTTTGTAATTCTAAATAATGACAAAGAGGATTAGGTAGTAGATGATCAGCAGGGCAAGCCCTAGGGGCACTCCCAGTCTCGCCCATTCGGAACTGGTAATATTCAGCTTGCCGGCGGAAATGATATTGGGGATGTTTCCCGGGATAAGCATCCCTCCGCTGACCAGCAGTCCCATCAGGATCGCTTCGATCTGTAACCCACTCATAGCTGGGCTGATTTCTGCGGCAGCGAGTGTGGCATTGTCGAGCACCGCAGAGATCATATTGATCCAGTAAAGGATCCGTCCATCCAGATGGATAATATAAGTATCGATCACCGGTTTGAAGCCCTGGCCTAATAGTTCCAGAGCCATGATAAACAGGAAGATCTTCCCTGCTCTAAGCAAAACACCCTTGGTTGTTTCATCTTCAAGATCCTCTGTCTCACGGGTATCATCATCTTTTGTCCTACTTTTTACAGCAAAGCTGCCTAACACTCCAAAAGCGAAAACCCCTGGTATAATGAAAACACCCAACAGTTTCAACAGGTAGAAAAATTGCTCATCGAGTTTAGAGACAACGATTGTGGAGAGGGGTTCACCGATGGGTGTCAGTGCAGCACCCAATCCGATAGAAAAACACCCTATGATGGTGGTATTGATCTTTTCTTTTCTTTGTAGAGGGAGGGCGTTTATTATCTCGGCAAGGATAAGTGCTGAAATGATTGCTGTGATGATACTAGAACAGAGGCCGAGCAATACTACCATAAGAAAGACAAATAGATTGAGAGGTATGTGTTCGAGGATTTTATTGATCCATATGTGAATATTGTTTTGAAAGCGGGCGAAAAGCAGCCCGAAAATTAGAACTGCTGCTGTGATCATATACATCAAGTGATTGGTAATTATTTCATGGATCAATTCCATATTCAAAACTCCGGCGATGATTGTTGCCGCTAGACCCATCACAAAGAGAAAAGGTTCCAGGTTGCGTTCTATTACCTTTACGAAAAACGGTAGGGTTAATACTAGTAGCAGAATTATTAATAGCCCGACTAACAAATGACAGCGCCTCCTTTTAGGACTATAATTAGTGTATATAAGTGAAACTCATTACAACATTTAATTATCATACAGCTTGTACTTTTTTGCAACAATTAATGAAATAAACTTAAAGAGGCAAATGTTGTATCTAGTAGGGGTAGATCAGTGATGCAGAATTTGGAGGTGCTCAAAACGCAATACTTGAAAGTAGACCCCGAATCCCCTGAACCTGAACTGATCAAAAAGGCAGCTGAGGTGATCAAGAGAGGGGGTTTAGTGGCTTTTCCCACAGAGACCGTTTATGGGCTGGGTGCTGATGGGCTCAATGCGGAAGCAGTGGAAAAAATATTCAAGGTTAAAGGAAGGCCCCGGAAAAACCCCTTGATTTTGCACGTTTCCTCACTGGAACAGGCAAAGTCCTTGAGCTTTGCCTGGCCGCAAGCAGCTGATCTCCTGGCGAAAGGCTTTTGGCCGGGGCCTTTAACTTTGATCCTTCCCCGTGCAGAGGGGATCCCTGATGCGGTCACTGCCGGTTTGCCTACTATTGCTCTGCGCTATCCCAGCTGCGGGATTGCCCTTGCTTTAATCAAAGCAAGCGGTGTGCCTATTGCCGCACCCAGTGCCAATCTATCTGGACGCCCCAGCCCTACACGGCCTGAGGATGTTCTTTCGGACCTCAATGGAAAGATCGATATGATCCTGGATGGAGGGCCTGCAGAGGTGGGTGTGGAATCCACTATATTGAGCCTAACTGAGGAGCAGCCGGTTCTCTTGAGGCCCGGTGGTGTAACCAGAGAAGAGATTGAAGAGCTCTTAAACCAAAAGGTTATTGTTCCTGATGCTGTTCTCTCCCCGGACAAGCCTGCTGGGGAAGGTGCAGCTCCCTGTCCTGGGTATTATTTTAAACACTATGCACCTCGGGCTCAGGTGATTATGGTTACCGGGGAGCCGGAGGAACAGGTTGCTAAGGTGGAAAAATACTTGACCCAAAACAGGGGGAAACGAATAGGGGTATTGGCTACCAGTGAAAACTACTCCTTATACCGGAATTTAACTGTCCCCCCTTTTCATATTGCTTTACTGGGGTCAAGATGCTGTACAGAAGAGATCGCCAACCGCCTTTTCAGCGCTTTGCGTGATTGCGATAGGGAAGGGGTTGAGGTGATTTTGGTGGAAACAGTGGCACCTGAAGGTATGGGTTTGGCTGTGATGAACCGTTTGTGCCGTGCTGCTGAACAGAAGAAGATCTGACAGAAGAGAGGTTTCCTGTGTGGATGTTCTATTAACTTATTTCCTTGTTGCAGTAGCTTTGGGGGCTGATGCCTTTTCCCTGGCTCTGGGGTTGGGTATGAACAAACCTTGCCGAGGTTCGATTCTGCGTACATCTCTCTGTGTGGGAGCGTTTCATGTGATCATGCCCCTAGGGGGTATCCTAATAGGTGGGTTGCTGGGAACAGTAATGGGAAATGTGGCGGTTTGGATCGGCGGTACCATCTTGGTTTTATTGGGCTTGAAAATGATCTATGAAGGCTGGCCTTGGCGGAGGGAGGTATTTAGTTTCAAAGATGCTAAAGCAACTCTGCCAGCTCTACAGAAAAGCAATCCATTCTGCTGGGCGGGGATTTTGGGGTTAAGCTGGTGTGTCAGTGTAGATGCTTTTGGTGCAGGGGTAGGTATAGGAGTAACAATCAGCGGGCTTTCCAGTTTCGTGATCATCCTTGGGGTGGTTGCGGCCTTGATGACCGCAGCCGGCCTGCTGCTGGGGAGATGGCTGGGTAATTGGACCGGCAAGTGGGCGGAAATGTTGGGTGGATTGGTGCTGTTTGCTATTGGAATTAAGATGTTTTTCGGATAGAGGGGATCACTTCACTATAAAGAGGGGTGAGAATTTGCGGATTTTATTCGTCTGTACTGGAAATACCTGCCGCAGCCCTATGGCAGAGAAGTTGGCAGCAAAAATGCTGGAACGCCTAAATTTAGGGGATAATATCCAGGTGATGTCTGCAGGGCTGGCTGCTTTGCCTGGAGAACCAGCCAGCTCAGGTGCTTTTGAGGCTCTGCGCAGGGATGGAGTGGATCTATCAGATCACAGAGCAAAACAGCTGACCAAAAGGATGGTAGAGGAGGCGGATTTGATCCTTACCATGACTGCCTCTCAGAAGCGCCATCTGCTGGAGTTATACCCTATGTCCGCAGGAAAGGTGTTTGTGCTCAAGGAATTTGCGGAACGCGGCTATAACCTCGAGTATTCGGAAAAATTGCTTGCTTTGCTGCGGCGGTTAAACGCAAAACAAGAGAGGTTTTGGGAAGCCAACAATGATACTGTGAGGGAGTTAAAAGAGGAGAGAGAGGGCCTTTTGCAGCGTCTCCAGGAGATAGAGGATCAATTGGCAGCCATGGAGGGGTCTTTGGCCAGGGAAATACAGCAGGAGAAAGCGGCTATCAGAAGATTAGAGGAGCAGCTGATGAGATATGACATTACAGATCCTTTCGGGCAGTCTGATGAGGTTTACTACCGCTGTGCTGATGAGATAGCCCAGGCTGTAGAAGGTGTTTGCAGACATCTAGAGAGTGAATATCTGGGAGATTAATTTTATCGATAACAAGGAAATAAAGGATAATATCTCGAATACCTTCACTATTTGTTGCAGGGGTGGTCAAAGTGATCAAAGTTGCAATCGGCAGTGACCACGCCGGTTTCCGTTTAAAAAAGGAGATCAAGGAATATTTTCAGGGCAAGGATCTGCAGTTCACCGATTTTGGGGTCGACAGCACAGACCCTGTTGATTACCCTGATATAGCTCTGATGGTTGCGGAATCGGTTGCCCGGGGTGACAACAAATATGGAATCCTGGTCTGTGGAACAGGGATTGGCATGGTAATGGCTGCCAACAAGGTTCCAGGGATCAGGGCTGCTCTTTGCCATGACCCTTTTACAGCCCGGGCTGCCCGGGAGCACAATGATGCTAATATTATTGCTCTGGGGGAGAGGGTGACCGGGGCTGGTCTGGCTTGTGCCATTATTGAAAGCTGGCTTAAGGCAAGCTTTCAAGGGGGGCGTCATCAAAGAAGGGTTGATAAGATCAAAGCCATTGAAGCAAAGTACTGTTCTACCAACAAAAAATAGAAAAGATCGAGGGATTTATGATGGACCTAATTGAAAAATACCTTGCACCAATCGATCCAGCAATTGCTGATGCCATTCGCTGTGAGGAAATGAGACAGCAAGNNAAGCTAGCTGTTCAGCGGGCAAAGGATCTCTTTGCAGCAGAACATGCTAATGTGCAGCCCCATTCAGGAGCCCAGGCCAATACCGCTGTATATCTCTCTCTGTTAAAACCTGGAGACCGGATCCTAGGCATGGGTCTAGCCCATGGCGGCCACCTTACCCACGGATTTAAGGCCAATATTTCAGGTAAATATTTCGAAGGCTACTTTTATGGAGTTACCCCTGAGGGTTTTTTGGATTATGAGGAGATCAGAAAGCAGGCATTAGAGATACGCCCTGCGCTGATTGTTGCAGGGGCCAGTGCTTATCCCCGCATTATCGATTTTAAAGCCTTTGCAGATATTTGCCGGGAATGCGGTGCCCACCTGATGGCCGATATGGCCCATATCGCAGGCTTGGTTGCAGCAGGGGTGCATCCTAGCCCAGTGCCCTATGCTGATTTTGTGACAACCACAACCCATAAAACCCTGCGGGGGCCCCGGGGAGGGTTGGTTCTCTGCAAAAAGGAGTATGCTAAAAAGCTTGATAGTGCTGTTTTCCCCGGTATTCAGGGAGGCCCCCTGATGCATGTCATCGCAGCCAAGGCTGTCTGCTTAAAAGAGGCGGGAACAGAGGAGTTCCGCTCCTATCAGCGTCAGGTGGTGAAAAACGCATCTGTGCTGGGAGAGGTTTTAAAGAGCTATGGTTTTGATTTAGTGTCCGGAGGTACAGATAACCACCTGCTCCTTGTGGACCTGCGCAGCAAAAACCTGACCGGGCATGCTGCAGAACTAATGCTTGATGATGTAGGCATAACTGTGAATAAAAATATGGTGCCCTTTGACCCCCAGAGTTCACGGGTAACCAGTGGGATCAGGATCGGCACCCCAGCAGTGACCAGCAGGGGTATGAGGGAAAGGGAAATGGAACGGATAGGCACAGCCATCAATCTGGTCTTGTCCTATCCTGGCGAACAGAGCAAACTGGAAGAAGCACGCCGGATCGTACAGGATCTCTGTGTTTCTTTTCCCATTTACTCATCGTAGAAATAAAACTATCTTTTCCTAAGCTCTGGCATTTCCTCTGACATCTATCAAAAGGGGGTGGGTATTTGACAAGGCCGGGATGGCAGGATTATTTTATGGAAATTGCCCGGGTTGTGGCCAAGCGGTCAACCTGCCTCCGGCGGCAGGTGGGTGCGATTATTGTTAAGGAAAAGCGCATCCTCTGTACCGGATACAACGGAGTTCCTGCAGGTGTTGCACACTGTGGTGAGGTGGGATGCCTCAGGGAGCAGTTGCAGATCCCCTCAGGGGAGCGTCATGAACTGTGCCGGGGTTTGCATGCAGAGCAGAATGCCATCATTCAAGCAGCCCTTTATGGGGTTTCTATAGAGGGAGGGGCATTCTACATCACCCATAGTCCCTGTGTTCTTTGTGCCAAAATGATCTGCAACGCGGGCATTAAAAAGGTTTATTTTCAAGGGGATTACCCTGATCAACTGGCAAAAGATATATTCTCTGAAGCAGGAGTGGAGTTGATCTGTACAGGAGGAGGAAAAGGATGGAACGAATGAAAACCAAAGATATTACACTGCCGCGCCTCAACAATCTTAAACCCACTCTGGAATCAACAGCTTTGAAATTGATGGAGGAGGCAGGGGAACTGGCCCAAGCCATTGGGAAATTCCGCGGGATGAGCGGGGAACAAACCAGTATGAGCGAACAGCAGGTTGTGAAACTGATCTTAGATGAACTGTTGGATGTAGCCCAAACTGCAGTATCCTTAATGTTTGTGCTGGAAGAGGAATACGGGGCCGATATCGGTGAGGCCTTGCAATGCCACATCCAAAAACTGATCGATAAAAACTACCTGCGTGTGGAGTAGAAAGATGACAAAAAGTAATTTCAAGGTTTTAAGTATTTTTGGGACACGTCCGGAAGCCATTAAAATGGCTCCTGTGATCAAAAAGTTGGAGTCTTGCCCTGATATAGAGAGCAGGGTTGTGGTAACCGCCCAGCACAGAGAGATGCTGGACCAGGTGTTGGCAACCTTTCAGATCAAACCAGATTATGATCTGGCAGTGATGCGGCCAGGCCAGAATCTATTCGATGTGACCGAAGCGGTGTTAAGAGGTTTACATGGTGTTTTGGAGGTTGAACAGCCTGATTTGGTGCTGGTGCAGGGAGATACCACAACCACCTTTGCCGGAGCACTGGCTGCATTTTATTGCAAAATACCGGTGGGGCATGTGGAGGCAGGGCTGCGCACCTACCAAAAATATTCTCCCTTCCCTGAGGAGATCAACCGGGTGCTGACCACCCAACTGGCAGAACTGCATTTTGCCCCGACTCTCAAAGCCCGGGATGCTCTGCTCCAGGAGGGCATAGGGGCAGATCATATTTTTATCACCGGCAATACAGTTATCGATGCCCTGTATATGGCCCTGGAGCAGCCTTTCTCTTTGGATTTTGAAATATCCAGAGCCTTCAGGGAAAATAAAAGGGTGATACTTTTGACTACCCACAGGAGGGAGAATCTAGGGTCTCCGCTGCAGGATGTTTATATGGCTTTGCGCCGTGTTCTTTTATCACACCCGGATGTGGGAGTGGTTTTTCCGGTACATAAAAACCCAGCAGTGCGGCGTGAAGTGGCCAAAGTA
>LSQX01122877.1_pt1 | contig 20174 bp, 14 predicted proteins | sample 654561 | NCBI WGS metagenome assembly LSQX01 (sample SAMN04489861, study PRJNA283612) | anaerobic digester metagenome | isolation source: 4 biogas reactors fed with cattle manure at either 37C or 55C with and... | place: Denmark: Kongens Lyngby | collected 2014 | reverse complement strand
TTTTAACAAAATGTGATATAAAGCCAATAAATAATATTGTTGATATAACAAATTACATCTCATTAATAGTAGGACAACCATTACACGCATTTGATTATGATAAGTTAGTAAAAGAAGATCCTCGTGAACACTCTAATGCATATATTAAAATTAGAATGGCAAAACAGGGAGAGAAGATACTAGGTTTAGATGATAAGATATATGAATTGGATGAGAAAGTAATGGTAATAGCAGATAGTACACATCCAATAGCAATAGCAGGAATTATCGGTGGAAAAGATACAGAGGTAGATGAGAATACTAAAAGAATTATTCTAGAATCCGCTAATTTTGACAAATCAAGTATTAGAAGAAGTTCTATGAAGTTAGGAGTATTTACTGATGCCGCTACTAAATTCAAACATAGCTTGGATCCAGAACAGTGTTTACCTGCACTTTTAAAAGCAGTTGATATGGTAAAAAAGTTAGGAAAAGGGAAAATTTCTTCCGAAGTCATAGATATATATATTAAGAAGTTTGAACAAAAAACTATAAAAATCTCTATTGATGATACTAATTCTGTATTAGGCACAGAATTAGATATAGATCCTGTAAAAGAGTTATTAGAAAATCTAGAATATTCTGTTAAGAAAGATGACGTTCTCTATGTCACTCCTCCTTCCTGGAGAAGAGATATTGAGATTAAAGAGGATGTGTATGAGGATATTGGAAGAATTTATGGATTTAGTAATATAAAGCAGCTACTACCTTCCAAGGTAATAGCTCCTCCTGCTACAAATAAAACCTTACTTACAAAACTGTTAGTAAGAGAAGTCCTCTCTAATAGTGGAGCCTTTGAAACTATTAATTACAGTTTTGTTAATCAGGAGAGTTTTTCTAAATGTAACCTAGATAGCAATATTTCATACAAGATAAAGAATTCACTCTCTCCGGAATTGTCTTTCATGAGAACATCTTTGTTACAATCCTTGTTGCAAAGAGCCCAAGAGAATTTAGAGAGAGGAATAAATATGTTTACTCTTTACGAAATAGGTATACCTCATCTTTTGAATTTTATAGGTGAAGATAAATTGCCAATAGAGAAAGGGCATGTCTCGTTACTAAGTATAAAAAGTAAAAAAGAAGACGTTAGCAGCTCACCATATTACTTAGCTAAAAAGTATTTAGAAAGAATTTTTGACAAACTAAATCTTCTAAATGTTTCCTACAATCTCATAGCCGACTCCCAAGAGTTAGATCTTCCTCCTCATATTAAAAACTCTTTAAATCTTTTTGAGCCCAATAGCTCTGCGATTACCTCTTTCCAAGGCATTAATCTAGGAATAGTGGGGGAAATTAAAAATAGTATTAAAGATAACTTTAAACTTCCTGATTTTACATGCGGATTTGATATAGACCTAGATGTTCTCTCCACTTTGGAAACAGAACAAAGGAGATACAGAAAAACATCTATCTATCCTAGCTTCACACATGATTTGTGTTTTGAAGTTGATTTAAATAGTAAGTATATTGATATTAAGAATAGAATTGAAAGCTTAGTAAACTCTGATTTATTATGGGGTAGGGTCGAATGCTTAGATATATACAAAGGAGAGAATGTGCCAGAAGACTCTAAAAGAATCACCTTTAGAATTAATGTTAGTAATTACAATAAAACATTAAATGAGGAAGAGATTAAGAGTATTGTAAATCAAATTACAGATTCGTTGAAGAAAGAATACCAAGCAGAGTTAGTCTAAAGGTTTAATTTACCTTAACAGTTATTGTGTTGTTCCCTTTAATTGTAGCCCCTCCTAGCTTTGCAAGTGCTGTGATTATGTAATCTCCAGAAACAATATCATTATCTTTTGTCCAAGAGTAAACCCATCCCCCTGTTTGTTTTGTTGCAGAGAATGTTTCGTTGTAATCACCTCCTTTTATTATTTGAAAAAGGACTTCGTCTACATTACCTCCTGTAACCGTTGCCATAATGGAAACAGGCAAAGCAACAACCTTACCATTTTCAGGAGATACCAAAGAGACATTAATAGATGATGTTTGTTCAACTACTTTTACGGATACAGTTTTCGTATCACTCTTTCCATAATTATCAGTTGCTTTCACAACAAGAGTTCTGTTACCAAGCGGTGTGTTTTCTGGAACAAAATAATTTACTAGAAATGTTCCGTTTCCCTTAACAGATGCTCCAGATACTTTCACTCCATCAAATGTAATGCTAAGTTCAGAGATACTTTCTAAATATCTAATCTGCCCTGAAATCTCCAAGTTCTTCCCTCTTGTTACAGATTGATCTGATGTAGGTTTTGATACCTCAAGTATTGGAGCATTATCTGGACCAAGAGGCAAAGTACACATTCCAACTGCTGGTTCTGCAAAGATATAGTTTGAGCCTTCTAATCCTGATAAATATCTCTCATAGGCTTCCTGTTGAAAAGTATTTTCTAGTGTAAGATTTAATAAGACTTTCTCCTGTGTCAAACCGTATTTTCTAGCCGCATCTAAATTCTCTGGTATGAGTCCATTTTCCGTACATACTTCTACTATTTTCCTACTATCTGTTTTAGGAGGACGTCCAGATATATATAACGATTGCTCCTGGGTACCACAATCCACTCCTTCCTGAGGAACAGAGCCACTATCTACACAAACTGTGGTGGTCAATATCCCTGCAGGCCTATTATATGTGCCAGTAGGGTAGTTTTCTATTACTCTCTTTAAGAATGAACTTGCTAAAGGTAAAGGAATAGTAGAAGACCATCCTCCAGGCATAAGCTCATTATTGTTATTGCCTGTCCATACTCCCACTACAATATTTTGATTGTATTGAAATGCTAATAAGTCTTTTGGACCATCGGTCGTTCCTGTTTTCCCACAAACTTTACCTGGACCAACCGAATAGTGCTGATTACCATATTTATCTCCAAACCCTCCTAAATCACAAATCATCCAGTTTATTAAATATGCTTCTTTTTCATCTATTACTCTTCTTCCTGTGTCCTCTTCTGCTTTCATAAGGACCTCTCCCTTAGAATCTGTTACTTCAAGGATAGAGGTTATATCATTTATAACACCACTATTTGCTATAGCTGCATAGGCATTAGTTAACTCTAAAAGCTTCATTTCCCCTGTCCCTAAAGCCAAGCTTAATCCATAATTAGCAGGATCTAAACGAGATGTTATTCCTAACCTCTCCATAGTTTGCAAAAATGAATCTATACCTGATAGTTGTAAAGTATAAACAGAAGGTATATTCCTAGATTGAACTAAGGCTTTTCTAGCTGTCATTGCTCCATGATGTTGAAAATCCCAGTTTACAGGTTTGTAAGTTCCAAAGCTTATCTCATTTATATCAGGAGTCAAAAGCCATGGACCATACCCTTGAGTAATTGCATTTAGATAGACAAATGGTTTTATAGAGGAACCCATCTGTCTTTCTCTAGTAGTAACATTTACATTTCCATCTACTCTAGGGTCCTCTATATTGAAGTAATCTACTGAACCAACCATTGCCAAAATATGACCATTTTTAGGATCTAAGACAACCATAGCACCATTATTTACATTGTATCTTGACGCTGCCTGAACACCCTTAACAATCTCTTCTTCCGCTATTTGCTGTAAAGAAGAATCAAGCGTTGTCTTTACACGAAGACCACCTCTTTCAACTCTCTCAGTACCAAACTCTTGTTCTAATAATTGTTTAACATAGAAGACAAAATGGGGTGCCGTTATATCTATTTTCTTTGTACTGTAAACTAACTCCTCTTCTCTAGCATCCTCTATTTCATCTTTATCTATCCCTATCAACTTCCTGTTTTTAGTCATCTGATCCAATACATAACTCTGCCTATTTTTTGCCAAATCAGGATTCGATCCATAAAGAGGAGAGTATACACCAGGACTCTGTATCAAGCCTGCTAACATAGCACTTTCTGCCAAAGTTAACTCCTCTACATCTTTATCAAAGTAAGAATTAGCCGCTGCTTGGAAACCATAATTAACACCACCCAAAGGAACCTCATTCATATACATCTGTAAGATCTCATCTTTTGTAAAGGTTTGTTCAACCTGCATTGTAATCAGTGCCTCTTTTATCTTCCTCGCATATGTTTGAGAGTATGCTTCATCACCCAAAACATCATAAAGGATTGTAGTTTTCACTAACTGCTGAGTTAAAGTACTAGCTCCCCTTACAACCCCTCCAGCACTGAGGTTCTGAATAAATGCCTTCATTATACTAAAGTAATCTATTCCCTTATGTTGATAAAATTCTATATCTTCAGCAGCTAGAAGTGCCCACTTTGTATGCTCAGGGATGTGATCTATTGAAACAAACTTTCTGTTTTTCTCTCCATATACATTGTAAAGAAGCTCCCCATCCTTATCAAAAATTTGAGTGGTTTGTTCAGATGATCTCTCTGTAAGCTCATCAGGAGAGGGGAGTGAGTCTTGAAGGCTTTTTAAATAAATGCCAATACCTATTAAAATTACACATCCTATGAAGAAAATCACTCCTACTGAAACATATAGTATCTTCTTGGTTTTTATTTTCTTACTTTTATCTTTTCCCTTTCCAATTCTTTTGTTTCCTCTAACTGAGAATCCCTGTTTCGGCTTAGTAATATTTTTCGAGTTATATTTTTTGAAGTTTTTGAATTTTGTTAAAGAGGATGGAGTAAATGCTTTATCAAAGCTTTTAGACCTTGGACTCTTTGTCTTTTTCATCCTCTTACTTCTCTTCGCATTTGTAATACCAACACTGTATTTCATACTTAAAATATATACGATTTACCTGTTTTATTCAACCTTTATTTATTTAATTTTTCCTTAAATTAATACTTTAATGTGCTATAATTTCCTATGAATAATATTGAATCTTTATCAAAACAACCATACAAGGGAACTGCCGATATATACCCTTTAGATATGCAAGTCCGAGAGTATCTCTTTGGGACTTGGAAAAAGGTTGCAAAAAAATTCGGTTATGAAGAGTATGACGCTCCTCTGATAGAGGAGGCTAAATTGTACAAGGTAAAATCAGGAGAAGAATTAGCAAATAATCAGCTGTATAGCTTTACAGACAAAGGAGGAAGAGAGATTGCTTTAAGGCCAGAACTTACTCCATCTCTTGCCAGAATGGTTGCTCAAAAGAAAAACGAACTAACTTACCCTCTTAGATGGTTTAATATCGGACGGTTTTACAGATATGAAAAGCCTCAGAGGGGTAGGACTAGAGAATTCTTTCAACTTAACATAGATATTTTAGGGGTAGATAGTATTAATGCAGAAATTGAACTCTTACAGTTTATACTAACCGTAATGGAAGAGCTTAATGCTCCAAAGGAAACCTATGAAATACGATTAAGTAGCAGAGCTCTTTTAGATTATCTGTTTGACAAAATATTAAAGGTAAATGAAGAAATAAAAGGAGATCTTTCCAGAGCTATTGATAACTACTTAAAGATGGAGAAGAGTACATTTCTTGATTATATTAAAGATATAGGATTAGATAAAAAACAGGCTGATGATTTAATTGACTTTCTCCAATGGGATATAGAAAAGGTTAAAGAGATAGAGGAAAAGAATAAAGGAATAAAAGATTTAATTGAGCTCTTCGAGCAGATTAAAAAATTAGGATTATCAAATATTAAGTTTTGCCCATATATAGTAAGAGGATTACAATACTATACTGGAATGGTTTTCGAAATGTATGATATCGGAAGTCAAGAAAACCCAAGGTCCCTGTTTGGAGGAGGAAGGTATGATACCCTTTTGGAAATCTTTAATGAGGAACAACTACCAGCGTTTGGCTTAGGTTGGGGAGATGTACCAACAATAGACTACCTCTCTACGTATAACTTAATTCCTGAGCAAAACGTCGATATTGATGTATTCCTCGTTCTAATGGATGCTTCTGCCTCTGCAGATGTTTTCTCTTTAGCCAAAAGATTTAGAGAAAATGGCATTAAAACAAGAATGCAGTTAACCCCCTCTAAGCTTTCTAAACAACTCAAATATGTAGCAAAATTAAATATTCCATGGGTTGCTATTCTGGGAGAAGAGGAAATAAAAAATAATACTGTGACATTAAAGAATATGAGTAAACAAGAGCAGTACGAACTTACAGTAGAGGAAGCAATAGAGAGAATAAAGTAACTTAAAAGTAAGAATCTTTCCCTATTATTATATTTATGAATTACCATTGCCAGAGTGTTATTTTTATCCTAACGACTGATCTAGGGACAAAACAAGTATTTAGAGAAATCTCTTCTAGATTCCCTACCAATATGTTTAAAATCATAAGTTCACCTGAAGAGATAAAGAATGGAAAGGATATTAAAATCATATTTTTAGAAAAGAAATATTCTCAAACAGATAGTACTTGTCTAAAAACTGTTACTCTCATAAGAAAAAACCTTTCTCAAAACATACCTGTTATACTCATCTCATATGAATGCTCTTTCTCTAAATTAAAAACGTACCTATCTAATGGATTAGATTCTGTTTTGTACAAACCTTTGAATAAATCTCTAGTAGAAGCTTTGATTTTAAAATACACTTTAAAACTTAAAGATTCTGAAGTTTTTTATGAATATCATAATATTAAACTGTATCCTAATCTAAAAATCGCTTACTACAATGAGTGTAAAATATTTCTTACAGATATTGAAACTTCCATTCTTTCAACATTACTACCCAAAGAAAGTAATGACATCTTCTGCCCGTTGGAAATCTTAAAAATCTCCGTTAGAAATGAGTTGAACTTTACTCTTTCTGATACCTATTTGAGAGTAACTATTTCTAGATTAAGATCTAAATTCCAGAAAGTATCTAACTTAAATATTATTAAGAACAAATACAGAAGGGGTTATTATATATCTATTTAAATTTTCTTCTTCCATTCTGAAATCTTTTTCAGAGCTTCCAAAGGAGTAATATTATCTATATCTAGTTCTTGAATCTCTTTCTCTACTTTAGACTCCTTTGCCCTAAATAGGGGATACTGATATCCATTTATTTCTCTCTCCTTTTCTCTTTTTGTTAGCTTAGAAAAATCAGACTCTCTTATTTCATTCTTTCCAGAAAACATACTTTTTTGTTCAAACGTCTCCAATATTTCATTTGCTCTTTTAATTATCTTTTCCGGTAACCCTGCCATTTTTGCCACATATATTCCATAACTTCTATCTGTTCCTCCTTTCACTATCTTTCTTAAAAATATTACAGTGCCTTCTTCTAAATCTTCTTCTACCAACACATTAAGATTTTGTGTGCTTTCAGGATATTTCTCAGATAATTTTAGTAGTTCATGATAATGAGTAGCAAAGAGTGTCCTTGCTCTTACCTCTTTTATTAAATACTCAGAGAGAGCCCAAGCAATACTAACACCATCATAGGTACTTGTACCTCTTCCTATTTCATCTAAAACTATTAAACTGTATTTTGTTGCATTATTGATTATATTAGCTGCTTCATCCATCTCTACCATAAATGTACTTCTTCCCCTGGAAAGATCGTCAGAAGCTCCAACTCTAGTAAAAATCCTATCTACAAGAGATATAGTCGCACTCTTAGCAGGAACAAAACACCCTATTTGAGCCATTAGGATTACTATGGCAACTTGCCTAATATATGTAGACTTTCCAGACATATTAGGACCTGTAAGTATTACCATATTACTATCTGTCATATTCAGCAAAGTATCATTTGATATGAATTCTTCCTCCGATATTTTTTCTATCACTGGGTGCCTACCTGCTTCTATATGCAAAATCCCATTTTCTTGTCCCATATCATATATTTCAGGTTTAATGTAATGGTTCTTCTTTGCCAGGTAGGCAAAACTAGAAAGAACATCTATTCTTGATATTATTGAAGAAAGAACTTGAAGCTTTTCCAAAGAAGGTAAGAATGAATCTCTAAACTCTACAAATATTTCATACTCTAACTGACTTATTTTCTCTTGAGCATTTAATATTATATTCTCTTTTTCTTTTAGCTCTTCTGTTATATATCTTTCGGAATTTACAAGGGTTTGTTTTCGAATATATCTTTCTGGGACCTTATCTTGATGTGTTTTTGTCACTTCTATGTAATATCCAAAGACCCTATTAAAAGAAACTTTTAATGAACTAATCCCTGTTCTCTCTTTTTCCTCCTTTTCAAAATCCTTTAACCAAGTTTTACTATTACTCGATAACTCCCTTAACTCATCAACCTCTTTATTAAAACCTTTCTTTATAATTCCTCCTTCCATTACTGCTGTTGGAGGCTCTTCTGTAATTGTATCTGATATCTTTTGAACAACCTGTTTTAAAAACTTCTTATCAATTCCACTATATTTTTCCTTAATTTCTTTTTCTAATATCTCTAATATCTCGATAGAGGAGGAGAGGGATAGCTCTAAAGCTTTCATATCTCTAGCATTAACTCTGTTTAAACCTATTTTTCCAATAATTCTTTCAATATCATTAATCTCTTCTAACTTTTCTAATATCAAATTTAGGCTGTTTTCATTCTTGTATAACTTATCTACAAGATTTAATCTCTCATCTATATCTTTCTTTTCTATTAAAGGTTTTAACAACCAAGAGTAGAGTAATCTCTTACCCATAGGAGTTTTTGTTTTATCAATAACTCCAAACAGAGAGTACTCTGTCCCTCCAGTATAGAGGTTTGAAACTATCTCAAGGTTTTTAATAGTAGAACGATCCAATACCATGGTTTTATTTAAATTCACTCTGTTAGGTTTAAGAACATGTTGAGGATCCATCATTTGAGTTTCCTCTATGTATTTGATCACCATACCAACAGAGACTAAATCGATAGAGTCTTCTTCTATACCAATTGCATTGCTATTCTTTATCTGGAAAAATTTTTTAATTAGCTCAGAGGAGTACTCTTTGTTCCTTAAACCTTTCTGTACAAATTGAATTGGAATATTACCAACCTCTACTTTTTCTTCTCCTTCAAATAGCAGAATTTCAACTGGATCATATGTTGAGAGTATATTTTTTACAAAATCTTTACCATTTGAACTACTTAATAGTAAGAACTTCCCTGTAGACAAATCACAAAGAGATACAGACGTTTCTTTCTTCTCTTGATATATTGCACATAGATATGAGTCCTTAATTTCACTAGCTTGCTCTCCATCAAGTGTCCCTGGAGTTACTATTCTACTTACTCCTCTTTTAACAATACCTTTAGCAAACTTAGGGTCTTCTAATTGGTCTACTACCACAACACAGTATCCTGCCTTAATTAGTTTAGGTAGATATTGATCTATTGCCTTGTGTGGAAATCCTGCAAGTAGTGTAGCATCCTTTTTCCGATCCCTTTTTGTTAATGTGATATTTAAGACTTTAGATGCTGTTCTTGCATCCTCACCAAACGTCTCAAAAAAATCTCCCATTCTAAAAAGCACTATTTTATCTGGATACTGTTTTTTAAAACCCAGATATTGTTTCATCATAGGTGTCTCGCTCATTGAAAAAGTATATCATGAAAAAACTTTTTTGTACTACAGGTTACTTACCAAGGATTAATTTGCTCTCTTCTTCTGAAACTACTTTCCTTGCCTCTACTATATCTTCAGCATAGACTGAAACCCCATATACTCCTGCCTGTACACAGTATTTAAGTAGAGGTTTGCTATTTTCAATCACTACTATGATATTTTCTGTTTTAGTATTAACAACTTCTAATACATTATCCAGAACTTTAAAGACATTGTTTTTAGTCAAATCATACTTAGCTGTACTATCATCATAATGAAAGCCTTGCATTTGCCTTACTATTCTAGGCATATTTAAAACCAATCCATCTACCTTACTACTAACAATTTCATCTGCTAGTATTATTTCAGTAGGATTATCTAGAATTGAGTATATTTTAAAAGTAGAAGTTCTTCTTAAATTCTCTCCTGAAAGTTGTTTCTTAAACTCCTTCATAGCATCTCCATTCATAGGGGAGTGTATGCCTAGAGAAATATTTCTTTTCTTATATACATTCCTTACCCTTTTTATTATTCGTAGAACTCTTTTTAGCATTGCCTGATTATTAAGGTAGTGAGCTGCTCCATATATTTCATCTTCTAATGATTTCTCCTCATATATCTTTCCTTTTGTTAATGTCCTAAAATCTTTTACTTTTCTTGATCCAAGAGAAAGAACAACTTCATCTCCTTGAACTAAGTCTGCATATTCTAAAATCTTTTCAGATATCTTTTTTGAATAGTCAACAAAACTTTTATCTTCTACATATGACATTATATGGCGTCCATCTTCTATCATAATTTTATCCATATCAACATATACAATCCCGTGTGAATTACCAATATAGTCAAAGAGTTTTTCAGGTTTTAGATTTGTCATACTAAAAACTTTTGTAGCAGTAGGGGGTAGGGTAGAGTCTCTCAGAGGAATTTTTTCTTTTTCGCTTTCTTCTTTCTTCTCTACTTCTGAGACAATACCTGTTAACTCTTCTTTACTGTATGCTTCTACTACTGGATGAACATCCTCCTTCTTCTTTCTCTCTTCTGCTTTGTAAACACTCCCTGTATTACCATCTATTTTTACCCAATCTCCTGTTTTTAACACTTGAGAGGCTGTATTAGTACCAACTATGGCTGGTATGGCAAATTCTCTACAAAGAATAGCAGTATCACTAGTTATACCTCCTGTATCCATAATTACTCCTCCTGAAGCTATTATCATAGATTCCATCTCTGTGGAAAATTTTCGTATTAGAAGAATATCTTCTTTTGTAAACTTCTTATCTACTGCAGAATCAACTACAGTAATTCTTCCAGTTACAGTACCAAAACTAGCTCCAATCCCTGACACTATATGATCATCTTGAGTAGTTTCTTTTACCTCTTCTTGTGATTCCTTTTTTGCTGAAAGTATCAATTTTTCTAACTTCTTAGCAGATTCATTAGTTGCACTTCTCTGTACCATCTTAGTAGCATCAGAGACTGCTTGATCTACAAGCATTTTCTCTCCTTTATACTTTTCAATGAAACTTTTTACTAACTCTCTTAACGTTTTAATGGTTGTATCAGCACTAAGAGGAGTAACAACATCATACGATGTGAAATCATAAAGAGGTTTGTTCTGCAAAATCCAGAACTTTCCTCCCGAAAGAACCCATTCTAAATCCTGTACCTGCCTTGACTTGTTCTCTATAATCAATGCTATCTTTGCTATCTCAGCCATATCTTTGTCTGAAAGTTTCTGCCTATGACTCCAGTTGTTAGATATCTTTATCCTTTCTGCATTACTTCTTTTGCCACTGGATGCTCCCATTGTCCTAACTTTCATCCACTCTTGAGGTGCAATATATTTTTCAACCACTGTTAAATCTTTCTTGTTAAGAATATATGAATCTGGAGTTATTTCCCCTAAAGATATCACATCTCCCAAACCGTAAACTGCTTCAATGCTTAATTTTGTAGAATCTTGGGTAATGGGGTCTGTTGTGAATACTACTCCTGATATTTCAGATTGAACCATTTTCTGTACTACAACAGCCATCTTAACATCAGTTAAATCTATTCCCTTTTTAGATGCATATGCAACAACATCATCACAAAACATTGATGCATAGACTTTCTTTATTGCAGTTTTTAATTGGTCAAATTTTCTAACATTTAATTCTGTAGAAAAAACTCCTGTAAAAGAAACTTTTTCATTTTCGGGGAAAACAACCGAGGATCTGACAGAAACCCATGCATCTGTAAAACCAGAGAGTCTTGTATAGGCACTAAGGATTTCTTCCTCTACCTTTTTGCTGAATTCTCCTTTCAGTAACACAGCCTCTACTTCCTCTGTTTCTGGGTTTCTCCCTTTTGCAAGAAGTTTTTTACGATGCTCTTCTAAAACAGGAAGACATAAATCTACAAAAGTATCACTAGATATTACAAAAAATTCAGGAACTGGAACATCCATATCCTTTAATTGAAAAAGACTTAATCCTTTTCTCCCAACCTTGTTTTCATTTAAATCCTTTATAGAATAATCTTCAAAAAAGAATACTTGATCCTTTTCAGTGGCAGTTTCTTCCATTTTAGATAGGATTGTTAAAAATTTATCTTACCGTACTAAACGATACCTTTAGCTTCTAGTTTTTGCAAGTCAATGTAGAATTCGTACGTGATTTTTAATATAACCATCAATGGTATTGCTAAAAATGCTCCTACCAATCCAAAAAATGTAAGGAATATGATTACACCAAGTAAGATCACTATAGACTTGAGACCAACAGCATTCCCCATTAATTTAGGTATTATCAAATTATTCTGAAGTTGTTGATAAATTATAAATACTAAAAGGAGGATAGCAGCTTTAACTGGACCAACAGTTATTAATGCTACAAGAGACATCGCTACAGCTGAGAGAGTACTACCAAGACTTGGAATAACGTCTACAAAGCCACTAAAAATTGCTAAAGGAAGAGCAAAAGGAACTTGTAATACTGTTAATATAATCCCTGTATATACTGCGGTTATAGTACTAATCATTGCTTGCCCTAACACCCAACTTCCTAACTTTCTTTCAATATCTACAACAAGTTTTCGAACTCTCTCTCGTTTCTCATCCGATACTATCCTAATTAAAAGAACATCTACTATAGAGTCATGTTCAGATACTAAATATATTGAAAATATGATGGAGGTTAGCAAGAATGCACCCCAGCTAAAGAATTCAGAGATGAAAGTAGCTATATTTTTCACATTTGCTGCAACTGGAAAACCTTTTAAAATATCACTAATATACTGAGAGAGTGTATCTATATCTATTGTATATCCAAGTATAGTTATGTCTTCCATAGATTTAACAGTATTCATTATCCAATCTGGTATCATCACTACCAGTCCAGCTAGCTGATTAAGAAAAGGTACTAAGACCAATACCAAAGTTGTAGATACAATTAGAAAGAACAGTACGTATGTTAAACCTGTAGATAGACCTTTAGACAAACCCTTCTTTCTTAACCACATAACAACTGGTCTAAGGCTTGACATTAATACAAACCCTAAAAAGAGAAAAAGTATTACCGTAATTAATTGTTTTGCAAAAAATACAAAAGCTAAAATTAACAACACAAAGAGCATTACTCTAACGGAGAAATCTATAGTCAGAGTCTCTTTCTTGCTCTTTTTGGTTTTAGGCTCTAATACCTTTTCATTCTCTATCTCGCTTGTTTTCTTGTTATCTTCAAATTTATCACTACTGTCTTTAACAGAATATATCTTGGGCATAGGTTGGAATATAAAGTTATATGCACATTATATCAACTATACATTTGTTTGAATACCTACACTGTAAAAAAAGAGGAAGTTAACCTTCCTCTTTTAATCATCCTCTAAAAGAAACTGCTTACTCCCTTCCTTTGTATTTAACTAATACAAACACAGAGCTAAGCATAAAAGCTAGTAGTGCTACTATACCAAACAGAACCATAAGATTATTCTCTCTAATAATTCTCATCGCAACTTCTAGTTCTCCTGCAGCAACAGGTAATTCATCGAACACTGCATTCCCATCAACATCACTACTTACAGAGTAAATAACCTTTACCTTTTCTTCTATTTCAACAGAATTTCCTGCTTTATCTGCTATCTCCAAAGTATACAGATTAGGCCCATCCTCTTCTAAAAGTATTCCATCTATTCTAAATTTCCCTTCCTCATCACAAGTTGCATCGTATCGATTAGTACCTCTTCTTAAGATAGCTTCACAGTCAGGCTCTACCGTTCCAACAATTGTAAATGTCTCTGTTCCAACCTCAATAGGGTACTGCAAGTCTGTTAACTCAGGTGAAGTCCAGTCTACCTCCACAATCCTCATATCTGATTGAACAGATATAAATCTTTTTGGAAAACCTTTGACCCCCGCCACAGAGAGTGCAAATTTCCCTTCTCCCTCAACAGGGTAGGTATATTCAAAAGTTGAATCTTCTCCAACTCTTACTCTACCAACTTCATTATTATCAATATATATGAAAACTTGATCAAAATCGGGAGCGATACCTTTTACTATTATCTCTTCTCCACTAGTCAACATCTCTGTTCCTGCCAAAGAAGGCACATCAAAACTCTCATCTAATTCAGGAGTTCTGTTAAATTTGATGAAGGAGAAAATCCCATAAGAAATTAACAATATTCCTAAAAAGATAAAGATTCCCCCAACTATTCTAGATGATCTATCTTGATCTTTTGGTTCTTTTATCTCAACCTTCTGTAACATACTTCCTTTTTTACTTTTTTTAGCATTATCTTTCTTAGCAGTATTATTCTTTTTCTTAGCCACCTTGACCTATATTAAAATTTATATACTTACTGATTTAGAATAATATAATTTTCTAAAGAATGCAACCTTTTTAAAAAAGATGTAAAATAGCAATGTAAAATGCAAAAAGTAATAAAAAGCACAATAACACTTTTCTTAATACTATTAATAATAGGGCTTATCTTTTTTTTAATAATATATCCAAATCAAAACAGTATCATTACTGGAATTAATTCATTTAACATCTATGCTCTCTCCAAGGAAACTACAATATCCATTCTAACTCAAATATCTCCTAGCAAAGATAATTACGAAGAAAGAGTATTGGGTTACACTGCAATAGAGGAATCCTTAAAAAATCACAATATTGTTTTAGAGGAGAAGCTTTTAGAAGATATTGATACAAAATTAAAGATAGAGGCTTTGAATATAGAGGGTAAGATATTACAGGGAGAATCTTCTCTAAGAATGGATGACGGTTTTTGGCATTTCCCAATATCTCCCTTCCCTGGCCAAAAAGGAAACGTCATTATAATGGGGCATAGATTCATGGAATTACCTCCTAGCAAAAATACTTTCTTTAATCTAGACCAAACTAAAATAGGGGAAAGAATAGAGATAACGGACAAATTAAGCTCATATACTTACATAGTAACAGACATATTAGAAGTAGAACCAAACGACATAACAGCTATTAGCGAGACAGAAGATTATAGACTTACCTTAATAACTTGCACTCCTCTCTGGACATCCGAAAAACGTTTACTAATAGTTGCAAAACTAGACAAACTATACAAAAAAGTGTAGACTTTGACCGCATTATTTAAATATTAACTGTATTTTTCATGTCTGATTTTTACACAAAAAAAGAGATCTCAAAGGATACTGTAGAATTTAAATTTACAATTCCTAACAAAAAATTTAGAGAGGAATACCAAAAGCTACTGAATCAAGAGCTAACAAAAACCGACATCAAAGGATTTAGAAAAGGCAAAGCTCCTTCAGACATGGTTGAACCTCAGATAGGGGGATCATTGAAAATACAGGCTTTCGAGAAATTAATCCCAGATGTCATAATAGAAGCTTTGGAAAAAGAAAAACTTGAACCAATAGCTCCTCCTGAATACAAAGAATTTCCCAAACTTGAAGATGAAAAGGATTTAGAATTTGTTGTAAATATAACAGTCATGCCTGAATTTAAAGTAGGAGATCTTAAAAAGGTTAAAGTAGAAAAAGAGAAAGTAGAAATAAAGGATGATGAGGTAGAAAAAGCCTTAGAAAATATTAGAGATAATCAGGAAACAAAAGAGAAAGAGATCAATGAAAAATGGGCAAAAGAGATAATTACTTTATTGAAAATAGAGAACGAAGTAAAAAATCTTGCAGAGTTAAGAGTACACCTTAAGGATGCACTGAAGAAGCAGAAGGAACATATGTTACATCACAAATTGGAAGATGAAGCATTAAAACAAGCAATTACAATCTCAAAGATAGAAATTCCTCAACCAGCAATAAAATTTGAAGCAGAAGAGAGAGAGAGAGCATTCATAGCAGACATGCAAAAGAGAGGAGGAAAGATAGAACAGTTCCTAAAATCAAATAATATCACAATGGAAAAAATGCGAGAGCTATGGTTAGAGGACGCAAAACAGGCTCTTCAGACTGATATTTTCTTAAAGACATATATTAAAGAGAGGGAATTAAGTGTGACAGATGAGGAGCTAAAAGAGAAGATAGAAGGTATAAAAAAGAATGCTCCAGATGGAACTGATTTTACTATCTTTGAAAATGAACAATGGAAAGAATATATAAAAGGGATTGAGCTAAAAGAGAAAGCTTTTGAGTCCTTTATCAAAGAAATTTTAGGAAGGACAGAGAAAAAATAATTTCAATTAATTATTTACCATGAATTTAATTCCAACAGTTATAGAGAAAGAGAGAGGAGGAGAGAGAGCATATGACATATATTCTAGACTTCTTAAGGATAGAATTATTTTTGTAAGCGGACAGATTAGAACAGATATGGCAAATACTATAATAGCTCAGCTTCTGTTTTTAGAGAAAGAGAATCCTCAGGAAGATATTCAGATGTTTATTAACTCATATGGAGGAGAGGTAACAGCTGGGATGGCCATGTTAGATACTATGAACTATATTAAATGTGACATCTCTACTATAGCTGTAGGACTAGCCGCTTCTATGGGAACAATCCTTTTAGCTAACGGAACAAAAGGGAAAAGATTTGCTCTTCCACATAGTAAGATTCATATTCATCAACCTATGGGCGGAGTAAGAGGTCAGGCTAGTGATATAGCTATAGAAGCAGAGGATATTATTAAAACAAGAGAAGCTTTGTACAATATTCTTTCAAAAAGAACTGGAAAATCAAAATCACAGATAGAAAAAGATGCTGATAGAGACAAGTATTTCACAGCTAAAGAAGCACAGGAATACGGATTAATAGACAAAGTGATAAGGAAAAGATAATAAATAATTTCTAATCATCTAACTCATTATGAAAATAGAAGATTCTTCCTTTAAATATGATGACCCTACAGAGTTTAATATAGAACAAAAGGAATTACCTTACCAGACTATACTAACCGCTATAGATCAAACTTACAACAATGCAGACGAGTGGGATACATACCAAGAAAGAGTAAAGAGTTACATTACTCCAAAAGAAATAGATGACTATATGATTCAATTAAATTACAATGGGTTTTTAGATATTAAATTGCTAAGAGTAAGTTCCATAGAGTTTACAAATACAGAAGATATTGAAAAAATACATGAGGGCTTACAAATAACACCAGATTCTAAACCCTCTTCCCAAGCCGTATATATTGTAGAGGGAGATAAAAACAGTATAATTTTAATCCCACTAAAAGAAGACGTTAATAGCCTCTTTGTATTCACACAACACCTTCACATGGCCCCTGACTTTATTCAAAAAAAATGGGCAGATAACAGGAAACCAAAGGGATTGAAGGACATAAGATTCCTTAAACCAGAAGAACTAATGAAAAGAAAGAGTTAATACTCTTCTATACTATCTTGTATAAACTCTTCTATTTTCTTAACAACTTCTTCTCTATCTTTCATACTGCTAGCCGCTGTATATACAGTAATATCAAATAATTCTTCATTGTTTGTATTTAGCCAATATCCATTTTTTGCTAAATATATTATTAAAGAAAATATTGCCATTCTCTTATTCCCATCTTCAAATGGATGATTTTTTATACAAAAGTAATACAGCATTGAAGCTTTAGATATTAGAGTAGGGTAGAGATCTTGTCCTCCTATTTGTTGAAATGGTTGAATTATAGAACTTTCTAATTTACCTATATTTCTTACTTCATATGCAGAATTATTTTCTAGTTGTTCTTCTTTTATATACTTAGTAAATAATCTAGCTACATATTCTAATTCTTCTTTGCTAATTTCCATATTAAGCATGTTGTAATTTTATTACAGCCTCACTATATTCATCCATCGTTCTTTTAAACACTTCCTTTAGAAATTTCTTCTGTTCTTTTGTTAATTCTTTGTTACTCATAACAAAATTATTATATACAGGTTGAAAAAGGTTTGCAAAGCAAATATAATTCTTACTGTTATACTGGGTGATTAGCTCAGCTGGCTAGAGCGTCACATTGACATTGTGAAGGTCACAGGTTCAAGTCCTGTATCACCCATTTCATCTATAATTAGACTTAAAACGAAACATGATTCTTTACGTAACCTCAAATGAGAATAAGATCTTAACTGCTAACAGATTGTTGGAGCCATTTGGCATCAAAGTTAAGAAGATACAAATAGAGGGGATAGTAGAGCCCCAAACCGAAGACATAGAAGAATTGTCTCAATTTAAGGCACAACAAGCATTTAAAAAAATTCAGAAACCTTTACTTGTTAGCGATGGCTTTTGGATTATTCCTGCTTTAAACGGATTCCCTGGGCCATATATGGCATATATTAACAAATGGTTCTGTTCTCAAGACTTCCTTAACTTAATGAAAGAGAAGGACAACAAGGAAATAATTCTCAGAGAATGTGTTACATATATAGATAAAGAACATATTAAAACATTTACTTCTGATACAAAGGGATTTTTTGTAGAAAAAGCATCAGGAAAAGCAACTCCAGTAGACCAAGTTATTTCATTCAGAGAAGATGGAAAGACAACTGCAGAGTGCGAGAATAAAGGATTACCAAGAATTCCCCAAAATGACTTATGGAACATGGTCGGGCAATGGCTAGAAGAAAACAGTCTTAAATAATATATCGCTTATACCCTATGCTATTTATTCACTTTATTAAAAATAAAAAACATACCAAGCTACTTAAAGCTTTCCAACCTGTATATAAAAACAGCATCCTCATACCCTAGTCCTATGTACTTTCTCTCTTTTAGAATGTTGTTTCAAATGCTTTGAATAGTAACCCCTAACCTTATCAATATATCTATCTCCATTAACCTTAAACTTTTCAAATAGGGTAGTGTAATAATCCAATGGTATATCAGTAGGTTTTAAATAATTATTTATCTTAATATCTTTATTAATATACTTTAACTGCTTGTATGTAAAAATCTTTTTAAAAGTATCTCCTACAAAAGTATTCCTCTGGTTAAAAATATATGTTACAAAATCTCTGTATAATATAAAATCCTTTTTATTAGTATCTTTCTTCCTAATACAAAGTAAAACAACATCTACACTCGGAACAGGTTTAAAATCACTCCTATTAAACTCTGTTACTACTTTCATCTCATACAAAAAAGAATATATTGTAGCTATCTGTGAACTCTGAGGAATCCCCACATATCTCAGTGCTGACTCCTTCTGAACAAAAAGAAAAGCTTCTTCGAGAGTCGAATCTANNATCAGTAGGTTTTAAATAATTATTTGTCTTAATATCTTTATTAATATACTTTAACTGCTTGTATGTAAAAATCTTTTTAAAAGTATCTCCTACAAAAGTATTCCTCTGGTTAAAAATATATGTTACAAAATCTCTATGTAATAGAGAAGGGGATATTAGCAAATATCTTAAAGTCTTTTTTAGGTAATTCTGTATTTAAAAAATCTTCATTTTTAAGCAAAACATTTGTACTACCCTGAAATCTTTCTTCTAATTTCTTAAAACATCTTTTATCTAACTCATATGCTATTACTTCCTTACTGTATTTTGATAGCTCTTCTGTAATTATTCCTTCTCCTGCACCAATATCTAGAACTATATCATTAGAGTTTATGTTAGAGAGTTTTATAAGTTTGTTTAAATTTGTTCTGTTCCTGTAAAAATTTTGAGAATATTTTATATCAACCATGATAGGATTTAATGTTTTAAAATATAGTCCTTTATATCTATACCCAAATCTCTATCATATTCTCTGTTTAACTTCTCTTTTACTTCCTTTCCTACCTTTTCTAAGAATTTCCTCCTACTCAAACCTAAAGAAGAAAAATTCTCTATCATAAAAATCTTCATATTCCCCTGAATATTCTTACTCACTATCTGTTCTACAACATGTTTTACTAAGTCCTCCCTCTGATTAGACATTAGCCCTGGTAGCTGTTTTTTTAAGGCTAAAAATATAGGGACAGTACCTGGATAATCCGATTCTTCTAGAAACTCAGCAAGAGCATCAAGTACCTCTTTTGTATTAAAAACTACATTCTCTAGAACACTTGGTGCTATACCAGCCCTATCTGTTGTAATACATACATTTCCCACAGGAAAGCCCCCTAATAAATCTCTAAGAGAATCCTTAACCTCTAGGGAAATCTCAGGATTACGAATGTTTTCTAGACCTCCTCCCGTTACTGTTTGATCCCAATCTACAAAACAGAAGCTAGAGGAATCTTTAGA
>LSQX01027928.1_pt1 | contig 20174 bp, 13 predicted proteins | sample 654561 | NCBI WGS metagenome assembly LSQX01 (sample SAMN04489861, study PRJNA283612) | anaerobic digester metagenome | isolation source: 4 biogas reactors fed with cattle manure at either 37C or 55C with and... | place: Denmark: Kongens Lyngby | collected 2014 | reverse complement strand
ACAGGCCTCCACCACTCCAACTCACCCTCTTTCACACGGACAAAGAGTGTACGGTCTCCCGGTTCACCCATTACGGTGCCCCTGATGGTGTTGTTGCGGATCTTTGCCGACCCTAAAACCTCTTGAGGATCATATAACTCACGAATGTTATTTTCCATTAGGATCTCAACCGGACTGTTTTGTGTTGTAGTTACCCCGATCGCAGTGGTGGCTGTATTTGATCCTTCCCAGACAATCTCAACCAGATATGCATCTGCCATGCCACAGGCGATGGCAATCACCGGTGCACCCACCGATTGCTCCATGCTCCAACGCACCTTGCGCCCATTGACGGTGATCGATCCGATCCGGTCGTAGGGAGCCTGCAGTTGCATTGTCAGGGCCAGCTCACGGGGGAATGAGGGTCTGATGATATATCGGTCGGTCCGCCCCTCTCTCGCGAAGTCAAACGCGATGTCGGGGGTCTCGATGGAGGCGTGGTCCCAATCGGCGGGGAAGCCGGGACGAATCACCAGCCGCTCATTCATGGCATCGGGAAGGATGCCGAACAGACCCTGCACCAGTGTGCGCGAATAGACACCCACGGGATCGCCGAAATCACGATAACATTCACCCCTGGCGGCATCGTAGAAGCTGATCTGTCCGATGTTGCCGGGGCTGGCTCCCAGGTACATGCCATCCAGGAGATTGCTTTTGAAGAGCCTGAAAGCCTCTTCGTTCCTGCCTGCCTGCCAGTAGGCAAGACTGGTATGCCCCACTTCGGCAAAGGCTACGTTGTTCACCGACCAGGAGTAGGGGAACCAGTTGGTGGTGGAGAGGGTATAGTAACCCTCATCCTCCAGTCCCCGTGCCCTGACAGGTATCCGGGGAATGGAACTGTCGATGTATCGGGTAGCCTGATAGGCCTGAAAAGGAGTGTGGATCTCAGAGTCGATGGCATGGTATACCGTCCAGATTCCGGCCATGGGATGAATCATCTGCTCGCCCATCATATCTTTGAACTCGGCCCACCACCCTTTGTGAGGGAGCCAGAGCGTGGTGTTGATCGCCTTCAGTATCTTCTCTGCCTCCTTTTTGTAGGGCTGCGGGTCCTCACCTATCTTCTCTGCAATCATTGCCGCCATGCTGTTTGCACGGTAGTTGTAAGCAGAGGAGTAGGTGACCGAACCGCTGTTGTACTGTAATGCATCGCTGGCCCAGATACAGGCATAGGCATCGTAGAGGCCGTCATCATTGGGGTCGTAGTTACGCTTCTCCCACTCCAGGTGACGCTGCAGCACAGGCCACATCTCCCTCACATAATCCATATCACCGGTCCAGTTGAAGTGCCACAAGAGCTCATCGATATAGACCAGGTTCATGTTGTAATGGTGCATCTGCGTGTTGTTGCGGGGGTTGCGGCTGATGTAGCCGTTGCTGTACATCTGTGTACCCCACCTCTTCTCAGCCCTGGTCAGGTTCAGCACTGAATCCTGTGCCGGATGTGCGATCACCGGCTCCACGCCGGTCACCTGTGAGGCGGCGTAACCGTTGAAGTGCCTTCTGGCACGATCATGCCACCCGATGGCATCGCCGGTATAGGCAGCGCGCCAACCGTTGAGTGGCATACGCCACCCTATGGCACCATGCTGCCATACACCGGTCTCCTCATCCCAGATACCATCGGCAGCGATGCTGAGTGTCCCTCCCAGGGTGTTGAAAAAAGGATCAGGTGTGTTGATCTTCACGGTGCCTGCAATACTGCTTCGTTTTTGTTCGGCCTCTTCAAAGAGGGAAGAGAGCATCTCCTTCGTAAGCGCCTCACCGTCGTCAGCCTTTATCACCACATAGATCTCATCCCCATTCAGGGGTGATTGGGCAACCAGAAGGGGCCTGTTGCCGCTCACCTCTGAACGGGTGAGGGCAGAAACGGTGTTGAGTCTGTAGGGTGAACCAAGCTTCAGGGTGGTTCCTTCGGAGAAGAGACCGATGGTATAAAGAGGACCGCCTCTGGTGCCCTCACCATAGGTAAGCCGGAACGATTCGTCATGGATCGCAAACTGATTGCCTTCACAGGCGTCAGCCTTGAGTGCGAACGGCTCGGGATCATCTACCCCCAGGTCACCGTTTCGGAAGAAACGGCGGTTGCTGGCACCGCCGAAGAGAGTGACCAGCGTTCCTCCATCAGGCAGACCGTTGGCCTCAACCCGTAGGATGAGACCTTCGGCATCTGCCAGCGCCAGAGCGGTGATCGTCAGGCTGCCCGCACCCAGAAGCGGATCTTTGATCTCATAGATGCGGCTCCCGGGCCTGTAGATCGATTTCACATACTCCGCATCATTCAGCCAGAGGCTCTTTCCGCCGGAGAGCATCCCCAGCTGAATGTTGCCCCCCATGTGCGGCATAAAAAGACCAAATTCGGGCACATCACCCGTTTCGATTCTGAAAGCAGTGTTGGTGCCGTAGAGGGCGCGGTTGAATTTCCGATCGCCATTCACGATCACGAAATCCTCTCCCTCTGGGGTATATCTCAGTTGTCGCTCCTTGTTATGCCAGGAACCCATCGGCTGAGCAACCACGGAAGTGGCAACAGTAAATAGCAGCAACAGCGAAATGAGCGTTCTCATAGACATCATTTTTCTCGGGCAGGTCCCGCACAATGGCCGGAAGCTCTTTTCCCGGTACAATTCGTAATCAGGGCATGGGAGCCAGATCCTCCCACTGCACATCCCATTTTCCATCTTTAGGGAATCCGGGGGTGTCCTCCTTGTTTCCGTCCCAGCCGGCACACATCATGGCCACGGCGGTGAGCAATCCCCCGTTACCGGGCAGATATACACGCAGCCTTGCATCCTGGTAGTTGTGACCGTTCACCAGATAGGTATTGGTCCTTTTGTCCATCAGCAAAGCACCCACAGCTTTCTCCGGGTCACCAAGGCGGGCAGCACTCATGGCGGTCATCGGGTAGTCCCAGCCCCATGTTTTGTCCCAGTTCCAGTTGTCCCAGATCCAATTCAGCGTATTCTGCATGGTTTCGCGACGCACCAGCTTCGATTCAGGCATCATACCCAAAGCACCCAGCACTGACGGATGATCAGAGGTGAAGCGGATATCCATGTAGGTGTCGGTAGCATCCTCCGAAGCCAGGTAGAGACCATCCTGGTATGCCAGCGGCGAGAGCTTGTCGATCAGTTCATCCCAGTGCATGTCACGCTGTTGTCCCATGCGCTCTCTCCACTGCTGGGCTACCGACATGCCATAGTGCCAGTAAGAGAGTTCAAATGGCGGATTGATCGTTTCGGAAGCACGCAGTGTCTCCTGAGCAGGAATAATACCTTTGAGCAGATAACGTCCTTCCTGTTCATCGTAGGTGGCAAATGATGCCATAAAACGGGCGGTCTCTTCCACCAGGAATCCATATTTATCCAACACCTCCTGAGAAGGATTGTTACGGTAAATCAGTTCAGCCATATAGATGAAATGAGGTTGCTGCCAGATCAGGAACGAACCCACTTTCGAAGGAGCCTCCATTGCAGAAGGATCGGTCATCTTCATCCAGCGGGCACCTTCAAACTGCTGTCGCTCTGCGATCTCCTTAGCCCTCGGATAGGCTGTAGTATACCAGTCCATGCTTCTTTCAAGTAACGATGTTCTGTTCCACAATGCAAAATGAACGGCATGCCACCAATGCATCTCAAGATGGAATTTACCATGCCAGCTGTTGTAGGTCAGCCCCGTCTCCTGGGGTGGATAGTCACCGGCGGACTGAATAGCCATCAGGTATTGAGAGAGCACGACACGACGCTCCAGCTCAGCTGCCCGCTCATCGGTACATTGCGAAAAATCTACTGCCCCTCCTTTCTGCCAGAATGACGCCCAGTAGCGGGACGAAGCTTCAAAAGCCTCTTGGGCTGTATTTTCAGGCAGCTGTGGTTTTTCCGGTGAGAAATCGCATGTAAAGGAAAAACGATCATTCACAGGTGTCAGCACAAAATAGTGGGTTTCTTTTTCTGTCAGAGTGGCCTCACCTTCATATGTCACCGTAAGGTAATAGATGATCGAATCGACTGTTCTCTTCAGCACGAAAGAATGATCATCCTTTGTGATCAGCTCTGTCCTGTGCTTCCCGGGAACATTCCAGTCGGTTGCATCATCAGAGTGCTTCCCTGTGGGATAAGGGAACCGCATGTTCACCTTCATCCTCCCATCGGCGAGCATCGGCGAGCTTAGCGTCACCGCCAGCTGATCTTTCTCAGGGTGCACAGCTGTCTGTACACGGGCAGTGTCGGTGCCGACCAGGAAACGACTGCGGATGACACCCTCCCAGAGAACCAGCTCCTGATCAATACCGCTGATCTGATCAGCTGTGATGCGCTCCCCGACATTGTCTGTCAGCTCCAGCCCTATGTAACCAAGATGGAGACGGTGCGGGTTCTCACGGAAATAGTTGGCTGCATCCTGCTTTCTCCCCGGTTCATTGAACTGTACGGCATAAGGTTCCTCCCATCCTCTGAAATTGTAATCTTTTAATGTCTCTTCGAAAGTATATCTCTCAGTGTTTGGGAAACTGTGCCATCCCCACTGCGATTGCGTTCCCAGGGGTACCCCTTTCGAATAGCGTTCGGGGAATGACTGCAGACCTGTTGCATCGACCGTTACGGCAAAATTCCCATTGCCTGCAGAGAGAGAAGATAGCTCTTCAATTTCGGATATGTTCGGATTATTCCTTTTTACCAGCGCCAACCGGTCTATTTTTTCAACCGGACCTGTTCCGCAGGAGATGAGCACTCCTGCCGCCAGCAGTAACAAACTTCCCCTGATGCTTAACGCACTTTTCCTCATACTGTATATCATCACGATTTCGATTTTGGGCTGAATATTTATCCTGTTGCCCCGTAACTTAAAAGAGATCAGAGTGAATTGTCCAACCTGATGCTGTTGGATTACAACAATGTAGTCAAAATGATCCGACTTTAACTCCTGTGGGATCAAAAGGATGAATGGATGAGATGTCTAAAAATTGTCCCTTCCCTATTAAAGATCAATATGCAAAGTACATAAATGCATAACCACTCCACTAATGACACTTTTATACTTGAAAATTTAAAAAATGTTGTACCTTCGTGCACGAGCACAAATGTATAAAAATAAAGTCTAACTTTTCATCCATGCGCAAAAAGATTCGGATAATAGATATAGCAAAGATGGCCGGCGTCTCAAAGGGGACAGTAGACAGGGTGATGCATAACCGCGGGAACGTTTCGGAAGCTGCCCGTAAATCTATCGAAAAGGTACTGGAACAGGTTAATTACAAACACAATATACATGTCTCTTCCATATCATTAAAGAGCAGATACAAGATAGTTGTTGCCACACCGGAAGTGTCGCCTGGTGCCTATTGGGCAAGTATTCACAACGGGATACAACATGCGCTGGAGGAATATGAAAACGTGAGGGTGGAACTCCAGGTTTTCACCTACAACCAGTACGATATTTACTCCTGCCGGGAGACATATGAGCAGATTGCCGGTGTCGAAATGGATGCCATAATAATTGGGCCTACCTTTAAGGAGGAGACGGTGAATCTGTGCAAAAGAATGGATGAACGGGAAATCCCCTATATCTTCGTTGATTCAAACATTGAGGATACTTCTCCTCTGGCGTTCTTCTCTGCCGATCATTATGTCTGCGGGTATATGATCGCCAAACTCATTACCTCCATTATTCCCGACCATACAAATATCGCTATCTTTCAGGCTGTGAGAACCGGTGACAGAAGTGCGAATACAACCATTCTCAGAAAAAAAGGCTTTACCGACTATCTTGAAAAAAACAAATGCACGAACCTTATCCTGAGCATCCCGTTTTCAGTGATGGAACCGGAGGACAACGAGATGTATCTCACACGCCTGTTCCACAGTCAAAAGGATATTCCTGCCATCGTGGTATTAAATTCACGGGGTAATTTCATTGCCAATTACCTTGAGACCAATCTTATAGAAGGAGTGAAGATGATCTGTATGGACCTGACCACAGCGAATATTGAAGCGCTTAAAAAAGGTCAGATCGACTACCTTATCGGGCAGGAACCTGAATACCAGGGATTCTATGCAATGAAGACGATGCTTGAGTATCTGATATTCAAAAAGCCGGTGCAGAAGCAGAACTACGTCCAGCTGGATATCTTAACCCGGGAGAATATCGATTTTTATAAAAGCTTCAATAATATTATGTATTGACTTATCCCGGTCAGAGAGGCTGGAAACACCTTTTATTGAAATGAATCAGTCAGATTGCATCTGCGCAATTGATATAATTAAAAACAGTGATAAACATATTTTTGATAAATTAGCTGAACGAAACATACTGTGCTCGTTCACAACTAAAATATTAATGCTATATTTGCATTTATGAGAAGGATGACTCATTTGTAGTTAAAAAGATTGCTCACTTACTATTAAATAATGAATTGACACTTCTTTTAGATAAGTGATGAACAGGTGAAATACCCCTGGGACAATCGCCTGAAGATATGTAATTAAAAAAAAGAGACAGTAATGAAAACAAATTATCAGTTACGTTATGCTGCACATCCGGAAGATGCAAAATCTTACGATACAAAGCGACTCCGCAATGATTTCCTCATTGATAAAGTATTCGGTGCGGACGAGGTGAATATGGTATACTCCATGTATGACCGCATGATTGTGGGAGGGGCGATGCCTGTGAAAGAATCACTCCAGCTTGAAGCGATTGATCCGTTGAAACAGCCTGTTTTCCTGCGCAACCGCGAGCTGGGTATCTTCAACGTTGGAGGTAAGGGTAGGGTGAGAGTGGGAGAAATCGTATTTGAACTCAATTACAAGGAAGCGCTCTATATAGGATCGGGCGACCGTGAGCTCTACTTTGAAAGTGAAGATGCTGCAACTCCGGCCAAGTTCTATTTCAATTCAGCCAATGCGCACCGCAACTATCCTGATAAAAAAGTGACCAAAGCCGATGCCGTTGTTGCTGAAATGGGTTCTCTCGAGAGCTCTAATCACAGGAACATCAACAAGATGATCGTGAACCAGGTACTCCCCACCTGCCAGCTGCAGATGGGTATGACCGAACTGGCTGCAGGCAGTGTATGGAACACCATGCCGGCGCATGTGCACTCCCGCAGGATGGAGGCTTACTTCTATTTCGAGGTGCCCGAAGAGCAGGCTGTCTGCCACTTTATGGGTGAAGTAGATGAAACACGCCACATCTGGATGAAAGGCGATCAGGCTGTTCTATCTCCCGAGTGGTCGATACACTCAGCTGCCGCAACAAGCAACTACACCTTTATCTGGGGTATGGCAGGAGAAAACCTCGATTATGGTGATCAGGATTTTTCAAAAATAGTCGATTTACAATAAAAAAAGAAATAAGATGGTTCAATTTTCGTTAGAAGGAAGGGTAGCTCTTGTTACAGGAGGATCTTACGGCATTGGTTTTGCCATGGCTACGGCACTGGCTGAAGCAGGTGCTACAATCGTATTCAATGATATCAAGCAGGAGCTGGTGGACAAAGGTGTTGTCAACTACAGTGAGATAGGTATAAAAGCACATGGCTACGTCTGTGATGTAACCAATGAAGAGGAGGTGAATGCTTTCATCGCTCAGGTGACGGAAGAGGTGGGTGTGATCGATATCCTGGTGAACAATGCGGGCATCATCAAGCGTATCCCGATGCATGAGATGAGCGCAGCCGATTTCCGCCAGGTGATCGATATTGACCTGAACGGCCCTTTTATTGTCTCCAAAGCGGTCATCCCGCACATGATCAAAAAAGGACATGGTAAGATCATCAATATCTGCTCCATGATGAGTGAGCTGGGACGCGAGACTGTTTCGGCCTACGCCGCCGCCAAGGGGGGGTTGAAGATGCTGACGAAAAACATCTGCTCTGAATATGGTGCGTACAATATCCAGTGCAACGGCATCGGACCGGGATACATCGCCACGCCGCAGACAGCTCCGCTCAGGGAGAAACAGGCGGATGGATCACCGCATCCTTTCGACTCTTTTATCATTGCCAAAACACCGGCAGCACGCTGGGGCACGCCTGAAGATCTGAAGGGGCCGGCGCTGTTCCTTGCTTCGGATGCCTCCAACTTCGTGAACGGACATATCCTCTACGTGGATGGCGGTATACTGGCATATATCGGTAAACAACCCTGATAAATAATATTGATCTTATGAAAACAGGTTATTGGCTGCTATTATCCGTTATGCTTCTTTTCGGATGCACCACAACGAAAAGTGAGATGACACTGCATATTGAGAATCCCGGTACGACTGACCGGGAAAATGAGATGGTTGAGGTGGCGTGGGAGAAGGTACAACAAAAACTTTCACTGACGGCAGATCAAACCATTATCATCACCCGTGACGAAGGGCTGCAGCTACCCTACCAGCTGGTGACTAACGGGAATGAAACAGCAGAGACACTTATCTTCCCTGTCTCACTGAAAGCGGGAGAGAAGGGAACCTTCCGTATCTCGAAAGGAGACCCGCAACCTTTCCAACCCCTTGTCTACGGCAGGCTGGTGCCGGAGCGGAAGGATGACTTCACCTGGGAGAACAACCGTACCGCCTTCAGGGTATATGGTCCTGCTCTCAAGGCTACGGGTGAGATCAGCAACGGGATAGATTTCTGGGCAAAAAGTACCGAATCACTGATCATTGATAAGTGGTACAAAGATGACCTGTCGGGAGCAGCTTCATACCATGTGGATCACGGTGAAGGACTTGATTTCTACAAGGTGGGCAGAACATTGGGTCTGGGTATGACAGCACCCGTTCATAACGACATGCTCTGCCTCGGTGATAATTTTGTTACGGCAGAGATCCTCGATGAGGGACCACTTCGTTTCACGTTCAGACTCACATACGATCCTTATCCGGCTGGTGAAGAGGTGATCACCGAAACACGTATTATCACGCTCGATGCCTATAGCCTTCTCAACAGGGTGACCAATATATTTGAGACTGTGGGCGACCCTGCGTTAACGGTGGCAACAGGCATCGTGATGCCCGTAGAGAATCCGGAAGAAAGTGCCGCCACTACCTTTGGTGACAACAACGGCATCATTGCCTATGAGACACCCGGTGATGCTGTCAATGGTATTGTCTATACAGCGGCTATTCATCCTGATGGATTTGACACCATAAAAGTGATGAACGGCCATTTTGCAGGGATAAACAGCTATCAGACCGGAGAAGCCTATACCTACTATACCGGTGGAGGATGGAGTAAGGCCGGGTTTGACAATTTTGAAGCCTGGGTGGAATTCATCAAAGAAGAGAAAGAGAAGATAGATCAACCATGCACAATAAATATTGATTAAATATGCAAAAAGTAGTCACTTTTGGCGAGGTCATGCTGCGTCTGGCCACACCGGGATATAAAAGGTTCATCCAGTCCGATAATCTGGGCGCCACTTTTGGCGGAGGTGAGGCCAATGTGGCTGTCTCCCTTGCCAATTACGGTATACCTGTAGATTTTGTCACCAGGCTTCCGGAAAATGATATCGCCGAATGGTGCCTCTCCGACCTGAGGAAATACAATGTGGGTACGCGGCAGATCCTGCGCGGCGGCAAGCGGGTGGGTATTTACTTCCTGGAGACAGGCGCTGTGGCCCGTCCCTCGAAAGTGGTCTACGACAGGGCACACTCCGCCATCGCCGAAGTGGAAAAGGGTATGTTCAACTGGAGAGAAATCCTGAAGAATGCCACCTGGTTCCACTGGACAGGTATCACGCCGGCCCTCTCGCAAGGTGCAGCCGAGGTCTGTCTTGAGGCGATACAAACAGCCAATGAAATGGGAGTTACCGTATCGTGCGACCTCAACTACCGGAAGAATCTCTGGAAATACGGCAAAAAAGCGTCGGAGATCATGCCGGCATTGGTGGAGGGATGCGATGTGATTCTCGGCAATGAAGAGGACGCAGAGAAAGTATTCGGCATTAAACCGGAAGGGTTTCAGGTGGAACATACCGGTGGAGAGGTCGACGCTGCTCAGTTTGAGTCGGTCTGCAGGCAGCTGACGCAGCAATTCCCACGTGCAAAGAAGGTGATCATCACCCTGCGCGGCTCCATCAATGCCAATCACAATACCTGGGGTGGATGCCTCTGGTCAGATAGACTATATCAGTCGCGAAGATATGATATCACGCATATCGTGGACAGGGTAGGCGGCGGAGACTCCTTTATGGGTGGCCTGATCTACGGATTACTCACTTACGCGGGTGACGACCAGAAAGCGCTTGATTTTGCGGTGGCCGCCTCCTGCCTGAAGCATACCATACAGGGTGATTTTAATCTTGTAACCGCAGCAGAGGTGGAGACCCTGATGAAGGGTGACGGCTCCGGCCGTGTCGTCAGGTGATTCGTTTGAAATGCAGCACATAAAACCTAAAAACAAATAGTTTAAAGCTAATGGCTAAAAAATATTATGGCTAAATTTTCAAGACTTAAAGTCTATCAGACGATAGAAGAAACGGGGATTGTCCCCGTATTTTACCACGCCGACAGCGAGGTGGCCAAGAAGGTGGTGAAGGCCTGTTATGAAGGTGGTATCCGCGTCTTCGAGTTCACCAACCGAGGTGATTTCGCCCACGAGGTGTTCAGCGAGCTGGTGAAGTGGGCTGACAAAGAATGTCCCGAAATGATACTGGGCATCGGCTCCATCGTAGATGCCCCCACGGCAGCTATCTATATCCAGACAGGGGCTAATTTCGTGGTAGGTCCCCTGCTCAATCCCGATATTTTTAAAGTGTGCAACCGCAGGCAGATAGCCTACTCACCGGGCTGCGCCACCACCAGTGAGATTGGTCTGGCCCAGGAGCTGGGTGCCGAGATCGTGAAGGTGTTCCCCGGTGGTAATGTGGGAGGCCCCTCGTTCGTGAAGAATATCAAAGGTCCCATGCCGTGGTCCAGGATCATGGTTACCGGTGGCGTGGAACCCACAGAAGAGAATCTTTCCGCCTGGTTTAAGGCGGGGGTAACTGCCGTGGGTATGGGATCGAACCTTTTCCCCAAGGAGGTAATGAACGCCGGAGAGTGGTCAAAAATCACCGAATTAAGTGAAAAATCGCTGAAGATTATCAGCAAGTACAAATTATAATCACCTCAATAAGTATGGATTATCGCACAATAGGAAAATTTGTTGGCATCCTGGTACTCATTACAAATATCTCCTGTATTGCCCCGGACGATACAACTGAATTGAAACTGGCTCACAGCCTGCCTATCGATCACCCGGTGCATGAGGCGATGGAGTTTATGGCCCGGCGTTGTGATGAACTGTCGGGCGGAAAGCTCACCTTCGAGATATATCCCTCCGAACAACTCGGCTCCGAGCAACAGTGTGTGGAGCTTGTGCAACTTGGAAGCCTTGCTATCACCAAAGTATCAGCTGCGGTAATGGAAAGCTTCACGGACGACTACAAGGTTTTTGGCTTGCCTTATATCTTCAAATCAAAAGAGCATGCTTTTAAGGTGATGGATAGCGATATTGGAGATGATTTACTGTTGAGCACCAAAGATAAATGGATTCGCGGATTGTGTTATTATGATGCCGGTTCACGCAGTTTCTATACCAAATCGAGACCTATCCGGCATCCCGATGACCTGTCCGGCATGAAAATCCGTGTCATGAATAGTATTACGGCAGTGCAGATGATGCGGACACTGGGAGGTTCGGCAACACCCATTTCATGGGGCGAATTATACACAGCATTGCAGAGCGGCGTGGTGGATGGTGCTGAGAATAATCCGCCCAGCCTTAACACATCACGACATTATGAGGTTACAGACTACTATTCACTCGATGAGCATACCACCATTCCCGATGTGCTGGTGGTGAGTCAGGTTATCTGGGACAAACTGAGTGAAGAGGAGAGAGGATGGCTTCAGCAGGCAGCAGATGAATCAGTTGTGTTGCAACGTAAACTCTGGGCTGAATCGGAGATTGAATCACTTAAAGTCGTTGAGGCTGCCGGTGTGGAGATAATCTATCCTGATAAACAGCCGTTTATCGACAAGGTGCAACCATTGCTGGAGAGTTATAAAGAAAATGAAGTCATCTATTCCTATATTAAACGAATCCAGGACATTGAATAAAATCAATCATCATGACCTTAAGAGAAACAATTGATAAAACATTGGAGTGGGCACTTGTATTGCTGATGAGTGTCCTGGTAATAGATGTTTTGTGGCAGGTGACCAGCCGCTATGTGATGAACGCACCAAGCAGTTTTACCGACGAACTGGCAGGTTTTCTGCTGATGTGGGTGGGACTGCTCGGGGCTGCTTACGTAGCCGGCAGAAGAGAACATCTCGCCATCGATCTGCTTATTCAGCGTAGCTCCCCGAAACAGAAATTTAAACTGGAGATAATCATCATGGTCATCATCATCATTTTTGCCGTAACGGTTTTGATCATTGGAGGGAGCTGGCTGACCTATACCCGCTTTTACCTATCTGTAACTTCCGCAGCGCTGGGATTACCGCTGGGGTATGTTTACCTGGTACTGCCCATCAGTGGGTTTTTAATCGCCTACTTCAATATAGATAACATGGTGAAAATGGTAAAAGCAAACCGACAAAAATAAGTACTATGGAATATTTAGAAATTATAGTGCTGGTATTCAGCTTTCTTCTCCTCCTGTTTATCGGCGTTCCGGTTGCTTTCAGTCTCGGTATTTCCGGTATTTTAACCATGCTGGTGAGCATTGATTTCATCCCTGCTGTGGCTACCTTCTCGCAACGCATGGCGACAGGACTTAATAGTTTTGCTTTGCTGGCAATACCCTTCTTCATTCTTGCGGGAAACATCATGAACAGTGGGGGGATAGCCATCCGACTGATTGATTTTGCCCGTGTCCTGGTTGGAGGGATTCCCGGAGGAGTGGCCATAGTGAATGTTGTGGCCAACATGTTGTTCGGTGCTATCTCAGGTTCTGCCGGGGCATCTGCTTCAGCTATTGGAAGTATTATGCAGCCTGAAATGAAAAAAGAGGGTTATCCAGAAAATTTCAGTGCTGCAGTGAACATCACTTCTGCCACAACCGGCTTATCTATTCCTCCCAGTAATATTCTAATTGTCTATTCCCTGGCCAGTGGCGGGGTTTCAATCACAGCTCTTTTTCTTGCCGGCTATCTGCCGGGCTTACTTACCGGCCTGGGGATCATCATCACGGCGATTACGATGCTTGTCTACAAGAAGAAAGGGCTCAGGGGAGCTGTCAGGTTGCTTGGTGTGGTGTCGCTCATTGCTATCGGGTTATGGTTGCTTTTTCAGGCTGTATCCTTTTCCAGAACCAATCTTTCACCTCTGCTCAACCATATTTTGCTTTATCTGATTATGGCATCTGTTGCAGTCTGGGGGTTTATCAAAACAAAGAACAACAGGGAGAAGGCGCTTCATGGAACGAAAAAGTTACTGGACGCTATTCCCAGCTTGATGATGCTCGTGATTGTTATTGGCGGTATTGTCGCAGGATATTTCACAGCGACAGAGGCATCCGCCATTGCTGTGCTTTACTCCCTTGTCCTTGCTTTTATTTACCGGCAGATCACATTCGGTGATTTACCTACCATCATTCTTCGTTCCGTGAAAACGACCGGCATTGTGATGCTGCTTATCGCAGCCAGTCTGGGACTTTCCTGGATCATGGCTTATGAGAACATTCCACAAGACATCAGCGCCGGACTACTCTCGATGTCGGATAACCCGATTGTCATTCTACTGATCATTAATCTGTTGCTGTTATTTGTAGGCACTTTTATGGACATGACTCCCGCCGTATTGATCTTTGCTCCTATTTTCCTGCCTATTGTAACTGCCATGGGAGTTGATCCGATTCATTTCGGAATCATTATGGTGCTGAACCTGAGCGTCGGACTTTGTACCCCTCCGGTGGGTTCTGTCTTATTTATCGGGTGCAGTGTGGCTGGTCTCAGTATTGACAAGGTATTAAAGCCCTTGCTGCCCATGTTTCTGTCCATGTTTGCGGTGCTTATGCTGGTTACCTATTTCCCGCAAATCAGCCTGTGGCTGCCGGGGCTTTTTGGTCTCTAGCACACTGAATTGCTGCCGCCAACCAGGGGTGGTGTAACAAAAAGAGAGCTGAACTTGCGTTCAGCTCTCTTTTTAGTTTACTTTTGATTGGCATACCGGATTGAGTTGCGTGTCAGCTTCCCCCAGGGTTTTAGCAACTCCTCCGTCCAGTTACCCTCCGCTTCGGCGCGGGGCAGCAGCATGGAGCAGGTCTCGTTCTTGTCGGATACCGACCAGGCGACCCAGCTGATCTTGCGGCTCTCCATCCATTCCACCCACATCTCCCACTCTTCTGTGCCGAGGCGTCCGTCGCCGTTGGCTTCCGAGCCACCGCACTCCGATACGAAGATGGGGATCCCACTGGCGATGGCGTCGTCGGTGCGGTCGCGCAGCCAGGCCTCGTGCGTGGCTGCATAGAAGTGCATGGTGTACATGATATTGGTCACGTCGAGGATGGGATCTTCAGCCACCAGGTGGAGGTCCTGGTCCCAGTGGGGACTGCCCACCAGGATGATATTGTCCGGGTCGATGGCGCGGATCACTCCGATCACCTCCTCCGAGTAGGCTTTCACCTCATCCCATTCAAAGTAGTCGGGTTCGTTCCATATCTCGTAGATCACGTGGGGGTAGTCACCATACTTAGTGGCCATCTCTGCAAAGAACTCCTTCGCCTCTTCAAGGTATTTATTGTGTGCATGGAAGTCGATGATCACATAGATACCATTGTCGATGGCTGTTTCAATCACAGGTGTGATACACTGCATGGCAAACTCAGGGTTCTCCCGGTAGTTGTCCTCTATCTCCAGCCCCATGGCGGCGCGCACCACCGTACATTGCCAGTCCTCCACCAGCCACTTCACCGCACCCTCGTTGTAGAAGCGGGGCCATAGGTTGTGCCATCCCAGGCTGGCACCACGCAGCACCAGCGGCTCCCCCTGCTCGTTGCTGAGCTGCGTGCCGATCACCTGCAGCTGTCCGTGCTGTGCCACGACCGTACTGTCGGTTGCTGTCTCACTCTTGTTGTCCTGCCCGCTGCCGCAGGAGATTGCTGCCGAAAGCAATAGCAGCATTGCAAATATCACACTGTTTCTCTTCATATCTCTTTATTTTTAATCATTAATCCTATCTGATCCGTTCAATCAGCTCCAGGCACATCCGCCCGTTGTGGTAGGGACACTTCCAGAATCCTGCCTTGTCATTCACCCGGTCCTTCTCGCCTTCAGGCGAGACCGACCAGTACCACTCACCCTGATCCCTGTCAATCAGATGCTGTTTGATAAATTGCCAGCTGTTACCGGCTTTGGTGAGCCAATCATCCTTTCCGGTGAGCTGCCAGGCATTGAAGAAACCGATCACCGCCTCCGCCTGTGGCCACCAGTCACACCGTTCATCACGATGTCCACTGGCCCAATCCCTTTCGTTGATCAGCGCGCCCCGGTCGTTCAGTCCCTCCGTTGCCGCATCGGTAATCCTGAGCGTGACAGGCCGCAACTTACGACGCATCGCCTCATCGCCAAGCACCAGGGCTGCTTCTACCAGCAGCCAGGAGGCCTCAATATCGTGGCCGAAGGAGTGGAGGGTCGATTTGCAGCGCCACTCTTCGTCAAAGAAGAGGTTGAGGTGCCCACTCACCGGGTCGATGATTTTCTCAAGGAAGAGGTCTATCAGGTTCATCAGCTGACGCGCCAGCGTGTCATCCTTCCAGACACGGTAGAGGTTGCTGTATGCCTCCAGGATGTGAAGATGGGTATTCATCGTCTTCTTCTCGTTGGCATCCTTCTCGCTCAGCCGCAGATCTTCCAGCAGCACCCAGTCGCGGCTGAAAGCCTCCATATAACCGTTCTTCAGGCTGTCGAAGCTATGCTGTTCAATCAGCCGGAACAGCTCTTTCGCCCTGTCCAGAGCCTCCTCATCGCCACTTGCCCGGTAATATTCCGTCAGTGCATAGATAAAAAAAGCCTGACTGTAGATCTGCTTTTTATCATCGGCAGGGGATCCATCGGCATTTAGCATCCAGTAGGTGCCGCCATACAGCTCATCAAAAAAGTGTGAAAAGATATACGCTTTTGCCCGCCGCGCTTCGGTGAGATACTCCTCCGACTGCAGTTTTAATGCAGCGGACGAATAGGTCCACAGGATGCGGGCGTGGAGAATGCCCCCCTTCGGTGCATCAGGCATCAGCCGGTTCTCACCGGTCATCCGGCCGTAGTAGCCACCCCGCCCGTCGTCCCTCATCCTGTTCATCCAGAAGGGGAGGATATTACCGGTCAGCTCGTGGTACAGCTCTTTTTTTAAATCTGTTACATTCATCATTCCATCACTGCTTAGAGGGTCACCATCACTTCTGAGACGCTTCCGGCAGACATGATTGGAATCAGGTTGCCTGCAAGCGGCTCACCGTTCAGAGTGATTGCCTTCACCCCTTTCATCCGCTTCTCCGGGTTCTTCACCGTGATATGGTAGGTCGCCCCTCTAAACCTGCGTGTCACGCGATAGTGTTCCCACTCAGGGGGGATGCAGGGGTCAATGATAAGGCCGTCGTAGGCGGTCCGTATTCCGAGGATATACTGTGAGATGGTGTAAAAGTTCCAGGCTGCTGTACCGGTGAGCCAGGAGTTCTTGGCCTCTCCCGGCCGGAAGGCATCTTTTCCGGCAATCATCTGTGCGTAGACGTAGGGTTCCACCTTGTGCAGGTCGCTGATGGCCTCACTATAGGAGGGACAGATCTTACGGAAATAGTCCCAGGCACGGTCACCCCTTCCCAGCACCGTCTCGCCGATGATGATCCAGGGGTTGTTGTGGCAGAAGATACCGGCGTTCTCCTTGTATCCGGGGGGATAGCTGGAGATCTCTCCGTAGTCGATGTAGTACTTCGTGTAGGGCGGGTTGTTGAGTACGATGCCATGCTCGCAGTCGAGTCGTTCCTTGACCGCGTCGAGCGCTTTCTCTGTCATACCCTCCTCTTGCCCGATGCCGGCCATGCAGCACCATCCGTTGGATTCGATAAAGAGCTGCCCCTCTTCGTTCTCTTTCGAGCCTATTTTGTTGCCGAAATAGTCATAGGCACGCAGGAACCACTCTCCGTCCCAGCCATGTTGCCTGATCGCTTCCTCCATACGTTCCACATGGGTGAGTACCCGCTGAGCCTCCTCCTGTTTGCCGATCCTGGTGCAAAGCTCTGCATAGTCGCGACCGCAGATCACGAAGAGGCCGGCGATCATCAGGCTCTCCGCTTGTGACCCCTCGCTCCTGTTCTCAGTGGTCTGGAAGCTCTCGTTGGGGTCGTCGGAGAAGCAGTTGAGATTGAGGCAGTCGTTCCAGTCGGCACGCCCGATCAGGGGCAGCCCATGCGGTCCCAGGTTGTGAATCACATGATCGAATGAGACGGTCAGGTGGTCGAAGAGCGGCACTTCGGAGCCCTCCTCGTTGTCAAACGGCACCGCCGCATCCAGGATTCCGAAATCACCTGTTTCCCTGATGTAGGCGGTCGTTCCGAGGATAAGCCATAGCGGGTCGTCGTTGAAGCCGCCCCCAATCTCATTGTTTCCTTTCCTGGTGAGAGGCTGGTACTGGTGATAGCAGGAGCCGTCGGGGAACTGTGTGGAGGCGATGTCGATGATCCGCTCGCGGGCCCGTTCCGGTATCTGGTGTACGAAGCCGAGCAGGTCCTGGTTGGAGTCGCGGAAGCCCATGCCGCGTCCGATACCGCTCTCGAAGTAAGATGCGGAGCGGGAGAAGCAGAAGGTGATCATGCACTGGTACTGGTTCCAGATGTTCACCATCCGGTCCAGCCTCTCCTCCTCTGTCTTTACACTGAAGCTGCCCAGCAGCTGATCCCAGTAAGCACGAAGCCCGTCAAAAGCGCTGTCTACCTTCTCCACGTTGTCGAAACGGGCAATTGTAGCCTTTGCCTTGCTCTTGTTGATGATGCCCTTGTTCTCCCATTTCTCATCCGGCTCGTTCTCCACATAACCCAGCAGGAAGATCAGCTCACGGCTCTCTTCCGGCTCCAGTGTTATCTCCAGGTAATGGGAGGCGATGGGCGACCAGCCGTGTGCCACCGTGTTGCGGGGTTTTCCCTCCAGCACCGTTTGCGGTTCATCGAAGCCGTTGTAGAGGCCGAAGAAGGATTCACGGTCGGTATCGAAACCATTAATTGGCTGGTTGACCGAGTAGTAGGCGTAGTGGTTGCGACGCTCACGGTATTCCGTCTTGTGATAGATTACCGACCCCTCCACCTCCACCTCACCGGTGGAGAAGTTGCGCTGGAAGTTCTCCATATCAGTCGCCGCGTTCCAGAGACACCACTCCGCGAAAGAGAAGAGCTGTAGCTTTTTTGTTTCATTACTTTTGTTGCGCAGCGTCACTTTCTGCACCTCCCCCCTGGTCTGCAGGGGCACAAAGAAAAGCAGTTCCGCCTCCAGGTCGTTTTTCACCCCGGTAATCCGGGTATAGCCCATACCGTGGCGGCACTCATAGCTCTCCAATTGGGTCTTACAGGGCTTCCATCCTGGGCTCCAGATGGTCTCCCCCTCCCGGATGTAGAAGTAACGCCCTCCGCTGTCCATCGGCACATTGTTGTAGCGATAGCGCGTGAGGCGGCGGAATTTGGCATCCTTGTAAAAGGAATAACCCCCTGCTGTGTTCGATATCAGGCTGAAGAAATCCTCAGTCCCCAGGTAGTTGATCCAGGGCCAGGGGGTGCGGGGGTTGGTGATCACATACTCTCGTCGTGTGTCGTCGAAGAAACCGTATTGCATAATCCTGATCTTTTAAAGTAGCACAAGCACTTATTTCATCTTTGCTGCAGCTCTTTTCACTTCCAGCTGTTCGTAGTTCTCCCTCACCTTCTTGTCAGAGAGCGGGTAGAAGTACATCCCTATGAATGCCAGCACGCAGCAGATTGCCGGCAGCAGGGAGATCATGAACTGCTCACCCCGAATGGTCTCCGCGCTCTGTTGCACCGCATTGGGCATATACTTGAAATAGGCCAGCATCCATCCGCTCAGTGCGGTACCGATAGCCCATCCCAACTTCTGCGACATGGAGGAGGAGGAGAAGATCAGGCCGCTGGCGCGGCGGCCGGTGGCCAGCTCCTGATGGTCCACGATATCGGAGAACATCGACCAGAGCAGGGGCAGCACATAACCGGCAAAGATGGAGATGCTGAACTGCAGGATCAGTATCCAGGCGATGCTGTTGGGGATGTAGAAGAAGGCGGTACTGAGGATGCCCGCCATCAGGATGGCGATCATATAGGTCCTCCGCTTACCAAAACGTGCTGAGAGGGAGGGGGCCAGCATCACGCCCAGCAGGTTGGCCGCCTGTCCCACCAGAAAGTAGATGGTGGTCATATCCCAGCCGGTGCCCGCCATGCGGTAGCCAGCCTGTACGTAGTCACGGAAGTAGTAGATGGCTACACTGTCGCGGATGGCGTTGAAGAGGAGCGCTGCCAGTCCCGTGGCTACCAGGATCCACCAGGGTGCATTGTTGAACAGGTTTTTCAGGTCCTGCTTCACCGAGGCATTCTCCTCGCTCTCGATCTGCACCACCCGTTCTTTGGTCCACGAGAAACAGAGCAGAAAGAGGGCGACACATATCACTCCGATGGCGCCGACACCCATCACCCACCCTACCGGGTTGGTGCTGACCGATGTCTCAGCCACCGCTGTTGTCACGGCTGCGATATCACCGCCGAAGTTTTTCGCGAAAAAATCAATCAGTGGCTGTAGCAGCATGAAGGTGACAAAGCTGCCGATAAAGGCAAACGCCATGCGGTAGGAGGAGAGTGTATTCCGATCGAGAGGATCGGACGAGATGACTGCCAGCAGAGAAGCGTAGGGAACGTTGACCAGCGTGTAGACCAGCATCATCAGCGAGTAGGTTACATAAGCGTAGACCAGCTTGCCAGTCTGTCCGAAGTCGGGCGTATAGAAGGTGATGACACCCATCACCGCAAAGGGGATGGCGAACCAGATCAGGTAGGGGCGGTATTTCCCCCAGCGTGTCCTGGTGCGGTCGCTCATGATACCTACCAACAGGTCGGTGAGCGAGTCCCAGAGCCTGGCTATCAGAAACATCGTACCGGCAGCCGCGGCGGTTATGC
>LSQX01199546.1_pt1 | contig 20183 bp, 8 predicted proteins | sample 654561 | NCBI WGS metagenome assembly LSQX01 (sample SAMN04489861, study PRJNA283612) | anaerobic digester metagenome | isolation source: 4 biogas reactors fed with cattle manure at either 37C or 55C with and... | place: Denmark: Kongens Lyngby | collected 2014 | reverse complement strand
CTGTACAGCGGGATGCCGCGCTGGTGGGCCTCCTGAGCCTCGCTCTGGAAGTACTGGCCGGGGCCCTCGAACGATGCGGTGTAGTCCACGCAGCGGGTCATGATGCCGTTTTTCTCGATGTTTTCGAACATCTCGAAGGTCGCCTGCAGCGATATGTCGGTCGGCAGCGAGCGGATGAGCGCCAGCCGATCCTGCTCCGGCGTCCAGCCCCAGTTGTAGGTCCAAAACACCACATCCAGTTCCGGACTGTACTTGCGCAGGACGCCCTTGACCATATCTAGCCACTGCGGATAGTCGCGGCACGGCCACCAGCCCGGGTACGGGCGCGGATCGGGCTTGCCATCAGCAGCCGGCTCATCGCGCAGGGTGCCCCGGGTGCGCTCGTCCTTGCTGGGGAACTCGCACGATTCGCCTACGAAGATGATCCCTTTTGCGCCCGGGCAGGAGCGTATCAGCTCGCCATAGGTGCTCTCGTAGTACTCTTCAGCATCCGGCTCATCAGGATGCTTGCGGCTCTTGAGGTAGCTGTACAGGTAGACATCGAGGCCGAAATGCGCGGCCCGATCTACCAGGTTGTTTAGGTCCAGATAGCCAGTGGTAGTCATGTTGGGGCCCTTGACGAAAACCAGTATGGCGTCCATACCGGCGTGCGCTATGGCATTGAGGTGCTGATCAGGGAACTGATCTATGCCCCAGCCCGAGTGCACCATGCGTGGGGAAAAGATCGGGCTGCGCACCGTCTCTTGCAGGCTCAGAAACGGCCCTTCGCGCAGGCTCATCAGATCTTCGAGGAAGTAACAGCCCTGCGCTATACCGCGCTCGTCGAAGCCCACGATGATGATATGCTCGGGCTTGACTATGAGCTTGAAGCTGCGCGGACCGGTCAGCCCGTCGGCATGCTCTGTTGCGTGCTCTTTTGTGCGCAGATTTATGGCTTGCCGCCGTGGCGATCCGCCTTCTGTGAGCAACACAGATGTTTCCATGCTGGTAAACAGATAGTCCTGCAGATCCTGCGCGACGCCGATGAGGTACTCGGAGGCGTCTCCGGGCAGGCATATCTTCCAGTCGTTTGTGATGGCCGTCTCGGTAGGCAGGCAGCAACGACTCTTGTCGCGCCGCCCCGGCCGATGGACCCGATTGAGTCGACGGCGAAACTGATAGTTGCGCTCCGCAGAGAGCTGGGCAGGCTGGGACGCAGATTTGACTTTTCGCTCAGACATGACAGTCCTCCGATGCCGATGGTGTTGCACATGCGCAGACAGGTACGTCATGCGCGTCGGGCAGGTATGTCACACGCCAGACAGGTATGCCACACGCGCCAGGCGGTGGATGATAGTTCTCTGCGGGGCGCGGGGGCGCCTGCGCGAAGAGGTGATCTGCCAACACCTCATCCCATCCGCACTCTACCCCATGTCTTCGGTGCTGCCTATCGCCATGGCTATCTACGCACGGGCCCAGGGTATGCCGGTGGGGCAGTCGTTGCGGCGGCATAGTGCGTGGATTGCACGATAGGCCAGACAGCTGTACCGCGCAATCGTAGCCTCGGGTTGGAAGCCCGAGCTACGCGACGAAGAGGGTGCTCTCGTATCACGCGCCTCGCTTCCCTTACGCTTCCACCTCCGCGTAGCCGTCTATCGCGGCGATGTCCACCACTCGACGAGTGCAGATATCGTCTTCGTTTTCCCACACCGTCAAAGGCGACGGGCCCTCGGTGGCGCCCACCAGCTCACAGCGCAAAACCCCGCTCTGATCTACGCTCGCGCGCACCAGCGCAGAGTCCAGCAGTCGCTTGCAGATGACCCCCACGTCCTCGCGCAGCGCGCCCTCCCACTCCCAGCCGTCCAGGCCTGACATGGCACCGCTCACGATACTCTCCCAGTCCTGTGGGCTGATGACGTTTATCCGCTCCTCGTGAGTGAAAAGCAGCCCGTAGGCCAGCGCATCGAGGCCCAGCTTGAGGTTCGCAGTGCCCGCTGCCGCAGCTTCGGCGATCTTCGGCCGCTCCGCCTCACCGATGAACGGTACCCGGCCGCTTAGGATATCGGTGGTCATGTGCGATTTGCCCACATGCGCCATGCTGATGCTGACAAACGTCATGGCCGGATGCTGCGGGCAACGGTCGAGGATCAGCCCATGGCGGCCGGAGCTGCCACGGATGCCGTACGGGCGCGGGCGCCACACTGGCTGGTTGCTGTATAGCTGCCCCAGCGCCGAGTTGTTGCACGGCATGTCCACTCCGCGCTGCAAAAACAGCGGTACTGCGCGCCAGCCGACCTCGCCGAAGTGCGCGTTTAGCACCCGACTGTGGCTGATACCGGCCGCCGCGAAGGCCTCGTCCATGCGCCGGAAGTTGCGCCGCACCGTCTCGGCAGGCAGATCCGCGCCGGTGTCATGATCCATCGAGAGGCCCTCGAACAGCGTATGCCTACCGCCCTCAGACAGGTCGGGTTTGTCGGCCAGCGTCGCCCATGGCCTGTAGTCGGCACGCGCTACGTAGAAGTCATCGCGGAAAGCGTGCATGGAGAAGTCCGCACCGCCGGAGTCATACAGCCGCTTTGCCGCCGCCCAGTCGGTGGGCCCCATCTCGTCGGTGAAAAGCCCGAGGTTGGGGCCGATACCGAAGCGGTTCATGGCATCTACGTAGGCGAAGGCACCATAGGTTCCGTTGCAGTCATCTATGCGCGCGGTGACATATGGGGGCACGCAGCGCATCGGGAAGGGCTTGGCCGCCGCCCAGACGATAGAGCGCCACATCAGGCCGTCTATGCCGCGCACATGGCCATATACGCCCTCGCGATAGATGCTCTCACCGGTGCCGAAAAGCACCATACGCCCGGCGCCGACATCCGCCGATATGACGACACTTCTGCCCTGCGCATCGGTCACCAGAGTGCGGTCCTGTGCATCAGATAGCGGCGTGTGGGACCGCGCATCGGCGGCAAAAGCTAGTGCGGCTATCTCCTCCTGGAGCTCCAGCTCCTCGCCTTCGTCATGACCGTGGCTGATGAAGCCCGGGGGGCCGAAACGCAGGATGCCGGTGCGAGTCTGGAAGATGTCGTCGGGCAGCAGCGCGCGTAGTGCATCTGGCCACTCGTGCAGCCGCCGATCGAAGCTGACCAGTCCGGCACCACCTGCTGTGACGGCATCTGCGATCTGCTGCGCGGTCTCGGGCGCCAGCCACCCTGCGGCGCCGTCATGTGCGATGATATACAGGGCCCGTGGTGCGACGTAGTCGGGGATAAAACCCATGTAATCGCCGCCATCGAGCACCTCCCAGGCGACGCCAAAATGGTCCAGTGCGGCGAAGACCGTCTGATCAGCCGGGTGCCTGTCGGTGATCTTGCGGCTATCGATGATGACGAGGACTGTGCGATTTCCTGCGGACATGCTATCACCTGTTCCATGGAATACCATAGTGCTGACTGTACATCGGCCGGTCGATAAGATTTAGTTCTCCACTCACCGGCGGCAACCTGCTTGCCCTATCACGCAGTGTGGCTCGAGTTACGTGCTTTGGATGCGGATGCAATGTCTCTCTACGTAGGCGGAGGATGTACCTTGAGAAATGTCGAATCATCAGCTTGTCTGTGATGATGTCGAAAGCAGAATAGGCTCTTCCTGCCACATATATGCACCTTTTGCTTTCGATTAGATCGCCGTCGCTGGAGTGGAGGCACAGCAGGTGACTGATATAGCATACAACGCGGTTTCCTGGGTGTCCCAAATGTGGGGCAAATGGGCCGTAGGGGACCACGCTTCACGCCACAGTCAGAGACCTGCTTTTAGTTTGTCCGGCTGTTCGAAAGGATAATGTATCGTGATCACTTCTCAAGTCCTGGCGCTACTGCGAAGTGTCCCTGCTCAGGCTGAATACACTGGCCTCATCTGCCGCGGCGTGGAGGAGTCGGGACGGTTGTACATCGGCCAGCCGGGTTTTGGACCGCACCTGGTCAGTCTTTTCGTGACTGGTCCCAACCCACTGTCGGCCACACACACCCTCGCAGAGCATATCGCCTGGGTAAACGACCCTCTGCACTCATATGTCGCCGACGGCACCGGCGGTATGGTCATCTTCGCCCACCCGGGCCCGGCTCAGGCCGATTTCATCCTCAGTCTCGACGGTCTCACTGGCATGGAGGTCAACTATTGCGGCGACGCACTGAGCCGCGAAGCGCTCTGGGATGAAGTGCTTTCGGTATGTGCACGGGAGGCCCGCCCGTTCATCTGGGGCTTCGGAAACGATGACACCCACTCCTCCACTCGTGCCAACCTCTCCTGGTTTGCTGCACGGCTGCCAGAGATGACAGAGTTCGCACTGAAAAAAGCCCTGCGCGAGGGCGCGTTTTACATCTCAAACGGACCGAGCATAGATGACGTTCAGGTCACCGGTAGGACCATAACTCTGCGCCTGTCTGAGCCGGCTGATGTGCTGTGGCTGCGCGATGGCCAGCATCTCGGCACCGAGTCAGGTGAAACGGTCGTTAGTACAGAGGCGGGCACTGACCACTGTCTACAGTGGGACCGCGAAGTCATCGAGGCATCGTTCGATTGCGCCGATGCCACAGGTGCTTTCTTCGTACGCGCGGTGGTGAAGGCTGAGCCTGGCGGGGAGCCTCAAGCGGAGACAGCCAGCAGGCGCACCTGGGCCGCTTCGACCGCGCTGGTGGCCCAGACCCAGCCCTTCCGCATCGGAGAGAATGGCACGGTCGCCAACCCCTATCCGTCCTCCGGCCAGTGGGTGCGTGGGCAATCGCACAATCACAGCGACGCCAAGCCCGGCGACAACAGGCGCATCGCTCAGTACCGTCTCGACTACCAGGCGTTCGGGCAACTGGCAAGCTTCAGCACTGACTACAGCTACTGGGAGTCGCCCTACCAGTGGCTACCCAGCGACGGCACGCCGCAGATACTGGCGATACAGCCCGATCGCATGCCCCACGGTAGTGCGCTCGAGGCAGTCATCAGCGGCGTAAATCTGGCCGAGGGCGCGCAAGTCCAGATTGCAGGTCGCCCGGTAGCCGCTCGACTCAGCGGCGAGGAGCTCCATGTCAGCGTCTCTGCCAATCTGCCGCCAGGCATCCACGATTTGACCGTGACCAATTCAGACGGCTTCCGTGATACGCTCGCACAGGGCTTCACGATCCAGGAGGCCGATGCGACTGCTCACGGCTGGACGTGCTGGACCGAGGCCGACGGCCTGCCGCATCCGCAGGCAATTGCAGTAGCGGCTATAGGTGACGATGTGTACGCATGTACGATCAACGGAGTTGGGTGTTACCGAGATGGTGCATGGACGACTGAAGGGCTGCCACGGGAGTCTACCTACAGTGTTGTAGCAGGTCCTGACGGTGTACCCTGGATCGCCGGTGGCAGTGGGCTGCACAGCATAAGCCCGGACGGTACGTGGGTGAGGCATCAAGTTGGCCAGGGGGAAAAGCTTGCCAGCGGTAAAGCGAACGAACGCTGGGGACGGCTTGCCCTCGATGCCCATGGGCAGATCTGGGCGAGCCATCGCTGGAACGGTGGTCTGGGCGTACGGCGCACTGACGGCACATGGGAGCGGCTTAGTACCGTCTCTGACAGCATCCCCAGCGACGCCCCTACCGCAGTGGCCACTGATACCGATGGCACGCTCTGGGTCGGCTTCAGCAGAGGCCTGTACCGGCTGATAGAAGGGGCATGGGAGAAGGTGGTGTTGCCCGAGGAGTTACGCATGTGCTGCTTTGTCATCGCACTGGAGCCGGATGCAGATGGCGGCATGTGGGCGGCTGTCACCGAAAACCCCGGACAGGGCGGTGTGGTCCACTTTGACGCTGCAGGCCGTGTGAGCGCTTATAGCCCTGACAACAGCCTGCTACCTTCAGCGCGCATACGCGATATTCTCGTCACCAGTGGTGGTGACGTCTGGTTCGCCTCAGACATGGGGGTGGCGATCCTCGGCACAGACGGCGCATGGCACTCAGTCACGTCACTTACCAGCGGCCTCGGCTGCAACATCGTACTCGGCATGGATGAAGGGCCCGATGGCAGCATATGGTTTGCTACCGCCCGCGGCGTGAGCCGGTACGAGCCGTAGATCGGTGGATGGCCACAGCATTTCCATCGTGGACTGCGGTAGATATGTCGCCACAGCGCTCAGTATTGGGCTATCCTATAGAGGTGTATTGCATCCTGAGGCGGAATACGAACTTATGCAAATGGCGCATTATTTGTGCTGCTGTTACGAAGTCTACCGGTACTGTGCTTAGTAGATGGGGCACCCGGCATCTGTATAACCCGAAGGGAGCGAAGCAGATGTATGCCACAACACGCTCAGCCCTGTTTGCCCCTATCCTCGTCCTGATGCTGCTGCTGCCCGCGATATGCTCCGCGCAGGGGAGTGAGTTTGCCATTACCATAGGCAAAGCCTTCCCTCTCCGAAATCAACCGGTAATCCTGGGCGCACGGTATCAGGGAGAAGCTGCTGATAGCTTCTCGGTCACCTTCGAGCAGGTCCAGGCGTCGGGGCAGTCGGCGAAACGTATAGGCACCGCCCAGGCCGAGCCGCAACCGGACGGCAGCCTCTGGGCGCACCTGGAGTGGACGCCTGACCGCTCCGGATTTTTGCTCCTGCGCGCCACAGCATCCACAGCCGGAGCTGCTTTCGTCGCCGAAAAGACTGTCCCCGTCGTCGAGCGCGACATGCACTTCGTATGGTTCGGTAGCGGTCTGGACCTGCAGCACGCGACCGGCATCACTCCGCCGCCCAAAGAAGAAGATCTGCGGCAGCAGTGGCGCGACCGAGGTGTCAGCCTCCTGGCCTGGAAGGGCACCAACCTCGACACCACCGAGAAGCTGCTCAAGTACTGGCTGGAACATGATGGGGCCGACGGGATCGCCATAGATGAGATCGGCGCCTACGATCGTGAGCCGGCAAGTGAGGCGCGCGCGCAGAAAGCCTTCGATGGTTTGGCGCCCTTCAAAAAAGAGCGTCCAGATGCCTTTCTGGCCGTCTGGAGCTGTGGCGCCCTGACCACGCCGGCCGCCAACGCCTATCGGCGCGATGCCGACCTGGTGATGCTCGAGTGCTATGTGAACTACTCGCGCCGCGCATTCAGCACTCATAGCTTCAGCGACTACATCAGCCAACGCGTGAAGATGGCTAGGCGCATGGACGTGCTGGAAAAGTGCGTCGTCGGGCTGGGTATCACCAGCGAACTGGGGGGCATCACGCCGGCTGAGCTGCGCAGTCAGATCGAGTACTGCCGCCTGATCGCCCCCGAATGCCCCGGAATTGCCTGGTTTCGCTATGGGGGACCGGAGCGCGTGGAGCCGGAGATCCTGCGCATGGCCGACGAAGCTGCCGTCGAATACTTCATCCGCCCCTGCCTGATGGTAAGCGATGAAGAGGTGCAGTACGCCCCGGGTAGCCCTGTCAATCCTGGCCGACTGTGCGTAAACATCCACAACATCGGTGCCATGGATGCCACTAATCTGTCTGTGGCTTTCTATGATGGGCATCCCGATCAGGGCGGCAGGCTGCTGGGCAAGACCTTCGTGCCCTGCCTGCACGCCCCCAGAGGCTGGAGCCAGGAGTATGCTGAGCTAACTGCTGCGGAGGCAAAAAGCCTTGCCTACGGCGTGTGCGAGGTGGGAGTACCATGGGCACCCGACGGTGGCTTCCATGAGATATACGTCCGCGTCTGGGCACCGGCACCGGTCAAGCTGCTGCAAGATCTGGCGCACAAGAGGCTGCGTGGATAGAGGCAGAGACGAGAAGCATACGTATCGGAGGGGCGCTGCCAGAGGGCGCGTTGCTGGGACACTCCGATCTTGTTTTGAGCTGGAAGCTCCAGGACTGGCATTGTCGCTGCACCTATGGCTGTAGCTGGCTGTAGCTTGCGTCTGGTTGTAGCTTATGCCTGTCAATCATAAGCCTATTTATGCTCAGGGAAAATATAGGGTTTCGATCGCACAGCACAGGAGGGTACAACAGTAGATGAGCGGGTGTGGTACATAGCACAGTAGACTATCCCCTGTGATCACGAGAATGACCTGGAGGAGTGGCGACTATGCGAGTTGGGCGAATTAGCGCAATGCTGGTACCGATGGCTTTGCTTTGCACGGCTTTGCAGGCGCAAGAGCTGGTGTTCGAGCGTCTCGGCGTGCCTACCATGGAGACAGGACATGGGCTGCGGTTCACCACACAACACCCGGATGGCTACTATATTGCGTGGGCGCCCCATGAAGAACCGGGTGTCCTGGGGCTTTTCGGGGTGCGGCTAGACAACGGTGAGTATTTCATCATCGATATGTCTATGCACGGCTCCAGCCACCTCTCACCTGTACCTGGCAGAGACGGCAACATCTATGCATATGTTGGCTCGCCACATGCTCACTTTGTGCGGGTGAATCCGGTCACACATGAAGTAACCGATCTGGGCATCCCGGCACAGCAGGCAAGCTACTTCATGGCCGGAGCGATGGGGCCGGATGGGCGCTTCTGGATCGGCAGCTATCCCCGGGCGACGCTGGTATGGATAGACACCAACACGGGCGAGTTCGGCGAGGTGGGCCGTCTCCCCAGCGACGAGCGGCAGAAGTATCAATTCCCCACGTTACAGGTCAGCGATGACAACATCGTATACTGCCCGGTAGGGCTGCACCATCAGGAGCTGTATGCCTACGATCCGGCCACAGACACGGCCACGCAAATCCTCCCCGAGGAGATGACCTCGCGTGTGGGCTCAGTCACTGTCTGGCGCGCGGACGACGGACAGGTGTACGGTAGGTCCGGAGAAGACCGCTTCCGCTGCAACCCTACTTCGATTGAGGCTGTAGCCGATGCGCCATCGAGTCTTCAGCCGGTCATAGCCGGCAGTGAGACGATAAGCTCGATTGGCAAAACGGGGGTCATCACGTTTACGGACATAGAGACAGGTGCTGAGCGCGCCTTTCAGACACAGTACCTGGGCCGCCCCGTGATGATTTACAGCGTCTGTACTGAATGGGAGGGCAAGATTTGGGGCGGTAACGGCTTTCCGGCGGGCGTTTTTTCCTATGACCTAAGCACTGGTGAACTGGTCGATCACGGCCGCCGCAGCGGCGGCAGTATCCAGGTCTACGACATCATCGGCACTCCCAGGGGACTACTTCTGTCGTCCTACATGGGGGCCGCGCTCGATTTATGGAACCCGAACGCAGTCGAGGGTGAGCCGGACAATGTCAAAATTGTACGTGGCCAGCATCAGGAACGGGCAATAGAGTGGGTCGAGGGGCCGGATGGCAACTACTACATCGGCACTGTGCCGATAAAAGGACATGTCGGCGGAGGGCTCTGTCGTGTCACACTCCAGCCCGACGGGCCGGAAGCCACGTGGTGGATTGACCCCATCGGGGCTCAATCAGTGCACAGTTGTACCGCGATCCCTGAGATAAACGCGCTACTTTGTGCCACATCATGTGTCGGTGGCAGCAGCTCTATCCCGACCGAACCTGAAGGGCACGTCTTTCTGTGGGATTGCACCACTGAGCGCGTCACGGCCATAGATGAGCCGCTGCCGGGGGCACAGACCTACAGTGTTGCCGTGCGTGCCGAGACTGGTGTTGTGTATCTGCTCGCGCGGGGGCCTGCCGGACTGCGGTATGTCGCCTGGGATCCGCTGAAACGTGAAACGCTTCATGTCGGCGAGTTGCCTGGCGGTCGCTCTCCACTTCCGTACCTGCACAAATCTCCGGTAGGCGAACGCGGATTGATCATCGGCCTGATAGCTGACGCGATATTCGCGATAGATCCGGCAGACCACTCTGTGCAGGTGTTGGGGCGCCATCCCTCGCTCGCTACCGCCCAGGGCTATATGGTCGACTCCGCAGGGACACTGTACTACGGCTCCAGCGGCGTGTTGTGGCGCTGCAACCTCGGGCTTGAGTGATAAATTGCCCTCTGCGCTGATGACACCGTGTTGGTAAGTCTGAGTAAACTGATGCCATCACGGTGTCGGGAGCGCCATGGGAGACGGCGGTTGAGATTGGGAAGTGGTGATGCCTGGATCATGTTTGTGCGTGGCATCACTGAGTCGGCTGTGCCCGGGCGCAGACAACCGGAGAGCAGGGTCCCAGCGGTCCGGCTCTCCGACAAAGCATGGCCAGTAGCACAGTGCCTACTGGCCAAATGTTGCGCCCAGGATTTGTGGTACGCCCTGCAACCCTTCTACCTTCGCTTCAGTACTGCTGACGATGCTGCCGCTGGAGAAGTCGACGAACGCACTGTGGAACAGCGTCACCCTATCGCCCGTTCCGAAGTGATAGATGTATGCCATGTGACGACCATCTCCGTCTATGTCAGGGAAGTCTGCCAGTTCCACCGCGCGGTCCAGTATCAGCTTTGCCGATTCTGCGTTATCGGAGGGGTTGGCGACCCCGATGATGCGATAGGCGGCCTGCAAGTCCTCACCGGTGAGCAGGCAGCCGTCGTAGTAGCTGAATGGCTGTGGCCCGCCGCAGCCGGGCTTGGGAAACGGCATCTCCACCAGCAGCGTCTCGGGTGTATCGCCGATGCCCTCGATCTTCGAGCGGTATGATAGCGAATCGAGGTCGTATCGGATGACGTTGCCCGGCTCTAACACTTCCTCGATGCGCCAGGTGGTCCGATGTGGCCCGTACTGCGTGTATAGTTGCTGTCCGCGAAGCCTATCGCCAACCGGCAGGCTGAAGTCCACTGTGATCAGCCGCTCTGCCAGGTCAACTGCGGTCACATGCCCCGATACATGCGGCACTGCTTCAGTCACGCCACGGCCGGCACCGGTCAGGCGGCTTCCGTTGACCAGGTGCAGGCAGCGAGGCTGGCCGTCTTGCTCGGACCAGTAGCCAAAGCTGCCCTGGAACTCGATATCGCCGACCTGCAGGCGTGCCTGGGGATCATGGCTATAGATGAACGTATCCACCTGCCCGCCACGGCTCCAGACGCGCACCGCCACTGGAGTGAACTCCTCTTCGTCAGCCTGCCCCTGTATCTGTAGCCGCTCGATCCGCTCGATGAACGGCTGCTGCTCATACGGCTCCCAGATGGCCACGAATTCGCTGGCACCGTCTTCTGTAGTGTCTTCAGCAAACAGGAAGCGGATATCCGGCACATCGGTCTTGCCATATCGAGCAGTGAAGTACTCGCGTTCGGGCTCGCCGAGCAGGTGGGTTCGGATATGCAACTCCCTGTCGCGGAACTTCCAGTCGGCCCACACGTCATCATCGGCGCGGGCCTGCTGCGGCGCCAGTATGTTGTTGTTCAGGCTCCTGGCGACGCTGGTAAGACTAAATGGTTCTTGCGCCTCGGGGCCGAACTGCACGCTGGCCTCGAATTGGTCGTGCATGGGGCCATGGAAGCACCAAGTGCGCTGGCTGCCGCCGGCCATGCGCAACACGTCGAATAGGTAGATGTTGCCTTCGGGCGCATCGGCCAGACAGATGGCGCGACGGTACATGCGGTTGGGAAATCCGGAAGGTGCGGCAGCCAGGTCGGCAAAGGATGCTTCAGGGGCGGCTGAAAACAGCTCCACCCAGCCTTTGCCGATAGCCCCCGGGTACTGATTAGAGCGGTCTATCATCCCCGTGCAGTGGTGGACGGCGTCTCCGGTTCCACCCAGCGGATGTGCCCAGGTCGGATAGCCCAGCTCCGGTGCGAGATTCTCGCCGTGGGCGAACAGCTCGACGTTCAAGTTATCGTTGTGATGATGTCCCAACGCATAGCCGTAGCGGAACGCCACTCCCGCCCGGTCGGCCAGCTCTTCTGAATGAGGCCTCGATTCGAGCATCACGAAGCCCACGCCGTCCATGACGCGGCTTTCCAGAGGTGGCTGGGGGCCCACTCGCTCTACATGCTCCTGCACCGCCTGCCACACATCCGGTTCGAACAGCCGTGGTGGGCGTGGTCCGGCGCGATAGATGGCTCGAGCTATGCGCTCATCGGGCCAGCGCCGATACGCCCGCTCGTATGCGGCCCGATTGGACGCAGGCAGGCCGCGAGATGAGCGCGAGGTTGTACCGCCTCCACTGTCTCCGTACTGGGAGGTGAACTGGCCTGCGATTTCCATATCTATCCACAGGTCGAACTCGGCTCGCAGCTTGGGATACAGCCGCTCGTCGAACAGGTTGGCGCGTCCGCTCCATCTCTCCGACACCACGCGTGACATGATTTCAGCCATATCTGATTTGCTGCTCTGGTAGCCCAGGGCATATCCCAGGCCCGACACCAGCGTGTGGCCGTCACGGGCCAACGCGTTGACCATCACCGCGTCATCGAAGCCGCCCTTATTCAGCCCCCCGTTCCACGCATGGGTGAAAAGCTCATCCAGCCAGCGGTCGCTTACCTCGCCCATGTTGGCGCAGACTATGTATTCGGCCATATCCTGCTCCCTGGAGCCCTGGCTGCCGCCGGTCAGTTCGCGGTGGATCCAGTCCCAGCCGCACACCTGCACCAGCGCCGTGTCCAGCAGCGCTTTCACATCTGCGGGCGACTGGATGGACGGGTCTTTCTGCTGCAGGAATACAACCAGTTTTGTGTCGTTGTCGAGGTGCTCGAAGATGGCGTCATAGGCACGCAGGGCCGGCACCAGCAGGTTGCCTCGCTCCCAGTTGCCATCTATCAGCGCGCGACCAGTGCGGCCCAGATAGCCGCTGCGGGACTGCTGCCAGCGGTAGTTAAGTCCAGGATAGACATACGCCAGCCGCGCCAGCAGTATCCCGGCCCGGTAAGCCGCCTCCTCGTCGCCCAAAAGCAGGTAACGCAGTGCCAGGTTCTCGATATGCCCTCCGCTTTGCCACACCTGGTGGTGGTTGTAGTATGCCACCCATGCAGCGGCCTTGCTGCGATCGCCGTCGGCGGCGTCATAGCCCCAGCCGTCGTCAGGGTGATCCCCGCTCGTGAAGTCATCGCTCAGGTAGTCGTTGGACGGAAACAGCTCGTCACATACCGGGCATCGCGCCTTGAAGGGGTGGGTATTGTTCCGCTGCCACGGATAGAAGCCGCTGACCTTGTAGATTTCTTCGCCACATTTTGGGCAAGGCCAGTTGCCGTAGCAATCGCGCGGGACGTTCCAGGAGGGGAAGAAAGCCCACAGCTCGTCATCGCTGAACGTATCGAAGCGGCCTGGAGCCTGCAGGTTCTCGATGAGCTCAGGGTACTGCTCCATGTTCTGCCTGGCTACTGCAATCAGCTCATCGGTGAAGTATGAGCGGCCCAGTTTCCGTACCGAGCCATCTATATCAGGCATACGTAGCAATTGTTCTTCGAGGTCTTCGCGGTAGCTTTTTACCGTCAGCGACACGGTAATCGGCTCTGCGCCGTGAGCGGTGATAGCGATCTGCACATCACTCATAGCGCTATCTGCCCGCATGTAGATGCGTGTGAAGGGGCGCTGCCCGGGCCGGGTGCGATCCAGGACAGACACGCCGTCGGGCACTTGCACCTGGATCTGTGTGGCTGGATCAATTGGCAGTTGGACCCAGAACATTTGCTCCATCACCGGCACCGGCGTCGGGCCGATGAGCGGTTTATCAGAGGTCTGCCATGGATTGGGCAAGTCCTGGGCGTGGCAGAGGCCCGTGAGGCTGATCAGGAACGCTCCCCATATCAGCATTATCACCGGGGCAGCATTCTGTGTTGTCTGGTCAAGCATCGCAAGTCTCCTCCGTGCGCGTATCGCTTCGATATGGCATGCGAAAGCTGTCATAGAAGCCGGAAGCGAACTGTACAGCGTCACATCTGTTCTACGCTCCGCAACCGGCAAGCACAGCCCACAGGACTTGAACATATCTGTTGCTAACTTCGCCGAGATGCAGTCCCTGTCCTGCCGCAATTGATAACAATGTGGTAGGTGCATCAAGCCTGTATTTGATGGGCCATATACGTTCACAGTCTGAATTTACCTGTCTTGTTCTGTATGGGATTTCTGTCGGTGGCGCTCAGTACAATCGCTTAGCGGTGAGGCTAAACCGATTGCACATAGCTTGAAATGAGCTAACGGAAAGTCATGGTCGCAGGGGGAGAGGAAGCGTGCACGGAGCGTGGATTGGTGCATACAGAATACACCGTTGCGGCAGATCTACCTGACATCAGCATCAGTCACTGGTAGGAACCCTGGGGTGTATATACCGAATTCAGATAGTAGACGGCCCCGGCAAGGCTGTTGGCTATGCAGCAGTCTTCCGGGGCCGATCAGTTCAGCTAACTTTCGTTTAGTTTCCGGCTGGTGCAGGAGGCGGAGGTGGGGCAGCCTCGCCATAGCCGGAGCCCTCAGATGGTGTATACCCTGGGGGTGGTGGTGGTGGAGGCGGCGGTGCAGTCGCCCCTCCTCTCTCTTCCTGGATCTGTTCACCTGACTTGGGTTTAGGGCAGCCACTTAGCGCGACTACAGCCAGCATCAACGCCAAGATGAGCACCCCTACGGCTACCAACTTCCACACGCGAATCACCCTTTCGAACCTATTCGAGCATTGCCGCTCTGGTACTACTAAGTGCGCAGGTGCATGCTATGTATTATATTCCAATGTTACAGTCGCACAACCTCTTTTTCTGTTTCACGCTTGTCAAATGCGGACATAATTTTCTACGGCTCGAGGCAAAACGCGAGAGAACTCTTTCGCGGTTCACTTCTGGATCAAAATTCGGCTGCAGTGTGCAGGTACTGCCGGAGTGATAGCGAAATGTGGCGATGTTGAAGCAGCGAGTGTGGCTTTTAAGGAGGCGACAGTGATGTTGCAGCACACAATCCTTGTAACAGCGTTACTCATGATGGTACTGCCGGTAGCAGCGCAAGAGCTGTTTGTGCCAGAGCAAGTAATTACAGAACTGAAAGCCTTCTATCCTGACACTACACTCGTGGAAGCAGGCGTGCCTCGGTGTGTGATTGTGTATCCCGAAGAGGCCGAATATGAAGCAGTGGCGCGGCAGGTCGCGGCAGCGATCAAAACCGCTACCGGTGCCGATGTGCCGATGAAGACGGCTACCCAATACCAGGTAGCAGATCGCGACACTAACCTCATTTGCCTGGGGCGAATGAACAACAACAAGTTGGCCCTTGATCTATACATCTGGCGTTTCGTGGCATCCGATGACTGGTTTCCCGGGCCGGATGGCTATGAGTTCAGGACAGTCTGTGACCCCTGGGGCAATGGCCACAACGTGGTGATGCTGGGCGGGTCCGCCCTGGAGGGAGTGCGAAAGGCAGTTGAGCAGTTCATAGCCACACTGCCGACAGGCCAGACGCTGGTGATTCCGCGAACTATCCGGACGGCGTGGAAAGGCATCGAAAATCTGGACGCATTTACAGAAGCCAGAATTGATGAGCATCATCGCGAGTTCATAGATCTCAAAGCTCTGCCTTATCAGGCGGAGCGCCGAATAGTGGATTGTGCCGAACTGTACTATCTGACAGGGCGTGACGAATTCGCTGATGCGTATGCCAGGATGCTCCGGCGGTGGATGGATGAGTACTACATCTGGACGCCCGAGCGGCAAATCACCACCCCGAAATACATCATCCCTGACATCATGCAGACGTATGATCTTATCGAGGAAAGCCCACTCATCGCTGATGATCTGAAGCTGGAGCTGACCAACCTGTTGTATGACTACTGCTCACGTTTGGGGGTACACAGTCGCATCACCGGCCTGAAGCCAGGCATTCTGTCAAGCATCGGGCTGCACGATGTGTCTGAGTCAGTCACCTATGCGGCATCGTATTTTCACCGCTACTATCCGGAGGTAGATTTCGAACGCCTGGATAAGGGAGTGGCGGACGTCCGTATCGGCCAGGAGACCATGGCCAATTCCAACGGAGTGATTGACAACGATGGCGGCTACACTCCTGCCTACCCGACAGCGGCAATGCGATTAGCGCTGGCGCTGGAAAACCATGATTTTTTCACTAAGGGAGCCGCGCGTAAATGGATGGAGTACTCCATGCTAGTGGCCGATTCCTGGGGCAGTTCCTTTTATGGCCACAGCCCCAGCTCTGCAATCGCTGCCTGGTACTATCAGGATCCCAGGTATGTCTGGTTCAACAACTGGCGTAGCGGCCGCTCTGAGTACCATCCGGAAATGACGGAGAAAGCCTTCAATCGCTGGATGTGGAGCTACCTGCCGAAAATGGATGAGCAGGTGCCCGAGGAGATGGTGGGCGTCCGCCATATGCCCCTGCATGAAACCAACTACAAGCAGATGGAGCAGATGGGCAAGTTCATCAACGTATCGCGAGAGCGCAGCTTCCATCAGCTCACCATGCGCGAAGGCTTTGGCCGTGATGACCAATATCTGCGTCTTGATGGCATCAACGATGGGATTACCAACGGTGGGGACGGTAACTCTATCTCCTGGGTGAGTGATGGTCGCGGCTGGATGACAAATGTCGGCAAATGGGGCGGGGGAAGCAACATGAAATGGTTCAACACCGCCCTGGTTTTGCGAGAGGGGCAGATGTCGGACCGTCTGGTGGCGCTGTGTGACCTGCAGCTTTCTTCAGAACTGCCGACTAGCGCCTTTGTGCGCAGTGTGATGAACGAATACAACGGCATGGAGTGGGCACGCAACATTGCGTGGATAAAAGGCAAGTACTGGGTGATCATGGATCAATTCCTGGCCCAAGAGCCCGATGACTACAGCGTGATGTGCCAGTGGTTTCACGGTGCACGCACAGTGGATGAACAGTACCGGGCGATACAGACAACAGTGAATCATACGCTTGTGTTGCAGGCTCTGGGAGGCACCAAACCGTTCGTGACCTTCCTGGACGACGGCCGAGCAATCGTGCGACAGGGCACACATGGACAGATGGCCGCTGGTGACGAGGTGACGATGGCACACTTGCTATATGGTCATCCAAAGGAAGAGGACCATGCTTACTCGGCCCGACGAGTGGCCGACAATCTGGTCCTGGTCACCGAGCCACAGCGGCAGGTACTTATCGGGCTGTCTGAACTGAGCCATCCGGATGATGCACTGATGCTGGGCGGACTGCTGCGAGTCAGATGCACCATGTTCGTTGTGGCTGATGACGAGATGTCGTTTGCTGGCGTCACATGGTTTGGCGCCGGCCAACAGCCACTGGTGGAAGCCGACAATCCTATGGATGTGCATGTGGATTTCAGCACTGGATTGGTGACCGCAATTGCCACCGAGCCCACCACTGTTCGCCTTCGCGGTCTGCAGGCCACTGAAGAGATGGTGACTGCTACAACACAGGGCGGTGTCAGCGAAGTGCAACTGGAGCCCGGCCAATACCAGACGATGGCGACCTTCCAGGCAGGGCCGTTGGCTGCTCTGGTGGCGGCGGTTCGGGCCGGAATCGCCCAGGCGGCGCAAATGACAGCAGCTTCAGCCCAAGAAACGCAGCTTCAGTATCCGCGCGGACTCACCGAGCAGTGGCAGTTCCAGGTGCCGGAAGGTGACGATGTGCCGATCCAGGTGGTACGCGCCGCTGACCTCGATGGTGATGGTGTAGCGGAAGTGCTTGTGGGCACCGCTGACGGACGGCTGTTTTGCCTGAATGCCGATGGTAGTGAGCGTTGGCAGACTCGCTTCGAACCCCATCCGGAGCAACAGCCCAGTCGGGAGCAGGACAAAGCAGCGGTCAACGACATCGCTGTGGCCGATTTCGGCGACGGGCCTCGAGTGCTGGTGGCAAGTGACAGCCAGTATCTGCACTGTCTGGACGCGGATGGCCAGGAGATATGGAAGTACACCGGAATTGGCTTCCAGTGCACCAATCAGGCTCCCGGCGAGTATGGCGTCGGCCGCTACATCGAGGGCGATGGGGAGATGATGGTGATACATGTCGAAGACCTAGATGGTGATGGTAATCTCGAGATACTGGCAGGCTCAAAAACCTTTATGCATGGCAACAGGCGGGTTTTCGGCACGCTCTGGTGCCTGGAGCCTGACGGACAGCTTCGCTGGCATCTGTACCAGTCGGGCGGAACGGTGACTAGCATCGCCACACTGGACTCTGATGGTGACGGACAGAAGATGGTTACTTTCGGTACCGGTGGAGGGACTTACGGGCGATCCAGTTATGTGTGCGACAATCAGGGGCAGTCCGCGGTGCGCCTGGCTGGCCCCTACGGTGAAAAATACATGGCTGCGGGCACTCTGGCGGCTGACGGAACCTGGCGACTGGTGCGTCTGGAGCACCGTGATGGAACGGTGAATGTCTACGATGTCGCCGATCCACATGAGCTGCGCTGGTCATTTCGGGCGGGCGGAATGGATGCGGCAGGGCCGGAGGTAGTAGACCTGAATGGCGACGGTATCGCGGAGATAGTAGTCGGCTCCGATGGTGGCAGTCTGTTTTGCCTGAACGAAGGCGACAATCCGCTCATCTGGCGCACCAACCTGGGGGAACCTATCAGTGCAGTGGCAACGGGTGACCTGGGTCTGGATACCACCGCCATAGTCGTCGGATCGGCAGTTGGAGGAGTCACAGTGGTAGCCGCCGATGGCACCCCTTTGGCGTACGCCAACGTCGAGGCTCCCGTGGAGTACGTTTCAGCTATGAAACTGCACCCTGATGCAGCGGGAGTTGCTGTTGCCGGTACTGCCGATGGCACCGTCACGTTCTTCGCTCTGCAATAACCGGAGAAAGGGCAAGGCTACACAGGCTACCTGCAGCACAGGCGGGGAGAGTTTGCAGGCTTGAGACTCACGACAGTGAGCGGAACCGAACGGAGGAAATGATGACGACCCCGATGTGGGATAGCAGTCCGAAATGGCCATGGCCGTGCGAGGAGGATATCAACAAGTATCTGAACGTACCTGACTACTACCTGGTCGGCTATGAAGAGGTCCGTGGCTTTCTGCGCGGCTTGCAGAAGGGCCGTATAGACAGCGCGGGCACAAGCGCAGGTGGGCGGGATCTGACCGTAGTCTACTACGGACCGAGCAAGCCGGAACGTACTCTGTGCGTTACCGGCAGCACTCACGGTACCGAGGTTGAGGGTGTAGCTTCTGTCATCAACGCTATCCGCGTGCTGGATGCAGGTAGCGACTTGCGCGGCGAAAAATGGGGACGGCTGCAGAACGTAGCCCAAAAAGTCGGCTTCTATCTGATGCCGTTCTATAACCCTGACGCTGCTGCACGTGCGATAGTCAAAAGCTACGTAGACATGCCGTTCGATGCGGTCAACCACCTGCATGTAGGCTTCTGGAAAAATGGGCGGACGCTCAATCGCAAGATAGTGTTTGGGCCCTGGACTGAGCGTTCAGACCTGTTTGACAGGCTCGACAGGATCGCCTATCTGGGCGCCCGCTACAACGATGCCGGTGCTGACATCAACCGCTGCCCATCAGGCAGGAAGAGCAACGCTGTGGAGACGCAGCAGATGCTCAAGTACCTGGAAACCCAGAGAGTGGACTGCTACATGGACATGCACTCTCACAGTACTGAACCGTGGCTGGGCAGGCCTGCCCAGCAGCACTACAAGGGCGACTATGATGCACTGGTAAAGCTGCAGGATTTGACCGCCAAATACACCAAACGAGCGGGCGGGCCGGAACTGGCATTGGCCGCAAATCGCCCGACTACCTGGTACAACAGCCCGTTTTTCGCGCACAATCTGGGGATATACGGCTTCACCTACGAAGAGCTGGCTGGTTTTAAGGGCAACTTTTCTCCTGATAAACCGCTAGAAGAGATCTGGCTGGAGAACACCTACAACGGTATGCATACCATACTGGCCCTGGCCGAAGCGCTCCTTGAAGTACCTTCAGCCTGGGAGTGAAGACTAACTATAAACTATCACGATGCTGTAAGATATATAGACAGCCTGATAAACTACGAGCGGATGGGCTTGAAGTTTCAGCTATCTGACAACGTGAGGCTGGACGCGATTCGCCGACTATGCGAACTGCTTGGCAATCCGCAAGAGCGCTTCCACTCGGTACATATAGCTGGCAGCAAGGGGAAGGGCTCGACTGCTGCAACGGTGGAGGCGATGGCGAGAGCAGCGGGCTATCGTACCGGTCTGTTCACCTCGCCTCATCTGGTCTCACCAAGAGAGCGTATCCGCTTAGATGGGGAGATGATAAGCCGTGACGATTTGACCAGACTGGTGGATACGGTCAAGCCGCCCATAGAAGCGATCCGTGCTGAAAACGGGCCGCTACCGCCGAGCTTTTTCGAAGCCTACACGGCTATGGCGTTTCTGGCATTTGCCGA
>LSQX01157440.1_pt3 | contig 20183 bp, 14 predicted proteins | sample 654561 | NCBI WGS metagenome assembly LSQX01 (sample SAMN04489861, study PRJNA283612) | anaerobic digester metagenome | isolation source: 4 biogas reactors fed with cattle manure at either 37C or 55C with and... | place: Denmark: Kongens Lyngby | collected 2014 | reverse complement strand
GGGATCAGAGTAAAAACTCAATGATCGTCTCTTTTGAACTGAAGCAGGATCTTGAGAAGCTGCTTGAAGGATTGACTGCACGGGCGATGATTAATATGAACCGATATTCAGAATACAATGTCACACGACAGTATTATCCGTTCTATTACAATATCTCATCATACGATCTTGTGAAGAACAGTTATAAGCTGCAGCGACTGAATCCTGCAGAAGGAACCGAGTATATCGACTACAATCCCGGTCAGCGTTATATCAATACATCCATGTACCTTGAAACGGCTGCTGAGTATAACAATACATTCGACAGCATCCATAATCTGAATGCGTTGATGGTTTACACGATGCGGGAAGAAAAATCGGGGATCGCCGACAACCTGCAACTTTCTCTTCCTGGTCGAAACATAGGACTGGCGGGACGTCTCGCCTATAACTTCGACAGCCGTTATTTTGGTGAGTTCAACTTCGGTTACAATGGTTCGGAGCGTTTCTCTGAAAACAACAGATGGGGTTTCTTCCCCTCTTTCGGAGCTGCCTGGATGGTATCGAACGAAGCTTTTTTTGAACCACTGACAGATGTAATTACTCAGTTCAAGCTGAAAGGTACCTATGGTCTGGTGGGGAACGATGCGATCGGTAGTGGCAACGATCGCTTCTACTACCTCTCTCAGGTAGACCTGAATGCCGACAGAAATGTGAACTGGGGTACACAGCTGAATTACAATCCCGGAGGCATTAATGTATCTCGTTATGCCAATGACAGAATTGGTTGGGAGACAGCCTACAAAACAAATCTGGGATTTGAAATGACCACCGTGGCAGGGATATCGGCCAATGTGGATTTTTTCAGGGAGACACGTAAAAATATTTTGCTGGATCGTGTGATACCCAATACCATGGGTGTGATCCCCGCTGTGAAAGCCAATCTGGGTGAGGCAGAGGGAAAAGGGGTTGATATCGAGTTGAATTATGAGAAAATCGTCAACAAAGATCTCTGGTTTACCGGCCGCGGTACCTTCACCTATGCTACCAGCAGGGCTCTCAAGTGGGAAGAGCCGGATTACTCGAAAACGCCATGGCTCTCAAGGGTAGGCTACTCACTGGGGCAGAACTGGGGATACATTGCCGAACGTCTGTTCGTAGATGAGCAGGAGGTACAAAACTCACCCACACAGTTTGGTGAGTATGGAGCAGGTGACATTAAATACAGGGATGTGAACAGAGACGGAAAAATCTCAGAACTGGATAAAGTGCCCATTGGTTTCCCCACGACCCCCGAAATCAACTATGGATTTGGATTGTCTATGGGATTCAGGAATTTCGATGCTTCATTCTTCTTTCAGGGATCGGCACGGCAATCATTCTGGATTGATCTGGATAAGGTGACTCCTTTTATGGATCAGGATGGAGATGATGGTCGTCTTGGACAGAATGTGATCCTGAAGGCTTTCGCCGATAACTACTGGTCAGAAAATAACAGAGACTCCTATGCATTATGGCCCCGTCTCTCCAACAACTGGATGGATAACAACCGACAGACCAGTACCTGGTTTATGCAGGATGCTTCCTTCCTGCGGTTGAAATCAGCCGAACTGGGTTATACACTCTCCGAAGATTGGTGCAAAAAGTTGAGGATGTCTAATCTCCGTCTCTATATCAGCGGAACAAACCTGCTCGCATGGAGCGGATTTAGATTATGGGATCCGGAAATGGCAGGCAACGGGCTTGGATATCCCGTTCAGAGAGTGATCAATGTGGGTTTAAATGTTGGATTTTAATATATGAAAATGATGAAATCTATAAATAAGATACTTTTCAGCATCCTTTTAACGGTCTTCCTGGTTTCCTCGTGCGACTTCCTGGATGTAGTCCCGGATAACGTAGCAACGATAGATCATGCTTTCTCAGATCGTTATACTACCGAGCAATACCTGGCAACCTGTTATTGGGGTATGCCTAAATCGGCCGGATGGAATGAGAATCCTGGCATCTTCGGAGCCATGGAGATGATATTCAATAAGGAAAGCAGAACACAGGGGGGGATGAGATTCGGACTGGGTGAAGATAGCCCCACCTCTGCACTTATCAACTATTGGGGTGGTACAGGAACCATGATCCGTTCTCTCTATGCAGGCATCCGTGAATGCAACACCTTCCTCGAAAATGTGGATGGTGTGGAGGATCTCAATAAATATGAGAAAGAACGAATGAAAGCGGAGGTGAAGCTGATCAAAGCCTATATGCACTTTTATCTGATCACATATTACGGACCCATCGCTCCGTTAAAAGAGAACACACCAATCAACGAATCAACGGAAGGAGTACGTGTATTCAGGGAAAAGATTGATAACAGCTTTGCCTACATACTGGAGTTGCTTGATGAGGTGATAGATAGTGGTGCCCTTCCTGCGGTGATTGAGAACCGTACTACCGAACTTGGAAGGTTCACCATGCCCGCTGCCTACATGTTAAAGTCGAAAGTGCTGATTTACTGGGCCAGTCCGCTGTATAACGGAAACACTGATTACAATGATTTCGTTGATCAGGACGGTGAACCATTCTTCAATCAGTCCTACGATGCAACACGGTGGCAGAACGCAGCCGAAGCATGCAGCGAAGCGATTGATGTGTGTACGGCCGCCGGAATTCGTCTTTATGATACATCAGATTATGTCGCCACAAAATCGATGTCTGATACTACATTTCTGGTGAACACACTGAGAAGCATCGTCTCTGAGCGGTGGAATCAGGAGATCGTGTGGGGCAATTCCTCCTATCCGGTGAACTCAGGTTTGCAGAGTCCCGCTCTTCCGCGTCTGGAACAGGGAACATCCTCCTCTTCAACCGGTAAACTGAGTCTGCCTCTCTCAACGGTGGAGCTGTTCTATTCTGAAAATGGTGTGCCGATTGATGAAGATCTGGAATATCCTTACTCAACCAGGTATAATCTGCGTGTTGGTGACGAAGCACATAAGTATTATATTCACCAGGGAGAACAGACTGCGGTACTCAATTTCCATAGAGAACCGAGATACTATTCCACACTGGGCTTCGACAGGGGAAAATGGTACGGGAACTCCTATAAGAACTTCCCTGACAATGATGCGGAAGCTCTTTACCCGAGGAATCGTTTTGGTGAATATTCATCGGTGTTCAACCCGGGTGATTATAATGCTACGGGTTACTGGCCCAAAAAACTGGTATCGATTAACACGATGTTCCGTGATCCCAACAGTGTGACCTACGAGACCTATCCTTTTCCGGATATGCGTTTTGCCGATCTGATCCTCTTTTATGCCGAGGCCCTCAATGAGATGAAGGATGTTCCCGATGCCGAGGTATACCAGTATGTCGATATGATCAGGGAGCGTGCCGGATTACAGGGAGTGGTTGAAAGCTGGGAAAACTATTCCAACCAGCCTGACAAGCCAAAAACAAAAGCGGGAATGCGTGAGATTATTCAACGTGAACGCAAGATTGAATTTGCCTGTGAGGGGGTATACTATTGGGACAGTCACCGCTGGAAAACAGCGCTGAAGGAACAAAACAGACCCATTCAGGGCTGGAACGTGAACGCGACTGAATTACAGGATTATTATACAGTGACCACCATATACCAGCAGGAATTCACCTACAGGGATTATTTCGCACCCATCCCTGAGAGTGATTTAACAAGGAATCCGCAGTTGATTCAGAATCCAGGTTGGTAAAAATGATTTAATAATGAAGATTATGAGAAATTATTGTTTTTTGCTTATAACACTCCTGTTTCTTTTTTCACTCTCCTGTGATGAGAAACAATTGCTGCCCATTACCGAGAGTAAGGGTAAACCGCAAAAAGTGACAGATGTACAAGTGGAGGTGGTGCCGGGCGGTGCCATTATCAACTACCGTATTCCCAATGTGGAAGATATACTGGGAGTGAAAGGGGTATATACGTTATCCAGCGGAGAGTCATACGAAGCCATGGCTTCGTTCTATGAGAACAAGCTGGAGGTGCTTGGCTTCAATGATACGATGAGTCACGATGTGAAAATATATACCTTTAACAGGGCAGAAGAGCTTTCCGATCCGGTGGTTGTCTCTTTCACTCCTCTGGAATCACCCCTGTCGAGGGTATCTAAAACGGTGCATATCATCAGTGACTTCGGAGGTGCTCAGTTCAACTGGGTCAACGAAGAGAAGGCACCCTTGAATTTTGAGTTCCTGACACAGGATTCACTGGGACGGATGCAGACCATGAGAATCATCACCTCAGAAGCCGATACCAGCCGTTACAGCCTGCGAGGATATGAGCCTACCCCACGAGTATTTGCGGCGATTATCCGTGATTACTGGAACAACGTGACAGATACCATCTACCCTCCTGAGGGTACGATAGTACCTCTGTTTGAGGAGAGGCTGGATAAGACAAAGATGACCATCATGAAGCTGGGGAATGATGCCAATTTCACCAACTGGGAAGGGGTGGACAGCTATCTGATTGATGATGATTATGACAATTTTGGTCATTCACCCAACTCCTCGCTGCCGGCACCATTCACCATCGACCTGGGTGAAAAAGCAAAAATCAGCCGTGTAGTATTGTTTCAGCGGAAATACTCAGATAGTTACTATAACTGGGGTAACCCAAAGAAGATAATTATATATGGATCTGTCACCAAACCTTCTCAGAGCGGTGACTGGAGTGAATGGACAAAAATTATGGATGCTGAGGTGATCAAACCTTCGGGATCTCCTACAGGCACGGTAACAGATGAAGATATGGCTGCAGCAAGTGAGGGGCATGAGTTTGTGTTTGAGCTGACGCAGGAACCATTGCGTTATGTACGTATCGTTGTTCACAGCACCTGGGAGGGAACTACGTTCACTCATCCGGCAGAAGTGGATGTATTTGGAGAGGTTGTAAATGAGTAAAATTATAAAAACGGACAATAATGAAAAGTATAGTTAAAATACTGGCATTTTTTCTTTTCCTTATCTCCATAGAATCGTGTGAAAATTTTATGGATATTCACGAGGAATATCTCGAGGGAGGAGAGATTATTTATGCTCCCAAACCGGATTCAGTAGCCTTTATAGCCGGAAAAAACCGGATTATGTTCAGGGGGTGGGTCTACAACGGCGTGAATATAGATCAGCTGATTGTACGCTGGAACAGCGGATTAGACTCTATCTCAATACCGGTCACCTTCAAAAACGAGATGGATAGTATTGATGTGATTATTGACAACCTGCCCGAAAAATCCTACACCTTTGATGTCTATACAATCGACAACTTCGGTCATCGTTCACTGACCATCACCAATTTCGGCTCCTCCTACAGTGATATCTATCTGTCTACTTTGATACCCCGACGGGTCAAATCGATGAGCCTCACCGATAAGGAGGGTGTGATTGAATGGTTTGCAGCTGCAGAAGGTCTGGTGGGAAATGAGATAAGGTATGTGAAGAGTGATGGAACGACCGATGTTGCCTTTATGGACGCTTCAATGTATCACATTGGAGTAGATGTCAAGGCCGGAAGTGAATTTGAGCATCGATCACTTTATATTCCCGAGGAACAGGCCATCGATACATTTTATACCGCGTGGGTGAAACACCCCGAGCCGTTCCCCTCTATCTACCTGTACAGCAAGGATGAATGGGAGGTGTTACAGGTTTCTGATGAGAAAGTGAGTGATGGTGGTGGTATGCATACCCTTATCGATAATAATCTTGACAACTACTGGCACTCGCAGTGGGGACCGGATATACCGTTACCTCACTGGGCAATTATCGATATGCAAACCATCAAGCCAATCGCCTTTGTAGAGGTCTACAGAAGGAAGGGCAGTACCGATACAAAAACAGTACAGATCTATCTGGGTAATGATCCCGACCCCGAATCACCTGAATGGGTGATGGCAGGTGAAGGTCAATTTACCACAGGTGATAAGTTGCGGGTCGATCTGGCTTCCGGAAGCAGCGGCAGGTATATGAAATTGTATCTTCCCGATAGCAACAGGGCTCCTTTCACCGCGGTGGCTGAGGTTTATGTATACGGAAACTAACAGATTTATTCAACCAGGCGTTCTCACGGACGCCTGGTTTTTTTTTACCCGGCAGTCTCTATCTTCACCACCACACTGCTCCTGCTGCTGTTTACCGACGGATTGAATCCCACGTTCATCAGAAATTCACCGGTGTAAACCTTCCGGTGGTCGATGGGTGTAGGGTTACCTTCATAGAGATTGATCTCCGTCAGACGGTATCTTTTCTCCTTGTCCAGTCCCTGTAGCTTCACCGGGCGAAGAGAAGGTTCTGCCAGATACCTCCGGTTGGTGAGATAATTGAATATCACCCCTTCGGTTTTATCCTTGTTGATGTACATCAGCGACGCAATATCGTTCTCATACGGGCTTGCCAGACGGTACATCTCTCCGTGCCACACTATTTCCTTAAACTCATTATAGTTGATTATCGTCTGCTGGGTGAACGCCATATCCTGATCACTTAATTCATTTGCGCGGATATCGAAACCAAGTTTACCCATGGAGGCTACATCGATCCGGTATTTAAGCGATATATCTTTACTCCAGTCAGTAACATGATTACACATAGCAATGGCAGGGTAATAATAAGAATAGTCCCATTGCATAAACACCCGCTCAAGCGGATCGGTGTTGTCGCTCAGCCAGAATTCGGTGAAATAGTGCAGAAGACTGTAATCCGATCGTCCTCCACCACCGGAGCAAAGCATCATCGGCACCGTGGGGTACTTCTCCCTCACCCGCTGCAGTACGTTGTCCAGACCTCTGGTATATTCCACGTAGAGATGTGACTGGGGAATCTCTTCCCGCTCCAGGTATTTCGAATGTCCGTTGAAGATCGGGGCGTTGCAGTCCCATTTGATAAATGCCAGCGAAGGATTCTCCGTGAAAAGCCTGTCTACCACGTCAAAAACGAAATCCTGTACCTCGGGATTGGTGAGGTCTAGTACCAGCTGATTTCTGAAATAGATCTCCGGCCGATTCTCCTGGCGGATGACCCAGTCGGGGTGATTTTCGTAAAGCGCACTCTTGGGATTGACCATCTCCGGCTCTATCCATATGCCAAACTTAACCCCCGCTTTTTCAGCCTCACGAACCAGGTAGGGAATACCGTCGGGCAGCTTGCTTCTGTTCACCTCCCAGTCGCCCAGGCCTGCCTTGTCGTTGTTACGTGGGTACTTATTGGCGAACCACCCGTCGTCCAGCAAAAACAGATCTACTCCCAGTTCCTTTGCACCGGAAAAAAGACTTACCAGCTTCTCCTGGTCAAAATCGAAATAGGTGGCCTCCCAGTTATTCAGCAGCGTGAGGCGATCGCCGTGACCATCCAGGAGGGCATGGTCGCGCAGCCAGCGCTGCAGGTTGCGGCTGCCCCTGCCCTTACCCTCATAGGAGATGGTGTAGATAAAACGGGGTGTCTCAAATGGAGTGTTGGGTCTCAGTCGGTAGGCCGACTGGTAGGGGTTGATCCCTGCAACGAGATGCAGGTTTTTATACACATCCGTTTCAAATTGCAGCGAGAAATTACCATTCCAGGCTATCTGTCCCATCATCACGGTACCGGAGGTCTCCGTGGCTTCACCATCGAGCGATAACATGAAGTTGGGGGAGGTGAGGAGGTTCTCCCTTGTACCCAGGCGGCTCTCTATCGTATGCATACCCTGACGGAGTGGTGTCACCACCGGCTGCATCTCTCTGGCCCACGAGCCATTATAACTGGTCAGGAAATAATCCTTGTTATAGAGATAGAGGTTCGCTGATGCGTATTTGTTGAGGATCACATCTCCCTCTTCCGAATGGCTTATTGAGGACCATTGTTCAATCACATCCTCTTTTCCCCAGGCTTTGTAATTGAGTTCCACCACAAAGGGATATACCGGATCGCGGAGTGTGACGATGGTGAGTGTGGCTCCATCCGTTGACGCTGAAGTGGTATGACTTTCATACAGCAGATCCAGCGAGTTGTTGCCATCCGCGTGAACCACAGCAATGGCCGGCTCAGTGAAATTGTTGTCTATACCGGCAACAGCATAGGCATTGTTGTTCGATGCAGCTCCCTGCGACTGCAGGTGGAGCATCTTCCCCGTTTCGGCATACTCACTCTTCTCTTTCAGGGTCTTTCCCGTGTAGATGATTTTGAGGCGTTTGTGATTGTCCGTTTGTAAAACGACAGCTGTATTCTGTGTCTCTATCGGGATTGTTACCTGCTGTCCCGACAATGAGAATGAGAGGAAGCATACAATGCAGAAAAAGGAATATTTATTTTTCATCGATTGAATAATTTTTACTTGTTATGAATCGTTACTCCCGACCAGTCATCTGTTCTGAAAGGAGATGCAGGAAGACCGGCTTCGTTGAAAAGGTTGCAGACGGGGTTGTCAGCCCAGGCATAGCGAACGGCGATAGGGAAGGAGATCCCGGGAGCGCTTACCACCACCTGGCTGCCATCAATCACGGCATCAGCCCAATGGAACTTTTTGTCGGGACCGGCAATGGAGAACCCTTTCAGTGCTCCTTCTCTGGCAACCAGGCCGGATGGGTCTGGCGCAAATGAGATCCTTATTTTCCCCTTTTCAATGGTGTAGGATTGGTACAACGGTCCCGATCCGGTGATCTGATGTCCGTATGTCTTCTCGCGTGCCTGCAAAGCCAGTCGTTTACCCACATCCTGTTTGTTCTTGGGATGGATATCGTCGGCATCTCCAATGTCGATGATCACCGCCATCCCGGTATGTTCCAGGCGGAGTGTCTGCAGTTGCGCCTCGCGAAGCTCGGCCCATCCTGAGTCATCCGGTTCATCCTTTGTTTTCATGTAGTTGGCCAGTTGTACAAAGTAAAATGGGAAGGTGTATCCCCACTTTGTACGCCAGTCGTTGATCATCAGCGGGAAGAGTGTTCTGTATTGGTAAGATCTGCCTGCATTGCTTTCACCCTGATACCAGATGGCACCTTTGATGGCATAAGGTACGATGGGAGCGATCATGGCATTATAGAGTGTTGCCGGGTTGTGGGGACTGTTGGTATCTTTCACCGGTTGTGCTCCCACATCGTTCAGGTTGACCGATGTTTTGAACTTCCAGCCATCATTCAGATTCTCCCTCAGGGTCTCTTTGATGAGTGGTGCGATATAGATTTCACCCTCACTGCCTGTAAACCCGCCCAGACCGCCTGTATCCGTCACCCTCACGGCGATGGTGGCGATACCCTGCCTGACCAGTCTCGCGGGAATAGTGTACTTTCTTGGTATGCCTGCTCCTTCCGTAGATCCGATAATATTACCGTTAAACCAGGTAACCTCATTGTCATCCACGGGACCAAGGGAGAGCATCAGATCATTCCCTTCCCAGTTTTCAGGTATCGTGATCGTTCTTCTGTACCAGGCGAAACCATCAAACTCGGGTAAGCCGTTGTTCTCCCATGGACCGGGAAGGGATACACTCAGCCACTCATCGTCGGGAAATGAAGGTTTTGCTGCCACAGCTTCATCGCCATGAAAGCCGAAATCTCTGCTGTTCACCTCTTTGTTCCACTCTTCAAATTTCTTCAGAAAAAAATTCTTCTGCTGCTCCTTATCACGTGGAAGCCGCGCAAACTCTTCTGCACTCTGCCGGAAGTCGGGCATGCTTTTCAGTGACTCCGTGCTGGTCCATGCTTCGGCGAGGGTGCCTCCCCATGATGTATGAATAAGACCGATGGGGATATCCATGCTCTGGTACAGATCACGTCCGAAAAAATAGGCTGTGGCCGAGAAATAGGGGATGGTGGCGGGAGAGCACTCCTGCCAGCCTCCTGAAGTTACTTCCACATCCTCCAGCGGGTAGGTGCTGGTGTTCTTCTCCACCTGCAGCAGGCGGATGTTCGGATAACTGGCTGCAGCAATCTCTTTCTCATAATCGTTGATTTTTCCCCACCCTGTCAATGGCATCTCCATGTTCGACTGTCCCGAACAGATCCACACCTCTCCGATCATCACGTTGCGGAGAGTGATACTGTTTACCGCAGTTATTGTGATATCATAGGGCCCACCCGCTGCCGGGGTCTCAATGGTTGTTTTCCATGTTCCCGAGGCATCTGCGCGGACACTGTACTCCTTCCTGTTCCAGGATGGCACAATCATCACTGTACTGTTGGGAGTCGCTTTGCCCCACACCGGAGCATCCGTTCTTTGTTGTAGCACCATATTGTCTGAAAACATGGCGGGAAGAGAGAGTTGCGGGAACAACTGCAATGAGAGGAGTAAGAATCCTGTCAGGGTCAGTGTAATCTGTATAAGCCTTTTCATTGTATTTAATTTTTTTAGATTCGAGAAAATAAAGGTATAAATAATTCACGGAAAGTTAAATTATTTTTTTTGTGTGGAAAAATTACTCAATTAGGAGGTGCTATAGGGTAAATTATTTTATTAATTCAACAGAATATATTATTTTTGTTTCAGATTCATTGAATAAAGAATAGAATTACGCGCATTGATTTTTATTTAATCCAACCAAAATCTTAACTATGTTTTTATTTTTTCGTAGTGATTACGCAGATTTAAAAACATAGTTATTTATTTTAACCCTTGTCAAAGTCTCAAAACAGTTTCTCTTCTCATTTGTTATAAACGATAAACCAATCATATATGGGATACGAAATCGAACGTAAATTTCTGGTGAACGGAGATTACAAATCGCACGCTTACACCAGTTTTGCCATCAAACAGGGTTACCTCTCTATTTCAGGTATCAGCGTGATCAGGGTACGTATCAAGGGCGCGAAGGCTTTCATCACCATTAAGAGTGCACAGGTGGAAGGGTTGATAAAGCGTCATGAGTGGGAGTATGAGATACCTGTGGAAGATGCAGAAGAGATGTTGCTGTTGTGTGAAGATGCCGTGATTGATAAAACCCGCTACCTTGTTCAGGCAGGCAAACATGTCTTTGAGGTGGATGAGTTTTACGGTGAGAACGAAGGGTTGCTGATTGCTGAAGTGGAGCTGGAAAGAGAGGATGAAACTTTTGAGAAACCTGACTGGCTCGGGCCGGAGGTGACAGGGAACGTGAGATATTACAACTCTTTTCTCTCCATACAACCTTATAAAGAGTGGAGTAATGAATGAATAAAAAAAGCGGCAGAAAAGCCGCTTTTATTTTTTAATCCAATACCGTCACCCAGCCATACTTGTCCGGCTCATCGCCATACTGTATCGCACGCAGCTTATGGTACAGCTTTTCACTGACAGGTCCTGCTTTCCCGTCTTTTGAAATCTGGTAGGTTCTCTTCTCGCTGATGTCATCGATCCGCAATATCGGACTGATCACGGCAGCTGTACCGCAGGCGCCTGCCTCTTCAAAGGTGGCGAGCTCCTCCTCGGCCACGGGGCGGCGTTCCACCTTTAAGCCCAATTCCTCGGCCAGCTGCATCAGGCTCTTGTTGGTGATGGATGGCAGGATCGAAGTCGATTTAGGGGTGATGTAGGTGTTGTCTTTGATTCCGAAGAAGTTGGCAGGGCCGCATTCATCGATATATTTCTTCTCCTTGGCATCGAGGTAAAGCACAGCGGAGTAACCCATTTCGTGTGCCTTCTCTCCCGATTGCAGGCTGGCAGCGTAGTTTCCTCCCACCTTATATGTTCCGGTCCCAAGGGGTGCCGCGCGGTCATATTCCCGCATGATCACCATGGGGGTCGGTTTGAACCCCTCCTTGAAGTAGGGCCCTACCGGTGTTACAAATATCAGGAAAGTATACTCTTTCGCCGGCTTTACACCCACCTGTGCGCTCGTGCCTATCAACAGCGGGCGTATATAGAGCGCTGCTCCGCTCTCGTATGGAGGGACAAATCGTTCGTTCTTCTTTACGGCGAGCAATACCATCTCCTCGAACATCTCGACAGGCAGTTCGGCCATCATGATGCCACGGCAGGATGACTGGAGGCGCAGCGCGTTATCCCTCATACGGAAAATACGTACTTTCCCGTCCCTGCCCCTGAAGGCTTTCAGCCCTTCAAAGGCTTCCTGACCATAGTGGAGGCTGGTGGCAGCGATGTGCAGGTTCAGATATTCCGAAGTCTCCAGCTCTGGTGCACTCCATTTCCCGTCGCGATAGTAACTGCGCACATTGAAATCTGTTTTCATATAGCCAAATGAGATATTTGACCAGTCGATTTTGTCCATCTTAATAAATTTATCGTATCTGAATTAGATTTATCACTGACAAATGTAGGATATTATTTCCTAAAATCGCTTTTTTCACGACATAAAATTGTCAATTGTGGTTTCTGTTGCCAGTGCTGAATTATTCAGTGCATGAATACAGGTGATCACCTTCATGCAGAGCAGGAGTTGCCTCTTTTTTCGGGCAACACGCGTCAATGGTGTTGTCAAAGGATATAGATCTTTTCAGCATGCTCTCTGAACCACTCGTAGAATATCCTGATTCCTGTTTCCACCGTTGTGGAGGGTTTGTATCCGAAGTGCTGACGGAGTAGCGACGTATCTGCAAATGTGGAGATGACATCTCCCGGCTGCATACCTTTCAATTCCAGGATTGCTTTTTGACCTGATATCTTCTCGATGATTCGGATAAAATCCATCAATTGCACCGGTGTGGAGCAGCCCATATTATATACCATATGAGGTACATCACCTTCTGGCAGTGAGGGTATGATCTTCAGCACACCTTCCGCCACATCATCGATAAAGGTAAAATCACGCTGCATATTCCCGTTGTTGAAAACAGTGATCGGTTCACCTTTTGAAATGGCAGAAATAAATAGCCAGGGCGCCATATCGGGACGCCCCCAGGGACCGTAAACTGTAAAAAAACGGATACCCGTTGCCGGCAGGTGATATAGTTTGCTGTAGGTATAGGCAAGCAGTTCGTCCGCTTTTTTGGTTGCAGCATACAAACTTACCGGATGATCGGTGCGGGCCGATTCCTGGTAAGGTACGGGTGTGTCATCTCCATAAACGCTGCTTGAGCTGGCATAAATAAGATGTTGAACCGATGAAAGGCGGCATGCTTCAAGGATATGGGTGAATCCCACCACGTTCGAATAGATATAGGTCAACGGATTTTCAAGTGAGTACCTTACGCCTGCCTGGGCAGCAAGGTTGACAACGTAATTAAATTTCTCGCTGCGGAAAAGTGAAAAGAGAGGCTCCCTCTCCATCAGGTCGAGCTGAATAAACCGATAGGTGGGGTACTTTTCACTCTGAACCCACTCCTTTGTTTTTATCTTCTCCTGCCTGATCCCGGCTTCTGCCAGCCGGGCATATTTGAGCCGGACATCATAGTAGCCGTTGATATTATCGAGTCCCACCACCTCATGCCCCTGCAGAAGGAGCCTGTTGACGACATGAAAACCTATAAATCCGGCAGCACCGGTGACCAATATTTTCATTCTATTCCATTAAAAAACGACAATCACATACTTTCCTATTACATGCTGTTCTTTCGAAAGGATTACTGATTGAATACCGACATCGTTGATAATCGTTTTCTCCGGCAGTAAAAGAAGTAATCCGGCCAGTGAATTACTCACAATTGCGTCTCTTGTGGTTATCACAACATCCTGCTTCAAAAAAACATCCATGCTTTCAGCGCGTGAGATGTCGTACACATAATAATCTGACCGCTGTTTCTCACAGGCCAGTTGAGATGCTTTTTCACACAGGCGGCTCCACCCGAGGTAAGGATTCAGTTGTGGGATAGCCAACCCGGCGATGAACAGGCTCAGTAAAATACCAAACGCCATTATCAGGATGGGTTCACGCAGCTGTCTTCTCCGGAGCAGCGCATATAAAACAAACAAGCTGCTGAGTGAGAGCACTGCTGCTGCAACATATACCAACGGAATACCGATGAAGGAGGTGTCATCTCTTTTCGACAGAAAAACAGTGATGGGTAATGCCGGGGCCAGCGCAACAGCCGGGATTGCCAGCGAGAGCTGCAGCCAGACGTCCTGTGAATCGAACTTTTTCAGCAATAACGCAGGTAGATAAATGAAAAACGGAAAAGCAGGAAGCATGTATACAGCCAGCTTAGAGCTGATGACAGACAACATGACGAAGGTGGAAAGGATGATTATCAGGAAAAATTGTTCCATCTCCGTTTGGATTTTCCTTCTGACCATCCCGGCTACTATTATGCCTACTGAGAGAAGCATCCACGGAGCCAGTGAGTACCAGACTGAAATGAGATAATAATAAAGGGGCCGTTTGTGATGGAAGGCATTGATTCCCCTGCCGACGGTTTGATGCACCAGCAGGTTGTTGAGGTACTCACTCCCCGATTCAATATAAACACCGGTGAACCAGATACCGCATCCAAGCAATAGGATCAGCATGCTTCTCCAGCCCCAATAGAGGTGCCATGTGCGTAATTTCCGCCGATATAACAGAAAGAGCAGTGTGGATAGCAGGGGAACCATGACACCTACAGGTCCTTTCGAGAAAAGAGCAAGAAAGACATACAACGGAAAAAGGTAAGGGTCACTTTTCGTTGCTTCTCCTTTATACATTTTAAAGAAAGTATAGAGCGACAGTGTGATAAACATGGTCATCAGCATATCCATCCTTACAACAATGGTAAGGCCGGCAAAAAGGCCCGCAGTCATGAGCATAAGCGCTGCATTGCCCTTCATCTCTTCATTCTCCTGCCGCACCCATTTTGTCATTGTTGACACCACTACCATCGCAGGCAGGAGCGACAACAGGGATAAATACCACATCCGATGGCTTCCCAACACTGTTTTACCCACCATCATCAGCCAGAAATAGAAGGGTGGTTTATCGGCATATATCTCACCCTGATTGGTGAAGGTGAAGATGTCGCCATTACGTAATGCCTCATCTGCGATGCTTAAATAACGAAGCTCATTATCGGGTGTGTAATCGCGGAGCAGCAGTACCGGCAGCAGTGCAATGAACCAGATGATATAAACGAACCTGCGTTTCATGTGATGGTCATTTTTTTACTTGAATGTCCAATCATCAGGTTTCGGATATAGACCACAAACCCGAACGACTGGCCGAGTATCAGCACCGGATCGAGCCTGAAAATACCATACGCAATGATGATTGCCGAGCCCGCCAGGCTGATGATCCAGAATCCCACCGGCAACACGGACTGATGATGCGATGCCGAATAGATCCATTGATAGATAAACCGGAATGTGAACAAAACCTGTCCCGCAGCACCGAAAATCAACATCCACAGGGGGATATGTTCATTGTAGATAAATGCAGCGGTGAATGATTTTATGTCATGTAGCAAGAGTGCCACGGCAACAACAGGGATAAGCAGCAACAACATTCTTAAAGCCTGATGCACTTTTCCCCAGATTCCCTGCATGTTGAGGTTCCAGAGGTAGATGTAATAAGTAATCAGCTGTCCCAGGATAATCGCAAAATCACCCCTGAGCATACCATAAATGAAAAGCAGAACAGAGCCGAATATGCTCAGAATCCAGAATGCGGGTGGTGAAACGACCATTTTTGCTTTCTCGGTCACAAGCCACTGGTAGAGCAATCGGGCTGAAAATAACGCCTGTGCCAGAAAGCCAATCGCATATATCCAAACCGGGCTTTCCTGCATGATCAATCTAAATTACTGGAGCTGATCTGGTAATTGATATACCGCTTCTTCATCCATCGGTATGCAAAGCAATCAATAAAGGGGCCGGTGAGACGGTTCCATAAATGATATTTCGATTTTCCGGCCAATCGCGGATAGTGACGGACAGGAACCTGGCAGATATGACCATCCTGCAATAAGATTAATGCCGGCAAAAAACGATGCATGCCATTGAACATAGGTATCCGTTTCGCATATTTCGTTTGCATCACTTTCAGCGGGCATCCTGTATCAGCCACACCATCACCTGTCATCATCCGGCGGTAGCCGTTCGCAATTTTCGATTGCAGGTTTTTGAAGAACGAATCTTTTCTGTCGGCACGTATACCGGTAACAAACGCATGCGTTGTCAGATGTGGTAGGAGCAGGTTGAAATCCTCCGCATCGGTTTGCATATCCGCATCCATATACCCCGTGTATTCCGAGAAACAATGATCGAAGCCGGCTTTAAGGGCGGCACTCAACCCGCCATTCTCCTGCAGGTTGAGATAAAAAAAATCACTGTTTCGTTCACAAACTTCACGGATGCGGTTTCCGCTCTCATCGGTAGACCCGTCGTTGACAATGAGAACAGCGGTTTTATAGAGCGATTGAGGCAGAAAATTCCGAAGCTTATCTTCCAGACGGCCGATATTCTCTTCCTCATTATAAACGGGTACGATAATGGTGAATAGATAGTTCCCTGTGCGATTTTCATATGTTTCCATACATGCAGACAACAAAAAAGTTACAACTTTTTAACCGGGAATGTTCCTGCAAATGTAATGATTATAATTACACCGGAAATTTTTTCATGAATTTTCTTTGATAAATATCTTGTATTGTGTAACACGAAATTTGTGTATCTTTGTTTCAGTAATAAACGGATTATTTATCATTTCAATACATTTTTTTTTGATCCAATCACAGAGGAGATACCTATCTGCGAATTTTACTACATGGGTGCAAACTACTTGAACATACACATTCCAAATGATTGATCATATTACGATAGGGCGTATACAGGATTCAGCACAGATTGCAGATGTTGTGTCTGATTTTGTTACACTGCGCCGCAGGGGTGTGAATTTCGTGGGATTGTGTCCTTTTCACGATGACCGCACACCCTCATTTTATGTCTCTCCCTCGAAAAACATCTGTAAATGCTTTGCCTGTGGTGAAGGCGGATCGCCCATCCATTTCGTGATGAAGCATGAGCAGCTCAACTACTATGAAGCGCTGAAGTACCTTGCCCGCAAATACAATATTGAGGTTGTTGAAAAAGAGTACACCGATGAGGAGAAGCAGGCACAGAGCGACCGTGAGAGCATGTTCATCCTCAATGAGTATGCACGTGATTATTTTGTGAAGATGCTCCATGCCCATCCCGAAGGGAAGGCTGTCGGCCTGAGCTACTTCCGTGAAAGAGGCTTCCGCGATGATATTGTCAAGAAATTCCAGCTGGGCTATAGCCTCGAGCAGCGCGATGCCTTCTCTACGGAAGCACAGAAAGCAGGCTTCCAGCGTGATTTCCTGCTTAAAACAGGTCTGTCCGCCGGAGGTGAACACAATCAGCCGCTGGTGGACCGTTTTCGCGGCAGGGTGCTCTTTCCTGTCCATACCTTGTCGGGCAAGGTGGTCGCTTTTGGTGGTCGCATTCTCAGGAAGGTAGAGAATGTGGGGAAATATGTCAATTCACCCGAAAGTGAGATTTACTCCAAGAGTAAGGAGCTCTATGGGCTCTACTTCGCCAAGAGTGCGATCGTAAAACAGGATAAATGCTTCCTGGTGGAAGGGTATACCGATGTGCTCTCCATGCATCAGGCAGGCATAGAGAATGTAGTCTCCTCGTCGGGGACAGCCCTCACCCACGGACAGATACGGATGATCCACCGCTTCTCGGAGAACATCACGGTGCTCTACGACGGAGATGCGGCCGGTATCAAAGCAGCCTTGAGGGGTATCGACCTGCTGCTGGAGGATGGCATGAATGTGAAGGTGGTGCTGCTGCCCGACGGAGAGGATCCCGACTCCTTTGCCAAGAAGCAGAATGCCGAGGATTTCAACCGTTTCATCGCGGAGAATGAGGTCGATTTCATTCGTTTTAAAACGAAGCTTCTTCTCGAGGAGGTGGGTGATGATCCCATCAGGCGGGCGGGATTGATCTCCAACGTGGTGGAGAGCATCGCGCTCATACCCAACGCAATCACCCGTTCTGTCTATATACAGGACTGCTCTCAATTGCTCAAAATGCAGGAGCGGGTGCTGATTGCGGAGATCAACAAGATCAGCCACCGCAACTATTCGAAGAAGATCGAACAGAAGGACAGGGAGGCCGCCCGCATTGAGACAAGAGAGGCTATCCCCGTGGAGAAGGGAGCACCTGCAGCGAAGGGATCAGTCAAAAATCATTTCGACCGGTATGAGCTGCAGATACTGCGTTATGTGGTGCGCTATTCCAACACACCGCTATACCGGAAGTTCGAAAAGCAAAAAAGAAAAGAGGGCAAAAATGTGATCGAAGAGGATGTGCTGGTGGATGAGGGCCCTGGTGTAACTGAATTCGTGCGTTACGACCTGGAGCGCGACAATATCTTCTTCACCAATGATCTCTACAGGCAGATCTTTGATGAAGCAGTGGCGCACCTGGAGGATACCGATTTTGATTCAGGACGTTATTTTCTCTCCCATCCTCTTGCTGAGATAAGCAGGCTGGCATCGGAGCTGATGAGCGACCGTTATCATCTGAGCAAGATCCATGCGAAGATATTGGGCGAGGAGCAGGGCGACAAAGGTTCACGGCTGCTGGAAGAGAATCATCTCAACACCTACGTGCCGCGTGCGACCACTGAACTCAAGAACGCCTATGTGCTGCATAAGATCCAGGAGATCAAAAAAGAGCTGAACACCGGCAATCAGGGGGAGATGACTGCTCTCATCACGCAATTGCAACAGTTGCAGGAGATCAAAAGAGTGTTGTCGAAGGAGCTGGGTGAAAGGATTGTGCTGAGATTCTGATCAGTCTCTTTTTCTTTGAAGATAAACAAACAGGGATGAATCGCGTAATAATTATGAATCTGAAAAATAACTGACTTAAGTATGTACTTGGAAACCGTTGATGTAGTAAAGCAATATGCCAATCACCTGGCTTTAAACAAGGTGAGCATTCAGGTCCCGCGGGGAACTGTTTTCGGACTGCTGGGTCCTAACGGTGCAGGGAAAACGACCCTTATCCGCATCATCACCCGCATCACCGCACCTGACAGTGGGCAGGTGCTGATTGAGGGCAAGCCCTCGAAGAGTGAGGATGTCTATCGCATCGGTTATATGCCTGAAGAGCGCGGCCTCTACAAAAAAATGAAGGTGGGTGAGCAGGCCATGTATCTCACGCAGCTGCGTGGGATGTCGAAGAAAGACGCACACCGCGAACTGATGATCTGGTTCAAACGATTCGATATCATGAGCTGGTACAATCGGAAAGTGGAGGAGTTATCGAAGGGTATGCAGCAGAAGGTGCAGTTCATCACCACCGTGATCCATAATCCCGATCTGCTGATCTTTGACGAGCCTTTCAGTGGTTTTGACCCGGTGAATGCCGATATTGTGAAGAATGAGATGCTGCGGTTGAAAGATGAAGGGAAGACCATCATCCTCTCCACCCATAACATGGAGTCGGTGGAGGCGTTGTGCGATAACATCGCCCTCATCCACAAATCAGAGGTGGTGCTGCAGGGCAAGGTGTTCGATATCAGAAAAGATCACCGGCCTGATATTTTTCGTTTCCGCCTCCTGGGGGATGAATTTGATTTTTCTCATCCCTCCTTCACGCTGTTGTCGAAAGAACGCTATCATGAATTCACCGACCTGCGCATAAAAAAAGAGAACGGCATCAGCAGTAACGAGCTGGCGAAGCTTTTCTTCGATCATTATGAGGTGGTGAGTTACGACGAAGAGATACCAACCATGAACGATGTTTTTATAAAAACTGTGACAAATGAATAGAATGAACGCTTTAGGTTTAATTATACAACGGGAATACACTACCAGGGTAAGAAAAAAATCGTTTATCATACTGACCTTGCTGATGCCCCTGCTGATGGTCGCATTGACCTTCCTCCCCCTCTGGCTCTCCACGTTGAACGATAGCAGTGTGAAGCACATCGCTGTGATTGACAATACAGGCATCTACGCACCCCTGCTGCCATCTACTGAGACTTTTCAGTTCGAGATCATCGGAGAGCAGGAGCAGGTTGAAGCCGAAACGAAGATTGGTAAGGAGCTGTTTGCCATCCTGCAGATCACCGGCGACCTGAGCAAGGATCAGGGAACGGTATCACTCACCTCCGCGAAGCAGTCACCGCAGGAGCTGCAGTCACTGATCCGGCAGACACTCCGTGAGAAGGTGACGCAGCAGCGGCTCGACCAGCTCTCTGTCAGCGGTGAGGTGGAGAGCGAAGCCATCACGCAGGTGCGGCAGATACTGGAAAGCAGACCTTCCATCTCGCTACAGACTCTGCGCATGGACGGTGATGGCAGCGTCACTGAGTCATCAACCGAGGT
>LSQX01144240.1_pt3 | contig 20184 bp, 19 predicted proteins | sample 654561 | NCBI WGS metagenome assembly LSQX01 (sample SAMN04489861, study PRJNA283612) | anaerobic digester metagenome | isolation source: 4 biogas reactors fed with cattle manure at either 37C or 55C with and... | place: Denmark: Kongens Lyngby | collected 2014 | reverse complement strand
TGACGACGAGCAGTTCGATCAGGGTAAAGCCTCTACGTGGCATCGGCCGACACCTCCTCAGATAGGTTCACTGCACACTATCCTACATTATCAGGCCGAAGTTGCCAACTGCGAGACAAAACTCATGGCACGACGGGGCTGCTAAAGGAGCGGCACCGAGGTGGGGCCGCTCCTTTCACTACTGCGGGGTAATTAGAGTGACCCTAACTGGCCGTCCAGTGGAGATCCTTGTCTGCGGGCTTCTGGATCCACTTGGCGTGTCCATCAACGAAGCCGATGTTGCGCCCGCCGTTGTGCGGGTGGATCCAGCGGCTGGTATCGCCACTGGCGTAGGTTGGCTTGCTCATGTGATAGCAGCCATGGCTGGTGGCGCCGTTGGTATACCAGTTGGAGTCACCGATCAGGACGGTCTCAGCGGGATACATGATCGTGGCGAGAGCCTCGCCGTCGATGACGGAGTTCAGGCCGTAGTGGGGATAGCTGCCTGTAACGGCGGTTTCGGTGCTGTTGTCGCCGACACGCGAGGGGCAGATCAGAATCTGCCAGTTCATCATGTACGGTCCGACTGTCTTGGGCCACCGCTGCGCGCTGTAGATGTCGCAGTGAGGCAGTTTCTCATCGTAGTCCTGGATGTACTGGGCCATTGCGAGGTTGATCTGCTTGACGTTGGAGAGACAGGAACTCTGCCGGGCCTTCTCCCTGGCGCGCGCAAATACCGGGAAAAGAATAGCCGCCAGGATCGCGATGATCGCGATAACGACCAGCAACTCGATCAGGGTAAAGCCTCTACGCTGCATACCTGACACCTCCATATTTGATATTACGACGGGGGTACAGTTCGTCATGTAGAAGTCGCGCACCTCCGAGAGATGCGGCGATACTTAAGGAAAGCGGCCCCGCCGGTGTTGGCGGGGCCGCGGGGACGAGCGATCGGCTGTAGTGGCTTACGGCTGGGCGTCCCGATACCAGTAAGCGCTGGTGGCGTTGAACTTGGTCGGCTCGACGGCCTTGGCGTGCCCGTCGGCCCACAGCACATTGCCCATCGAGTTGTGGTACGGATAGATACCATAGGTGGTCGGAACGCTTCCGTCATTGTAAACGTAAGAGCGGCCGTTCTGTGAGTCGGCCATGCAGATCTTCTCGGCCGGCGCCACGATCTGCGCGAGCTTCGTGATATGACCGTCGGTGTGTGTTGGCTCACCGGGTCGGTTCGGGTAGAGACCAAACGCGCGCCGGTTGTAGCCGTAGCCGCGGATGCCATTCTGGCTCGGGCAGGCGAAGATCTGCTCGTTCTTGACATACGGCTCGATGACCTGGTACCAGTAAGTGGTTGGGTACTGGAAGTAGACCGGGGGACATACCTCATCGTAGTCCTGCACGTACATTGCCCAGCCGAGGCCAAGCTGCTTGAGATTCGACAGACAACTCGACTGCCGCGCCTTCTCGCGCGCCCGGGCGAAGACCGGGAACAGGATTGCAGCCAGGATCGCGATGATCGCGATTACGACCAGCAGTTCGATCAGCGTGAAGCCTTTCCGTCTCATCTTTGCACCTCCATCTAATCGGATGCTGCAGAACTCTTATTGTATCACAATTGACGTAGTCTCTTCAGGTCATTTTTTCACTGCTCTATGATGACCTGAAGGGCAGACTCATGCACCGCAGGATCAGGCGCAGGGAGGGTTCGGAGTTGCGTAGCACATCTCCAGTCTCTTAGGCGATTCTCCGGGCCACAGGGTTCACCTTGTCCGGCGGCCTGCCGTCGTATATACTGCTACAGGCACGAGCACCAAAACGTCGGAGGCAGATAGCAGATGCGCGATGTTGCATCGGAGGCGGATGACAGGGGCATCACCATCCAGCGGGTGGGCGTGCGTGACATTCACCTGCCGGTGATGATCCGGGAGAAGGCCGGCGGCAACGCGCGGGTCGTCGGTGTGTTTGAGGCGGCGGTGGAGTTGCCGCATGGCGAGCGCGGGACGCACATGAGCCGCTTTGTCGAGATACTCTCGCGCTGGTCGAAGCGCGCGGTGGCTCTGCCGGAGATGCGCGAGATGCTCACGGAAGTGCGCGCGCGTTTCGATGCGTGGGCCGCGCATATCCGACTTGAGTTCACCTACTTTCTGCCCAAACGCTCGCCCGCCACCTCGCTGCCCACGCAGCTTGACTACGATTGCTGGTTTTCCGCCAGTTGCGTGGACGAGGAGTTCGACTTTCTGGTTGGCGTGGATGTCCCCGTGATCACGCTCTGTCCCTGCTCGCGGGAGATATCCCGCTATGGAGCGCACAGCCAGCGTGCCGCCCTGCGAGCGGTGGTCCGCAGCCGCGATGAGAAGATCATCTGGCTGGAGGACCTGATACCGCTGCTGGAGCAACAGGGCAGCGAGCAGGTCTACCCGATGCTCAAGCGTGAGGATGAGCGGCTGATCACGGAGCGCTCCTACGAGAACCCGAAGTTCGTTGAGGACGTCGTACGTGACAGTGTAATCGCCCTGCGCGAGTTGCCGGATGTCGCGTGGTTCTCGGTGGAGTGTGAGAGCTTCGAGTCGATCCACAACCACAGCGCGTATGCCCGTACCGAATGGCCCGAGCAAGAGCATCCCAGATAGCGATATAGACAGCAGATCGGGAGGAGCAGAGCCCGTTGACAGCCGTGCAGGTTGGAATCATCGTCGTGCTCGTTACAGCAGGTGTACTACTATGGCGCACCATCGCCGGAGCGGCCAAAAGAGCGCTTGAAGGCGAGGCCGAGGCGGTCCAGGAGCATGTGAGCCCGCCACAGGAACCGCGCGAGCCATCCGGCCCGGTGGGGCCTGATGGCCTCATTGTGCTCTTCGCCGACCGCTTCGTGGACCGCATGCCGCGCGGTAAGGCCCTCAGCGCCCGCGCCCGCGCCTACTCCCCTCAAACTGAGGAGGAACTCGACGGCGGGCACTGGGCGCAGCAGATCCTCTACGCAACAATGCTGGACCTGTACGAGCAGGGCTCCATCGACTTCAAGATCGTTGACCGCCTGGCGACGCTCATGCCACCGTATCCGCAGAAGACGTGGGAGTTGCACGTCTCTCAGGTCGGACCGATGCCCGAGTCGCCGATCTCAGATGCACTGGCGGTTGCTTTCGGCCTGCTGCGGAAGAAGGCGCGCGGTCTGGGCGACGAGGGGCAGCAGTGGGTGACGCTTGACGCTCTCATCGAGCAGAGCCTGAAGACGATGCGCCAGGAGATGAGCTTCTGGCAGCGGACGGGCGTCTACGGGGATATACGGCAGTATGTGGAGTCGGCGCTGATTGCACAGGGATATCTGATCGAACCCGCAAGGCCCACATGGCTCGATCGTGTGCGCAGTCAGAGGCCGCTTGTGCATGAGGAGGGCCTGCAGCGTCTCGAGCCACACGCAGATGATCTGGAGTCGCAGATCCAGGCATTCCGCCTGCGTCACGGAGGCAACCTGCTGCCTGAAGACCCGCATGAAACCGAAGCGCTGCGGCAGGTTGACAGCGCGCTGCTGTGCCCGGCGGTGGACGCGCCCGAGATCCCGCTGGACGAGGTGCTGAGAATATCAATCTACGAAACGCTGATGGCCATCAGGCAGCTTGAGCCCAGCGGCGACGCCGGAGTGTGAGTTGATGGAACGCAACGAGCTTATCGAGTGGCTGCTTATCATCGCCTCGATCATCGCGTGGTGGCCGCGCATATTCCTTGGCTACGACCCACTGTGGTACCACGTGCTGATCTACTACGTGACGCCGCTGCTGCTTGTTGTGATCCTCTTTCGACGCTACCGGCGGATGCAGGAGGGCTTTGAGTACAGCCGCAAGATCGTGGATGCGCAGCATAAGATGACCGGCGCGAACGTGCTGGGGAAGGACCCCAAGCCCGGCGGCGGAGTGCAGTCGCCCTATCCGGGCGTGGTGCTGCCGGATCAGTCGGAGATGCCGCCGCCCGACGAGGGGAAGTAGTCGGTCGGGATGGAGAGAGTTGACGCAGGTCGAGGGCGCCCCAGAGCGGGCGCCCTCTCGCTTTTCGGAGAATCAGCCGACTTTCGTCACTTGCCGGACCTCACCCTGCCAGCGCTCTGAATTCCTCAAAGAACGCCGCCAGATTCCTGAGCACGTGCGGGGTGATGACGATGTTCATGAACTGCACGATCAGGCCGTGCGCGGGGGCGATCTCCTCGAAGAGAAAGCGCGTGTGAGCGCGCACCTCATCAGCGGTCCCATGGGCGTAGACACTCTGCACCGGCGTACAGCCCCAGAGGGCTAGATCGCGACCGAACTCGCGGGAGATCTTCCGCAGGTCCATGCACTCGGGCTGCACCGGGTTTATCCACGTGACTCCGATGTCGATCAGTTCCGGGAGCAGCGCGGTCAGGTTGCCGTCACTGTGATAGCCGACAGGGAGGGCGGGGTCAATCTCCAGTGCGGCCGCGACTACTCGCGCGTGGAATGGCCTGAGCATCTCCCGGTACATCGGCAGCGAGATCATCATCGCTTCCTGCGTGGCGATGTCATCGCCGAGGCGGACGGAGTCCACGCCGGCCCGAGCGAGTGCGCGCACCTCCGCAATGCGCCGATCGCAGAGCACGGAGAAGAGCGCCTCTACATACTCGGGGCGTTCGTAGAAGTCGAGGAAGAGGCGGTCAATGCCGCGCATCAGGTAGGCGGTCTCGAGGATCGTCTGCGAGGCATTCCCGACGACTGCATAGCCGCCCTCACGAAGCGCACCGACGCGCGTACGCAGCTCCTCGGGTGACTCCACAGCGCACTCCGGCCACGGATAAGCCTCCAGCCCGGCGACCGTGTCTACCTCCGCGAGCGGATGGAAGTACCGATGGCCGGCATGATGCCCCTGGGCGTTCTGCAGCGCCTGCCGGCCCACTCCCCAGCATGAGACCGACGCGTCTTCCGGCAACCGGGAGGTAGCGCGTGAACGCCTCAGGTTCGCATGATGCCTTCGCGCCGACGAAGCGTACTTCGCCCTGGCGGAAGTAGTCGAGCCACGCGCGAGGCAGGTCGAGGTGGGCGATGACCGCCTCGACCTGCTCGTGCTCGAGCGCGTGATAGGCGACCACGCCGGGAGCGTCTCGGCGCAGGATGCTGAGCACCCGATCGCGTGCCGGGCGCCTATACACTAAGCGTCAGACCATCCTCCGGGACGAACTGGTGTAGATACTCGGCGGACATCTTCAGTTCATCCAGCAGCGCCGTCTCGGTCTTCGTTGAGCCGGGGATGATCTCGGCGATCAGCCAGGTGCGCTCCACCGGCGGCAGCACCTCCGCGAGCGGCGAAAGCTCATACTCGCGGTGCGACTGCTCCAGCGCGTCAAGTATCGCCGGGACATCCACGTGCCCACGCTCGTTGTACTCCGCGGTGAAAGGCCAGTGGTGGCTCGCATCCGGTGTCGTCTGCTGCAGATGCACGATCTCTGACACCGCGCCGAAGCGGCGGCACCACTCGATGTAGTCGAGATCGTCGCCCTCAAGGCCGTAGTGCATCCCCGCCTGGTGGCCGACGTCAATCGTCAGCAGCACCGGGCAGCCATCGTTATCGCGATTGACCGCCAGCAGGAACTCCTCCGCCTGCCGCAGCGTCCACGGGATCTCGCTCGGGATGTACATCTGCTCATTGTAGATGGCCGCGATGCCCTTCTGCGCCGCGGCTCGCGAGAGTTCGCGGAAGATGCTCTGCACCCGCCCGACGGCAGCGCGGTAGGCATCGTCATCCTCCATCACCTCGACAGAGATCGCGTCCCAGTGCCCGCCGATGCGATCGGTGCCCATCTCCAGCGCAAGGTCGCAGCAGTCGAGGATCCACTCCTTCATCCGCTGCCGCGGAGAGGGATGGCTGTGCGAGAGGCCGTGGAAGCGATGAGTAGCCACACCGGTGTAGATGTCGGTGATATGCACACCGTAGCGCTCGGCCTCCGACCGCACCTGCCGGCAGGTCTCAAGCTGGAATTCCCGGTCGCCTGAGAAAAACGGGTCTATCACATCGCCGCAGAACTCCTGGTTGCGGAAGCCGATCTCGCGTGTCAGCCGCATCCAGTTACCGGGGCGCTCCCACCTGCGGGTGAGGAACGCGCCATTGATGCCAAGTTCGAACTTCACATCACGTGCCATGTCTATGCCTCCAGATCACCGGGCAGACGATCCGCCCCGATCACTCAAAGTCCGTCACGTACCACTGGTTGTTGATCTTCTTGAACTCAATGATCCAGTCGAGATCGCTCTCCTCGCCGGTGTCTTTGGTGCGAACCGTCTCGGTAATCGAGAACTGCATCGTATCTTCGCCAACCGGCGTCTGCTCGCTCAGAACGTAGCTCACGTGCTCGAGGTTCTCGGCCACCGTCCAGCTCTCCGGCGACCATTCCTCTTTATACTGGGGACTCATCCAAGCGTACATCCCGTGCGGAGAGTCGTCGGCGAGGGCGATCATGAAGCCGTAGAATGTCGGCAGCAGCGCTGCGTCCACGCTCGTTGGCTCGAAACCCTCTATCTGTGCGCCGGAGACGGCCGTGCTCAGTCCCTGCGCAGCCTCACCAAGCCTCTCGGCGAGACTGCCGCCCTCGCCTTCCGCGTTCGCTGGCGCATCGCCATCGGGCTCCCAGATCTCGAGCTGATTCGTGACGCTCTCGGGTAGGCCATCGGCCTGCTTTGACGCCCAGCGCCCGATGAGGGCGAATGCGATCGCGGCGAGAATCCCCAGCACAAGCAGGATGCCGCAGCCGATCAGACACCACTTGCCGCCTCCGCCCTTGCCCGGCGCAGGTGCCTCGCCAGCAGGTGGCGTGGGCGGGGCCGTCGGCGGGATCGTAGGCGGCTGCTGTGAAGGAGGCGGCGTAGGTGTGGGCGGTTGCTGTGCCATCGGAGCCGCCGGCGGTGGCGTCGGCCGGTCGGTCGGCGTCGGGATCGGACCGATGACAGGCTCCGGCGCCGGCGGCACCACCGGACGCGGCACCGAATCGGCGGCAGTCGGAGCAGGAGCGACCGGCGGGACCTCCGGCTCAGTCTCCTCGGGTGCAGCAGGCGGTGGCTCGGACGCTGCACTCTCCGCGGCCATCTGATGAGCCGCACCCTCTCGGGCGGTCTCATAGATAGCCGGCGAAGGCTCAGGCGCTTCCTGTGCATGCGGTCCGGGGTCGGGTTCAGGCTGCTCCTCGGTTGCCTCCGGTTGATCTTCCCCCGGGGCCTCCTTCGCCGGTTGCGTCCCCTCGTCCTTCGCCCTCAGAGCCTTGCCGCAACTGGGGCAGAACCACGCGTCATCGCGAACGTCTTTTCCGCACTCAGTGCAGAACATCATTGAGCCTCCTCGGGGAATTGTGCCCCTGCATTGCCCGAACCTCGCGAGGAGTCCCCTCCGGCGCCAGCAACCCCTCCCGCTCAGTGCGCGCGTACACAACGTGCGGCTGCTTCGTCATCTCGACCTCGGATTCCTCGTTAAGAATGACTATGTTGATCTCGGCCGACGGAGGTTCAGTCTCTTCCGCATCCTGCTGCGCCTCCCAAAGACCGAGCGCCATCAGCAGCCCGACCACCAGTATGAAGATGACACACCCGGCGGCGCAGCACCTGCCGCCCGAGACTTCGACAGCTTCCTGCGCATCTGGGGACATGCTCTGAGCGGCAGCCCGCTCACTTGTCTCCGCCGACATCTGCTCGTACGCCGACGGAGGCGGTGGGGGAGGTGGTGACGTGGCCGCCGGGTGGATCATCCGCTCCTGTTCGGCGGACCTCGCGAGGTCTGCCGCATCCCGAGACGCGGCTTCCAGCATATCGTCGCGCCGGGCGATGTCTGCAAGCTCATCGCGCAGGTCGGACTGCGCTGTTTCGACGATGGCCTGGGCGGCCCGCCGATGCACTTCGCGCACTTTGGCGCTGTCGAGGAAGTCCTCCGGCGCTGCCACATCCGCAGTGTCTGTTCCGGCGACGCGGTCGGCACCGACCTCAGGCAGTTCCGCCGGCTCCGGGACCTCCGGCACATCCTCAGCGGCCTCAGCGGGCTCGGGGGCATCAGGTATTCCCGAGGCGACGCTCCCACCGATCAGGCCCGCGGTACGCGCAAGCTCGTAGACCCCACCGGCACTGGTGGCCGTTCGTGCCCCGCAGTCGGGGCAAAATGCCGCGTCGTCGGCCAACCCTCTGCCACAATTCTCGCAGCGCATTGTCGTCGCTCCGCCGCCCGCGTTTGCCGGCAGTGCATGATCTGCCCGCCGGTGCGTTCGCGTTGCCAGTCTGGTCTACGACTTCTGAGCCACGTAGGTGACGTACATCCCCGCATCGTGGAGCGGCAGGCCATCCCATCCGGGATAGACATCCACGCGGTCGAAGCCCGCGCGCTCCATCATCGCGGACATCTCAGCGACTTCATACCCCTGGTCGCAGAGGTATATCTGATCCATCGCGCCGGTCTCAAGATGCACGGTGCAAAAGCGCTCAACCGAGATGTTGTCTTCAGGATGCCACTGCCGCTCGCCGAGGTGCAGGAAGGGAGTGTCGCCCCACAACCCGGAATCACCCGTGCACCACCACGTGCGGTCCGACTTGTCAATGGCCTCCAGATCGAGGAGTTCCACGATCAGTCGCCCGCCCGGCCCCAGTGCTTCGGCGACCGTGGTTAGAAGCTTCTGAGCATCTCCGCGAGTGAACACTGCGAACTGCCCGTAGAGGAGCAATGCTGCATTGAAACTCGCGGGCGCCAGGGCCACCTCCCGAACGTCCTGCAGCAAGAACCGGCAGCGCTCCGCAACGCCCTCGCGCGTCGCTAACTCCTCGGCGTACTCGATAGCGGCAGGAGCGAAGTCCACCCCGGTCACATACACGCCGCGCCGGGCCAGCTCCACCGCGTACAGCCCGGGGCCGCATGTAACATCAAGAAGGCGGCTGCCCGGGGCAAGCTCAAGCCTGTCCCAGAGCCACTCCAGCACGATACCGCGCTCCGCCGCCTGCCGCGAAGCGGCACCGTGCGACTCGTCGAGATGTTGATCCAGCATCCGCCGCGAGAAGTCCGGGTCGTCCCACGGCAGGTTCCCGCCGATAGACCACGGCTCAGGTCGCTTCGGGCGGTTGTAGATGCGCCAGAGCGCGCTGTCCAGGCCGGCCGATTCGTGCACGGCATCCATCCTGTCCGGAGTCTTCGCAATGTGCTCGAGCACGACGCGTCTGCATGACCAGTTTCAGTGCATGATCTGTCCGCCCGTCACGTTGATCGCCTGGCCGGTCATGTAGCCTGCGGCGTCGGATGCGAGGAAGACGACGACATCCGCCACGTCATCGTAGGTGCATCCGCGCTTCATAGGCACCTGGTCAATGTACTTCTGCCGGACCTCGTCCTCGGTGATCCCCCAGCGCTCGGCATACTGCCCGTAGAGGCTGTCCACCCACAGCGGCGAGTCCAGCAGGTTGCCGGGGCAGACTGCGTTCACGCGGATCCCCTGCTCGGCGAACTCAAGCGCCAGCGACTGGGTAAGGCCGATGCCCCCGAACTTGCCGCTGGCGTAGGCCGAGTTCTTGAATGAACCCTTCTTGCCGGACTTGGAGTTGATCTGGATGATCGAACCCTTCACACCACGCTCCAGCATCACTCTCGCCGCCTGCTTCGCCACGATGAAGTAGCCAACGAGGTTGACCTCGATCACCTTGCGCCAGTCTTCGACCGCGAACTCCAGCGTGTCGCCTGCGATGAGGATGCCCGCGTTGCTTATGACGATGTCCAGTCCGCCCAGCGCCTCAACGCACTCGTCCATCGCGGTGGCGACGGAACCCTCATCCGTGACATCCATCCGCACCGCGCTTGTCTGCTGCCCCGTCGCCTTCGCGATCTTCTCCGCGGTGGCAACCGAGCCGTCGAGGTTGATGTCCGCGACGCAGACCGAGCAGCCCTCTTCGGCAAGACGCTGCGCCAGTGCCGCGCCGAGCCCCTGAGCGGCGCCGGTGATCAGCGCCACCTTGCCAACGAGATGCCGGCAGGGCTCATTGCCACCGCAGACGTGGCGGCTCAGCAGCGCATCTTCGGCGTCACGCGTCCACGCGCCCGATCCGTCGAGCTTCGCCGCCGCCTCCGGCTCAACATCCGCAAGCTGATCGAGCGTTGTCAGCGGCAGGCCATGCACATGCGGGTAGATGACCGCCTTGCCCGTCAACTCGCCCTGCTGCACCGCCATCAGGCCGTCCCATGCGGCCTCCATGCCACCGATCGCGGCAACCGCCCGATTGGGGGCAAGCTCGCCTGCTGCGGTCATGCCGATGGTGCTGCGCAGGTCGTCTATCGCGGAGCCGCTGGTGCCGGTGTAGCGTACACCCTTGAGCGCGACGTCCGAGACGTCCAGTGTCACCATCGTGCCGCGGGCCACGCCGGCGAAGATGTTGTACATGCCATGCTCGCCGAGGAACTGCGCATTGCCGGAGATCACCTGCGGCACAGGCACCAGCACCACGACATCATCAAAGCCGCCCGGCGCGTAGCTCTCCATCTGCTCATCCACGGCCTCGGGATCGAGCCCGATGGGATTGAGCGTCACCAGCTTTCGCCCGTTCTGCTCGGCGAGTGCGCCGTAGCGCTGCGGCAGGGTAGCAAGCCGCTCGTCGTCAATGTCCGTGGCCACCACCACTGAAGGGCCGTCGGGATGCTCGAGTGCGCGTTGCACGTGCATCTGACCCATCGGCCCGGCGGCGCCGGAGATCAGCATCGTCCCGCCCTTGACCGGCTTGATCGAGCGGGTGGAGGCATATGCCTCGCCGATGTCAAGCCCCGCCGCGCCGATGTAGCGCGTGCCATCGTAGTGAATGCGTCCCGCATCCACCTGCACGGGACGCTCCAGCGGCTCAGCGATCATCAGGCAGAGCACGCCATCTTCAGCGAGAAGCGTCGCAAGTCCCTCGACCTGATCGGCTGTCGGATCGAGTAGAATGAGGTCATCAATGCCCCCGTGCTCGGCTGCCGCCTCACGAAGCTCATTTTCCGTGCCTGCACGGACGATCGAAAGTCCGGCCATGGCCGCCTGGCTGAGCAGTGGCTCGAGGCTGGGCGGCGCGTTGAGGGCGATGATCGTGCGCGGATGCGGGCCCTCGATCAGGTCGCCCACGGTGAACCCGTCGCGGGCATTCTCACCGCCGACGATGGCGAGCGCACCACCGGGCTTGATCGTCTTGCGCGTCTCCACCCTGAAGGCGCAGACGACGCAGGCCCACGGTTCCGCGAGAGCGGCCTCCGAGTAGCCGATGCCCTCGGGAATCGGGATGAGATAGCAGCCATCGTCGCCGTCAATGACCGGCGTGGGGATCCTGACGAACTGCTCAAGCCCCCCATGCAGCGCGTAGCCGAAGGCAAGCCCCTCGCCGTTGTAGTAGATGTCCGCCTGCACGACGAAGCGGTCGCCGACGGAAAACTGCTGCGCGCGGTCTTTGCCGACCTGCACGATTGTCAGCGCCACCTCGTGACCGAGGACCACCGGGTCTTTCGCGAGATCGCGGCCGGAGATGCGCGGGTGGTCCGGGCCGAGCTTGAGCACCTTGATGTCCGAGAAGCAGAGGCCGCAGGCGTCCACGCGCGCGAGCAGTTCATCCGGACCGATCTCGGGCATATCCCACGCCACAGGCTTCTTTTCGCGACCAAGGTTCTCCAGGCCGATGCCGTAGAGCGGCCAGGCGAGGTTGGTATCCGGCAGCGGGCAGGTTCCGTCCACAAAGCGATCGTACTGGTTCATCGTTGCATCCTCCAGTGGGTCACAGACCGGTATCTACCGGTTGAGCAGTTGCTGTCTGTAATGCTCATCGGGGCGCGTGTAGATGCGCTCAAGCTCGCTGTCAGTAAGCGGGCGGATGCCGCCGTATGCCGCCGCTCCGAGACGCACGTGCGCGGCCTTGACGGCCATTGAGGTCGCCGCCAGCACCTGCGCAGTGCTTCCGCCCATCGCGATCATCCCATGGTTCTGCATCATGATGACCTTCGGCGGCTCATTCCAGCGCTCGATGAAGTCATCAACGGCCGCCCCGACGGCCTTCGCCAGCGGCAGGCCCGGGTCGGTGTAGGGAATCCAGGCCGACTCAGGGCCGCAGCAGACCACCTCGTCCGGAAAGAGCCGGCCGCGAATGGCCTCCTCGGGCCGCTGCGAACAGAGTAGCGCGTTGATCGGCGTGGGGTGTGTGTGGCCGACGAACTCGATGCCGGGCAGATCGAGCAGAAGCGCGTGGAGGAAAGTCTCCACCGATGGCCGCACACCATCTGCATCGATCGAGGCGGCGATCAATCCCTGCCCGACCTGTTCGTCGGTGAGTGACTTCTCGCTGAGCAGTTCGCGCAATGTGCTGCGCGAAACGCGCACGAAGCCGCCTGCGTCGATGTCCACCAGCGAAGTACCGGAGGCTTTGACGAAGAAGCTTTCAGCGTCGGCGTCGGCGGAGGTGTTGCCTTCGCCAAGGATGATGCAGTCGGCACCGGGCGCGCCCAGCGCTCGAGACATGCCAATGAGTTGCTGCAGGCGCTGCGAAAGCTGCGGCATGATAACCACCTTTGTTGTTTGCGGAGCGTATCAATATTCGCTGCGAGGGCGCAGTACCCTTCGCCGATGCTACTTCATACAGAGAGCAGGTCGGCCGCTACCGCGGCAGTTGGCGGAACATGAAGAATGCTGCGCCCACGAGACACAGACTTGCCCACAGGTAATTCCACGAAAGTTCCTGGCGCATGTAGGTGACACAGAACACCGCGAAGATGCCCATGGTGACGACTTCCTGGATTACCTTAAGCTGCGGGAGTGAGAAGAAGCCCATCCCCATGCGGTTCGCGGGCACCTGCAGGCAATACTCGAAGAACGCGACGCCCCAACTGATGATGATTGCGAAGAGAAGCGGCTTCGACCTCATGTCCTTGAGGTGTCCGTACCAGGCGTAGGTCATGAAGACGTTCGACAGACAAAGCATTATGACCGGGAGAAAGCGCATTTGATCGATGCCTCTGTGGGCCGTGCAGCCCGTGGGATGAAGAGTGAGATTGTGCGACAGTGAACTACAGGGCACACGTGCAGGCTGTCCGGGTTCGTCGTCAACCCGTCAGTTCCTCCTCGCGCCCCGTACACGAACAGGGCGCCCCGAAAGGCGCCCCGTGTCAGACCTGTTGAGCGGTCGGTTCCCTACAACTCCGCGCGCTTTGTGTGCCAGTCGGTCGCCTGCTGGTAGGCGTCGCCGACGCGCATGATCGTGTCCTCGCCGAAGGGGCGGCCCATGATCTGCAGGCCGACCGGCATCGCGTCCACCATCCCGCAGGGCACGTTGAGCGCCGGGATACCCGCGAGGTTCACGGGGATCGTGCAGATGTCCGCCAGCTTCATCTGCAGCGGATCGTCGGCCTTCTCGCCAATGCCGAACGCAACCGTCGGCGAGGTGGGGGAAAGCAGCACGTCGTGACGCTCGAATGCCGCGTCGAAGTCGCGCTTGATGAGCGTGCGGACCTTCTGCGCCTTGCCGTAGTAGGCTTCGTAGTAGCCCGCGCTGAGGCCGAAGGTCCCGAGCATGATTCGCAGCCGCACCTCTGGGCCGAAGCCCTCGCCGCGCGACTTCGCGAAGAGATCGTAGACATCCTCGACGGGCTCCTCGGTGCGGTGGCCGTAACGGACGCCGTCGAAGCGCGCGAGGTTGCTCGCAGCCTCGGCGGTGGCGATCAGGTAGTATACCGGCAGCGAGTAATCCACGTTCGGCATCTCGACCTCTTCGACGCTCATCCCGAGGCCCTCAAGCTCGGCGATGGCGGCCTCGATGGTCGCCTTCACCTGCGGGTCAATGCCCTCGCCCATGAGTTCCTTCGGGACGCCGGCGCTGAGGCCGGAGACATCGCCGGTGAGCCCGGCCACGTAATCCGGCACCGGGACATCGGCCGAGGTGGCGTCACGCTGATCGCGCCCTGCCAGCACGTTCATCACTAGCGCGCAGTCGCGCACGTCTCGCGTGAGCGGACCCGGCTGGTCGAGCGATGAGGCGTAGGCGATCAGGCCGTAGCGCGAGACGCGTCCGTAGGTGGGCTTGAGGCCGGTGAGGCCGCACAGCGACGCTGGCTGGCGGATTGAGCCGCCGGTGTCGGAGCCCAGCGCAATCGGGGCCTCGCCCGCCGCCACGCACGCCGCAGAGCCACCGGATGAGCCTCCAGGCACGCGGTCGAGGTCCCACGGGTTGCGCGTGACCTTGTACGCCGAGTTCTCGGTGGAGGAACCCATCGCGAACTCGTCCATGTTAGTCTTGCCGACCATCGGCATCCCGGCATCGCGGCAGCGCCGGACGGTGGTGGCGTCGTAGGGCGGGCGAAAGCCCTCAAGCATCTTTGAGCCGCAGGTGGTCGGCACGCCGCGGGTGCAGAGGACGTCCTTAATGCCGATCGGCACGCCCGCGAGCGGGCCAAGCTTCTCTGCGCCGGAGCGCAGGTCATCAACCTGCCGCGCCTGCTCGAGCGCCTCATCGCGAGTGAGTGCGAGGAAGGCGTCCACCTTCCCCTCGACTTCATCAATGCGCGCAAAATGCGCTTCGGTGACCTCTACGGCCGATACCTCGCCCGAGGCGAGGCGTTCGCCGAGTTCGTATGCGGTCAGTTCATGCAGCTTCACGGTGTTGCCTCCGTGGGAATTGCCGTTGGAGAGGCCGGCCCCCGCGCCGGCCTGTGCCGTTGTCTTTGCCGTTCCTTGCGTGGCCGACACCCTCGCCGGCACGCTTTTCATCCAGGAGTCCAGGCGCCCTCGCCTGGACGCTCCTCGTCCGGAGTCGAGGCGCCCTCGCCTGGACGCTTCTCGTCCGGAGTCCAGGCGCCCTCGCCTGGACGCCGTTCGTCACTCCTCGACGGTTCGCGGAACCTTGAAAAACTCGTCCGCGGACTCTGGCGCGTTGGCGACGACCTCTTCGGGCGTCAGCGACGGGCCAACCTGGTCCTCCCGGTAGACGTTCGTCATCGGGATTACGTGTGAAATCCCGGGGATGTCGTCGGTGTTGACGGCCTGGAGTTTGTCCGCGTGTTCGAGGATGCGGCCCATCTCGTGTTGGAGGCGGTTGATCTCCTCGCTGCTGAGGGCCAGCCTCGCCAGCATGGAAACGTGCTCAACGACCTCTCGTGATACATCGGGCATGGGGAACTAGCCTCCCGCCTGGAATCGTGGTGCAGCGCAGATCATGCGCCGCATGTCACGGGCCAATCTTATCAGGAGCGGAGGGGGGCGTCAACTTTGGGGCGATCTGACCGACTGCTCAGTCGTTTGGAGGGGAGGCATTACATTGCCTCCCGCATAATCTCGAAGGCGGACGGCCGGGCGGGGATGTAATCCCGCGCCCTCCAAACGGCTGGGCATACGTCGCTGTTGCTCGCAACCTGCAACTCGCAACTTGCCCCTACGCCTTCACTCCCGGCAGCGCCTCGGTCTTGCTCTCACAGTCAGCGGCCGCGAGGTGCCGCGTGTCGTTCAGGCGAGAGATTGTGCGCTGGCCGAACTGATTGATCGTCAGCAGCGTGATGGAACCCGGGTCGAAGTCGCAGGAGATCCGCCCCCACGCATCGGCGTCAAGCTGCAGCCACCAGTTGACCACCGCCACGCCCGAGAGCGTGTGCGTGATGATCACGGCGGTGTCCGGACATTCGCCCTCCACCCGCGCCATGCAGCCGGAGACGCGCTCATTCATCTGCCGCCAGTTCTCGGCGCCGGGATAGGGGACGTAGTCAACCAGCGGCTGAGTCGGCGGGTTCTGTATCGCCTGCGCCTGCTCCCACGTCATGTTCGCGGCCTGCCCGTTATTGAACTCGCGCAGGTCGCCATCGAAGACCGGCTTGATGCCGAGTTGCCCGCAGACGATGCGCGCGGTCTCGCTGGCGCGCGCCAGATCCGAGGAGTAGAGCGTGTACTCAACATCGCCGAGCATCTTCGCCAGTCGCCCCCCGGTGACGTGCGCCTGCTGCTCCCCAAGGGTGGTCAGGTGCGACTCGGTCCAGCCTCCCGTCAGCCCCTCCTGTGTATGCTCAGCTTCACCATGTCGAACGAGGACGATACGCTTCATGTTGACCTCCGTGTGTTGAGCGAACTGGACTTGCAGCGATGCTTCGTTCAGCCGGAATATTGCTCTACCAGCGGGCCCTTTTCCAGCGCCGGCCAGAGGCTCTCGAAGGGCGGGCGCTCGTTGCGGTAGAGTATCCCGATGGGGATCTGATCGCCCCATGTCATCGCAAGGTCCAGCGCAGCATGCATATCCGTCGGATCGTGATCGTCAGCGATCGGCTTTACGCGCTCCTTGTACCACTTCGCCGTGTTGCGCTTGTTGAAGCTCGGGCAGGGCTGGAGGATGTCCAGCAGCGTGAACCCTCCGTCATGCTTCAGCGCGGCGACCATCATCTCCTTCAAGTGATCGCGCGTCACTGCGCATGAGCGCGCGACAAATGACGCCCCCTCGACGATCGCGACCGCCAGCGGGTTGAAGGGCTGCGCCATCACGCCATGCGTCTGAATCGGCGTCTCCATCCCCGGATCGGAGGTGGGGGAGGCCTGGCCCTTCGTCAGCCCGTAGACCTGGTTGTTGTGCACGAAGCACTTGACGCCGATGTTCCGGCGGATGGCGTGGATGAAGTGATTGCCGCCCTCGCCGTACATGTCGCCGTCGCCCGAGGTGACAACCACCTCAAGCTCGTGGTTCACCAGCTTGATGGCCGTCGCGGGTGGCAACGCGCGGCCGTGCAAGCCGTTGAAGACATTCGCGCGCGTGTAGTGCGGCAACTTCGCCGCCTGTCCTATGCCGGAGACAAGCACCAGCCTGCGCCGGTCGAGCCCCACCTCTTCGATGGCCTCATCAAGCGTCGGAAGTATTGAGAAGTTCCCGCAGCCGGGGCACCACGCCGGTGATTCGGAATGAAGTGCGCGCATCGCTATCCCTCCACCCTCGCAACGATCTCTTCTGCGGTGAACGGCAGCCCATCATAGCGTGTCAGCAACTCCACCTCGCCGATCAACCCCTGCTCGCGCAGGACACAGGCGAATTGCCCCCACGCATTGCCCTCGACGGAAATCACTCGCTCGCGGGAACCAATGGCCTCGCGCACTGCATCGCGGTTGAGCGGCCAGATCTGCCCGAAGTGCAGCATCGAAGCATTGTGGCCGTTCATGCGCAGGATGTCCACGGCTTCGCGGCAGGGGAGATAAGTCGAGCCCCAGCAGATCAGCAGCGTACCGGCCCCTTCGTCATCGCGATACGCCTCCGGCGGGAGCGCCTCGGCGATCATCCCGTCGATTTTACGCATGCGCTTGTCCATCATCGCCTGCGCGATCTCCAGGTTTTCAGTGATATGCCCCTCTTCGTCATGCTCGTCCGAGTCGAGAACCACGAAGGCGTCGCCGCTGGGGATGGCGCGCGGTGATACACCGCTGTCGGTGATCTCGTAGCGGCGGTAGTCCCCACCTGCGTCGGTGACGATCTGCCGATCAATGGGCCTCGGGGTCTCGTCACGCTCCTCTTCGTTGAGGCGCAGGTCGGCAAGGTACTGATCCATCATGTAGATCACGGGCGTCTGGAACTTGTGCGCCGTCTCCAGCGCCCTGCGCATCAGTTCGAGGCACTGCCGCGGGCTTCCCGGCGCGAAGAGCGCGCGGGGGAACTCGCCATGACCCGTGCGCAGCGCGAAGAGCAGGTCACCCTGTGCGGTGCGTGTTGGGAGGCCGGTGGCGGGGCCGGGACGCTGGCCGAGCATCACCACCGCCGGCAGTTCGTGCATCCCCGCGAGCGAAAGTCCCTCGCTCATCAGGGCGAGACCGCCGCCGGAGGTGGTCACGATCGCCGGGACACCTGCGTAAGTCGCGCCGCAGATCATGTTGATCGCGGCAATCTCATCCTCGGCCTGCTCGGCGATGATCCCGTACTTTTCCATGTTCTTCGCGAGCCAGGTGAAGACGCCGGTGGATGGCGTCATCGGGTAGGCGGCGATGAACTTCACCCCTGAGACGGCCGCCGAGAGCGCGGTAGCCTCCGTGCCATCGTAGACTTGAGGTGGCGCGTCTGAGGGCTGAGGAGCCGGCAGTCGGCCCTGCAGGTCACTCGCGAGTTCGGCGCCACGTCGCACGAGAGCCGCGTTCGTTTTGACAACCTCGACGCCTTTTGCATGGAAAGCTTCGTCGAGGTAGCCGATGAGCGGCTTGATGTCGTAGCCGAGGATGGTGAAGATGGCGCCACCGGCGACGGAATTCGCCATGATCGCCGAGCCGCCCTCATCCTTCGCGGTCTTCGTGAAGTTGATCGCGACGGCGTCCTGCGCCTCGTCACCGTCGTAGAGGATCAGCCCGTCCTCGGCGACCTCCGCGCGCAATGTCTCCAGCGCCTCTTCGGTGAGCGCCACCAGCAGGTCCGCCTGATCGCGGCTCGAGGTGATGCGGTAGTCGGCGACGCGCACATCCTGCCAGTTGAGGCCGCCGCGTATGCGCGACATGTAGCTTTGCGTCGAGAAGACCCACAGGCCCATCGAGGCGAAGACATCCACCAGCAGATGCCCCGTGGTCTTGATGCCCTGACCGGCCTCCCCGGCGATGCGGATGTTCAGGTCCATGGCTCAACCCCTCGGTCTGCGATATGACTTCTACATGACCAGCCTTCGACAGCGAGAAGCATGTGCCTGCATGACTTGGCCGGCGCTCATTCGGCGTACGCGAGAGCGGCGGCGGATAGTCTCCGCCGCCGCTGATCGCCATGCATGGGGGACGGGTCAGTCCAGCCTGATTACCGAGAAGTCATCGATGTAGATCTTCCCGTCAGGATCCCAGCCATCCACGAGCGGCAGCACGAGCGCGTGGGTGACCTTCTTTCCGCCGATCTCTGCCGGAAGCGTGCCGGCGGCGGCTATCGCCTGCCAGCGCCCCTGCACCGGCACTATCTCGCTGCTGATGGCCCCGGGAAGGTTCGTGTTCGTCTCATCCCGTGGGATGATCATCACTCCAACCGTCCCCATCGTCTGTTGCCCCTCGGGCACATACACGAAAGCGGTCGCCGCATAGTCGCCGGGCGTGAGCGGGAGGCTCTGATTCGGCCCGCCGCGATCCATGCCATCTACACAGAGCGAGGCTTCGCCGCTGTGAGCGATCTCGGTTGTGCGGTAGTTCAGGCCGCTGTTGGCGATCCACTTGCTCCAGCCGGTCGCCCACTCGCCGCCCTCCTCGAAGCCGGGGTTCGCGTTCAGTGGCTCTGCAGTGCCCCCCGCAACCTTCAGCAACAGTGATGCGTTTTGCCGCACCAGTTCGTGAGGTGAGTTGGCGGCGAGGTCCTGAACACGCGCACGAACGGCTTCGCTCATCTGGACCCACTCGTAAAGCTGCCACATCCGGTTGCTGCCCCAGTCTGAGCCGGTGGTCGTGGAGTAGCGCGTCGGAGGTAGCGGGTGAATGAGCACGGGATCGTTTTCGAACTCGAGCGCGAGCGAAAGCCGCTTTTGCGCATACGCGACCGGTGCGAAGTTGCTCTGCAGCACCGCCAGCGCCTCGGCCTCGGTTGCCGGTGGCTGCGCGGTGTCCTCCTCACGCGGATATGCCAGTGCCGAAGCCTCGTAGTACTCAAATGCCTTCAGCAGCAGTTCGCCGCGCCCGCGCTGTTTGTCGGTCTCGGCTGCGGCAACCGCCGTCTCAAGCCACTGGCGACACTGCGCGATCTCCTCCGGCGTCACATCGAGCAGGTAGCCGGGCGCGTTGAAGCGCAGGTACTGCCCGCCGTCGCTCCACCACGCCGACTGCTGCGGGACGCGCTCGGTCCAGAAGCTCTCCCAGAACTCGTAGTAGTTGCGAAGGGCGTCTGCGCCTTCGGGGCCGCAGCAGCGCTCGAACCAGTCATCCAGCAGCGCGTCGATGTCGAGGTAGGGGTCCCAGTTGAGCGCGAGGTAGGCGTAGAGCTTGGGCCCCTCGCCGAAGTTCGGATAGGCCTCGGCGTAGAGGGCGCGCACACCATGCTCATACCCCCACGCGAGGTACTCGCGCATCTTGTGCGGGTAGTAGCGCGGGAGCATGTAGGGGGTGCCGTAGATGTAGTCGTACCATCCCAGCGTCGGCGACATCTCCGCCCACGCCTCCGTGAGAGCGTGCCCGTGCTCCTCGATCTCCGGCTTGGCCCACTTCATCCGGTCGTAGGTCATGTAGGGGATGATGCGCGGATGGATGTCCACCCGCGTCGGCGGCTCGACCACGTTGTTGTACGCGAGGCA
>LSQX01139379.1_pt1 | contig 20185 bp, 16 predicted proteins | sample 654561 | NCBI WGS metagenome assembly LSQX01 (sample SAMN04489861, study PRJNA283612) | anaerobic digester metagenome | isolation source: 4 biogas reactors fed with cattle manure at either 37C or 55C with and... | place: Denmark: Kongens Lyngby | collected 2014 | reverse complement strand
ATCACTCAAAAGCCTATCTTCGGATAGGCTTTTTTAATGTGCCAACAAAAAGTTAATGCTGAATAATTTGAATTTGAGGAAACTGAAATCCTGCACATGAAGGTGCAGATCGCCATGCTACAGTCAACATACAGCTGGCCAAATTAAAGTTTTGATAAGCAAAATGCCCAATTTGAGGATGATGACACATTCCCCCCTGTGCTTCAGGGTGCATCCCTGTATCTAGTTCATTTAGACTTAAACGAATACCCAAACCTGAAGCTTTCAGCACAGCTTCTTTGGTGGTCCAAACCCGAAACCAATATTCAGGTGCATGCTCTAATTCTGCCCAGTAGCTTAATTCATTTGGATGAAAGGCATGCTGCGCCAAAGCATCGAAACGTACATGACGGTCTAAATCCTCTACATCAATACCTAAATCTTGAACTTGTTTGCTAGTGGCCAATGCATAATGTTGACGACTGTGGCTGTGGTTAAAATGCCACTCTGGAAATTCACTTAAAAAAGGTTTGCCATGTACATTGCGCTGAATATCGCTATTTTGAATATCCTGTGCTAAATACTTTGAGAGTAATTGATTCCGATAGCGGTAAATCGCCTGCTTTTGCTGTTGAATCTGTTCTGTTCGTGAATCTGTTGTAGTAGGAACAAAAATTTTATGAATAGGGCTCACATCTACATGAATTTTTTTAGCTGTTTGACTCATCCTTAATCTTCCTATTCCTTTGGCTTTAACCTACAGCAAATTGAAATTACCAACCCAAGCCGTATAGAAAAAAACCAGCACAATGCTGGTTTTTTAGAAGTGATTCAGATTAACTACCCTGCACCAAACGGCGTGCACTGATAATACCCGGTTGCTGCTCCAAACGTGCCAACAAACGAGAAAGCTGTGCCAGACCTTTCACCTCAATCAACAATTTCATATTGGCAATTCCATCATTTTCAGAAATGGTATTGACCTGACGAATGTTAATTTGATCGGCAAAAATCACTTGAGTTAAATCTTTGAGCAAGCCACGGCGGTCATAAGCTTCCACCACAATCTGCACACTCTGACCACGGGTCGGCTGCATTTCCCAGTCAGCTTCAACTGCACGCTCAGGCTCGTTACCAATCATGCGAATATAGTCTGAACACGCCACTTTATGAATACTCACGCCACGGTTCAGGGTGATATATCCCGCAATGGCCTCGCCATGTACAGGCTGACAACATTGTGCAATGTGCAACTCGACGTTATCCAAACCATCAATCAAAATACCATGTGCAGAAAGTGTGTGGCTGGCGCGTGGATTCAACGTTGGTTTCAGCACCAGCTCAGGCTCATCCTGATCCAAGTGCATGTGGCGGTTAACCTGATTGATTAAGGCATGCAGACCAATATCGCCATTCACCAAACCAATCAAAATGTCTTCACCTGTTTTGACATTGAAATGATTACAGTAATCATTCAAATCAATACTTTTCGGGTGAATTGCCAAACGTGATAATTCTTTATTCAGTACTTCACGCCCAACTTCCAGATTTTTACTGCGGTCTTGCTGTCTAAACCAGTGGCGTAACTTATCTCGTGCACGTGCTGTTTTGATATAACCCAAAGAGTGTACCAACCAATCACGGTTTGGCTCACGGTCTTTTTTGGTCAGAATTTCGACCTGCTCACCTGTTTTTAGGGTATAGGTCAGCGGCACATAACGCTGGTTCACCCGTGCGGCATAACATTTGTTACCCACTTCGGTATGCACATGGTAAGCAAAATCCAGTACGGTCGAGCCACGTGGTAACTCTTTAATGTCACCATCACGGCTGAACACATAAATTTTTTCAAAATCTTCAAACTCTTGGATTTGCTCAAAGTTTTCAGAATCATCATCATCTTTATGTGCGCTGGCATCATTACGTTCCTGATAATGTTCCAGCACCGAACGTAAAGAATGTAGACGATGATTAAACGAATGGTCTGTCGCTTTAGAACCTTCTTTATAGTTGAAGTGTGAACATACCCCAAGCTCAGCTTCTTCGTGCATATCCATGGTACGAATTTGCACTTCTAGTGATTTGTTTTCTGCAATCACTGCGGTATGTAAAGAGCGATAACCATTGGCTTTCGGATTGGTAATGTAGTCATCAAACTGATGCGGAATATGTCGCCACAATTGATGCACAATACCCAATGAGTGATAGCACTCAGGAATGGTTTTGACCAAGACCCGTACAGCACGAATGTCATATAACTGATCAAAGCTCAGGTTCTTACTTTTCATTTTTCGATAAATCGAATAAATGTGTTTAACCCGACCACTAATTTCAGCATGAATACCGTTGTTGCCCAATTCTGTACGCAATTGTGAAATCACACTTTGAATATAATTTTCACGCTCTAAACGCTTTTCATTGAGCAGTGTGGCAATTTCTTTATAACGGTCTGGTGCTAAATAACGGAAAGCTAAGTCTTCAAGCTCCCATTTCAGTTGAGCAATACCCAAACGGTGTGCCAATGGCGAATAGATGGTTAGAATTTCACGTGCAACACGTTCCTGACGTTCTTTTGAAGCTGTAGCTAGCTCACGTAAAGAATAGGTACGCTCTGCCAGTTTAATCAGCACAACACGCACATCTTCCGTCATGGAAATCAGCATTTTATAAATGCCTGTTAAATGCTCACGCTGATTGTTATTAAAGTGATCTTCCAGACGTTTATTTTTTTCAATCAGTTCAGACAGTTTACCCATAGATAAAGTGCCTTTGATCAAGCCATATACCGCTTCACCAAATTCTTCACGTACTTCATCTAAATGAATCACATTTTCACGCACACCACGGTACAGCATAGCTGCCGACAAGGTGTCTTCATCGACATGCAAGTGCGCCAAAATATCTGCCATCTCAATACCAGTATATAAAGTATTGGAACGATGACTGACTGTAGTTTCCAACTCTTTTTTCAGGGTGTAATTGGCTACGTGTTCTAATTGTTCAAGTGCCGCCCCATCATAAATATCACGTACCCGATCTAGCCATTCTGCCAAATCTTGTCGTGCTTGTTCGGCATGTTCTACAGTCGTTTCCTCAGACAGTTCATTTAAACGTCCAGGAAGTTGTTCACGTACTGTGACCATACCCTTCTCCTACCTCTATGTACTTCATATTATAAATCGTTTATTTGCTTTTCTTTCTGAAACAAGGCAATGGATTCAACGTGACCCGTATGGGTAAACATGTCCATCACACCTGCTTTTTTCAATTGATAGCCCTGCTTGACCAATACACCTGCATCCCTTGCGAGTGTGGCTGGATTACACGACACATAAACGATTCTATCTGCACCAAATTTGGGCACATAATGCATCACCTCCTCTGCACCTGAGCGCGGAGGGTCAATTAATAATGCCTCAAATCCTTGATTTGCCCAAGAATGATGCGAAAAATCTTTTGTTAAATCTTGTGAATAAAACCTAACATGATCTAAATCATTGCGCTGTGCATTTTCTGCACCACGCTGCACCATCTGCTCAGAACCTTCAACTGCAACCACTGATCCTGTCGCACCAACGCAGCGCGCCAGTGGTAAAGAAAAGTTGCCCAATCCACAAAACAGATCAAGCACCCGATCACCTGATTTTAACTCAAGCAAATCGCATGCCAGCTTCACCATCTGTGGGTTAATGGTTGAATTGACCTGAGTAAAGTCTTGCGGATGAAAGCCAAAATCCACATCAAAATCATCTAAACGATAATGCAAACGCATAGGCGCGTATGGATCATCAACCCGATGTAAACTGTCTGGGCCTTCAGATTGCAAATACAATTGCCAATGTTTCTGTAACGCAAATTGTTGTAATTGGTTGACATCGGCTGCAGATAATTTTTCTGTATGCCGTACCACCAAAGCAATCTCTTGATCTCCCATGGCCAATTCTATATGACCAATATGGGCTTTGCCTGTTAGACTTTGGAGTAGCTGCTTAAGACGAGTCAAAGAACCACAAGCCTGATCAAGCACCAAGCAACGATCAATGCTGGTCAGTTTGTTGCTGTTGCGCTCACGAAAACCGACCACCAATTTGTCTTGATTGGGCAAATAACGCACACCAACACGTGCTTTACGACGATAATCTTCACGTTTTGAACGTAATGGCGCAAGCCACTCTTCAGGCTGCACCTGCGCAAAGTGCTGCAAGTGTGACTGCAACACTTGTTGCTTTAAACGAATCTGCTCATCCACCTGAATATGCTGCATGCTGCAACCACCACATTGTTGATAATGCGGACATGGCGGAGCTACCCGCAAAGCTGACGGCTCACCTAGTACTTCTAAACATTCGGCTTGTTCTAAACGCTTGTTACTTTGAGTAATTTTGGCGCGTACAGTTTCACCGGGCAAAGCTCCTTCAATAAACACCGTTTTACCGTGCTTTTCAGCAGGATGCTCTGCCTGATGACCATAATGTGCAATACCACGCCCTTCATGCGATAAAGACTCGACCTGAAAGCAATGCACAGCCTGCTGAGTCGTTCGTTGTTTGCTGCGATGTTTCATGTGTACCTAGGCGTCAGAAGAAGGTGAAGGAGCAGACCATGCTGAACTTTCGCTCGCCTGATTCAGTGCTGTAGATGAAGCCTGCTCAGGGAAGTCTGCACGGGTAAATTCAGTTTGCTGTGAACTCTGCTGCCACACTTTCAAAAAATCTTCATGTTGCGGTTGAGTATGCAAATATTGAATGGTGTGCTGTACCCATAAAGTATGATCTTCAGGCAATAACTGCCCTTTCAGCAACAGCCAGCGCAGATAAATTAGCCAAGTATTCAGTACATCGCCTTCACAGTAGCGTGTCAGTCTGAGCCATTCACCTGTTTGCATAAATTCAGGGACACGATAACCCGCGTCTACCCGCTTACCCGGGAAGCCCAACAAATAGGCCATATCATCCAGTTTCTGAAAATGGCGACCATTGAACATGGCCATCACATCCATTAAATCGACATGACGTTGATGGTAACGGTTTTGATAATTGTTATAACGTTTTTGCTGATCAATCTCGCCCTGATCAAACAAACTCGGCGCAGACAGCCCATGATACATGGCACGGAATAAAATTACAGGCAGATCGAACTGCGAACCATTCCAGCTCACCAAAGTCGGATGACGCTTATCAAAAATAGACAAGAACTTTTTCAGCATTGCTGCTTCACTGTCTTGTTCGCGGCTAAATGAAAACAGTTTCATGCCGTGTTCATCAATCCACAAGCCTGAAATGCAGACTATTTCATGCAAAGGCAGACGCTGAAAATCGGTGCCCGCTTCTTGCCGACGCAGTTTCATCAACGCGTGTTCAAGTTCAGCCTCAGGTAAATTCAGCTGATATAAATGCGCGCCTGATTTCAAATCGGTAACGGTTTCAATATCGAAAATCAGCACAGGTAAACGCATACGATTTTACTCAGTCAGCTACAAAGAAATGAATGCTTTTCGGCTATTCAGGGTCTTGAACAGAGAATAACCCTGTCGATAAATAACGGTCACCACGGTCACAAATAATACACACGATGACTGCATCTGGATTTTCTTCAGCAATTTTTAATGCCGCCCAAACCGCACCACCTGAAGATGTTCCCGCACTGATGCCTTCTTTTTGCGCCAGTTTGCGCATGGTTTTTTCAGCTTCAATTTGCGGAATATCAATAATACGATCGACACGGCTACGGTCAAAAATAGTCGGTAAATAGGCTTCAGGCCAGCGACGGATACCTGCAATGCTTGAACCGTCGGAAGGCTGTAAACCAATAATTTGAATATCTGGGTTTTGTTCTTTTAAATATTTAGACACGCCCATAATGGTACCTGTGGTACCCATAGAACTGACAAAGTGAGTGATTTTTCCACCCGTTTGCTGCCAAATTTCAGGGCCCGTGGTCAGATAGTGTGCCTGCACATTGTCAGGATTACCAAATTGATTCAGCACCAAGCCTTTGCCTTCACGTTGCATTTGCAAAGCCAAATCACGTGCACCTTCCATGCCTTGTGCTTTGGTCACTTCAATCAGTTCAGCCCCATAAGCCCGCATAGCATCTTTACGCTCCTGACTCATATTATCAGGCATGATCAGCTGCATTTTATAACCACGCATGGCTGCTACCATTGCCAAAGCAATGCCTGTGTTACCACTGGTTGCTTCAATTAAAGTATCACCTGGTCGAATTTCACCGCGTTTTTCTGCCTGCATAATCATGTTATAGGCAGGACGGTCTTTGACCGAACCCGCAGGGTTATTCCCTTCCAGTTTTGCCAAAACCGTTGCCTGCGTATGTTGAGCCAAACGCTGCAAACGCACCAATGGGGTTTTGCCCACATAATGGTCTAGTAAAAACTCATCACTTTGGAAATCTGGTTGGGTATCACGCATGCTCTGTACCAATATCAAGGTGGGCTTATTGTATGAAAAAATGCACCTTCCTGCACGTTTTTCACTGGCTTTTTATCAAATCTACAAGAGTCTGCCGAGAATTTATGCATTCCTTTACATCGTTGCGGCCCCTCATTGCTTTGACTCATTTTTTATCGCTTCAACCACATCAAATACCGTTTAAATCCACACGACTTAACTTCTATAAATGGCCTACGCATCCATGAAAATTGGCATCACTAGCACAGAAGCAGATGAAAACACAGTCAGCCGAAATAAAGCATGCTAAACTGCCTTGCATAAGGATTAAACTGCATGAACCATGTCAAATATCAACAAAAAGTTATTTAAGCGCTTGCACTTAAATCATGCTTATGGACAGCTGATTGCGCTCATTTTTGTGCCAATTATGATTTTGGCATGTGTTGGAACCATGTTGGTTCTATCTGAAACCTCTAATGCAGCCAAAGCACAACAGCGGCAAATGGCAATTGCGATTTTGACCCGATTTGAATTACCGTCTGAAGCGGCCTTACATCAATTGTCTAGCTTTCCATGGAAGTACGAAGAAGCACGTTCTTATATGCAAAATATGATGAACGAAAAGCATTTGATTCGTACTGCACTGATTGATGCCTCAGGTACACGACGCTTAAGCATGGGCTTTCAAGACCAAGCAGGTTGGCCAAAATTTCCAAAAAATGCCGAGTTTTTTGGCCCAATTCTATATAACAATAATCATGTTTATGGCATGCAAGTGCAGCAAGACATCAACCAACCTGCATGGTTATTGATTGAGCTAGACAATCAACCGCTACAAATTGCCCGCTATCGGGTCATGATTGTCTTGATTGCCACAGGTTTACTGACCTTATTACTGTTATTGCTGTGTCTGAATTTCTATTCACGTCGCTGGATTGCACCGATGTATGAAATTCGCATGCAGTTGCAACGTCTGAATGCCGATACGCTTGATCAACACATGGTGATTAACAGTACGGGTGAACTGCGTTTATTACAGCGTGATATTGCCAATGTAGTCAAACGCCTGCATTTCAGCTTTTTGGAACTCAAAGAACATACCGAACAAACTGAAGATGACTTGCGTCGTACCCTCGACACCTTAGAAGTGCAGAACATCACCTACCGTCAAGCACGTGACCAAGCGATTTCTGCCAACCAATCCAAATCGGTATTTTTGGCTAATATCAGTCACGAACTCAGAACCCCGCTGAACAGTATAGATGGCTTTATTCATCTGTTATTGCGTCAGGAAAACCTGAGTAATGAGCAGAATTTGTATTTACAGACCATTCGTAAATCGTCTGCGCACCTTTTGGCTTTAATTAATGATGTCTTGGATTTTTCCAAAATTGATGCCGGTAAACTGGAACTGGATACTGCGCCTTTTGATTTAGAAGAAGCTATTTTTGATGTGATGGATATGCTCTCGCCGTTGGCCGCGCAAAAGCACATCAACATGGTTTTTTACTTTGCCGACAACGTACCACAGCATGTGTTGGGTGATGCTTTACGCTTTAAACAAATTTTAACCAACCTGATTTCCAATGCGATTAAATTCACACCCGATGGTGAAATTATTGTACGTGCGCGCGTGGAACATGACGATATTGGACAATGCCTGATTCACTTTAGCGTGCAGGATAGCGGCATTGGTTTAAGCGGCACAGACCGCAAAAAGCTGTTCGAATCTTTCTCTCAGGGCGATACTTCAGTCACGCGCCAGTTTGGTGGTACAGGCTTAGGCCTTGCGATCTCCAAGCAATTGGTGCATTTAATGCAAGGTCAAATTGGCTTTGAAGACAATCAAGAACGTGCCCCAACAGAAAAAGGCTCAACCTTCTGGTTTACCGCCATGTTTGCTGTAGATGAGGCACATGAGCAACAGCATCCGAGCTTTAAAGATGTGCAAGTGGTGTCATATTTGGCACACCCTGCCACTGCCAATGTTTTGCGTCATTATCTAGAAAATTATGCAGTACAACACATTGAAACAGCTTCTATTTTAGATTTATTCAGCCGCTTAAAAGATGTAGCAAATACGCAAGACAATACCTGGTTAATTGTGGATCACAGCAGTGACACCGAAGCGCTATTGAAAGAAATTCGCACACGTTATCAGGGAAATTTGGCTGTTTATGGCTATCAAATGTCAATTGACCCAAGTGTGTTGAATGAGTACCGTGCACGCGCCTTGTATCAACCGCTCAGTCGTTCTGCGCTGATTCAATTACTCAACAATGAACACAACTTTGTCGAACCTGATGCAACTTCATTTGATGGTAAAGGCTTGCACATTTTGGCAGTGGATGATCACTTGCCAAACCTGATTGTTCTAGAAGCTTTATTGGGCGAACTCAACGTCACCACCACCAAGGCACAAAGTGGTCAGGAGGCTTTAGGTATTCTGCAACAACGTATTGAGCAAGGATTACAGCCTTTCGATTTGATTTTCATGGACATTCAAATGCCTGTTATGTCTGGGGTAGACACCACCCGGGCGATCCGTTCTTTAGAATCGACACTGGAAAATCACAAACGTCTGCCAATTATTGCCCTGACTGCACACGCACTTGCCGATGAAAAACAAAAACTGCTGAAAGTGGGCATGGATGACTATGTCACCAAACCGATTCAGATTGAGCAGATCATTCAGATTCTCACCCACTGGACCACGCAAAGTTTTAATAAACCGCCTGCGGTTGATAAAGCCATTGTAATTGAAGCACTTGATCCAGACGTGCTGAACTGGCAACAAAGTCTGATGCTCGCTGCCAACAAAGAAGACCTTGCAGTAGATTTACTAAAAATGCTGGTCGACAGTTTTGCCACCGAATTAAATGAAATGGAACAACTGATTGAACTGGAAGATTTTCCGCAACTCGAGCACGTATTGCATCGGCTATATGGTGCAACCCGTTATGTTGGCACACCAAACCTGCAGGATGTCACGGGCTCATTTGAACAGTTTGTATCGACCTTGCGCAAGGAACGTCGTAAAGCCGACGAACTCTTTGTGCAGGAAGTGCTGAATCGTTATCAGGAGCTAAAAGCCTGCATCCAACAAGTGGAACATGCAGCAGAACATATTTTTGCTCAACACACAGCAACTGGTTCGTAGTGAATCTGGGATGAATAGCATTTCGTCAAAGCAAAAATAGCGTTTTAAATACACGTTTCACAAAAAGCATCACATGATTTTTAGGAATCATTTCAGGCAGAGTCCACCGTTTTGGCCGTGACTCTGCTGTCATTTATCTTGGGTCTGTGCATGCTATGCTTTGCCCAGTCAAAACAAGAGTTCACAACATGACCTTACTTCGTATTGAAAAAAATAATGGCATTGCAATCGTTTCCTTAAACCGTCCAGACAAGCGCAATGCGATGAGCTTTGCCCTGCTCAAGGAATTGGTACGTACCGCAGAAAAACTGAAAAAAGACCGTAGCTTACGTTGTGTAATTTTAACAGGCGAAGCACAAGTTTTTAGCGCTGGCATTGATTTAGCCGACCTCAACAATCCACAAAACCGTGCTTTCGCAGCTTGGGAACTGATTAAACCAGGGCAAAGTCTATTCCAAAAAGCATTTTTGGTTTGGCAGGAGTTACCTGTACCTGTCATTGCAGCAATGCAAGGTTACTGTTTTGGCGCAGGCATGCAACTGGCGTTGGCTGCAGACATTCGTATTGCGCATCCTGACACACAAATGTCGATCATGGAAAGTCGCTGGGGCTTAGTGCCAGACATGGGACTCAGCCGCTCTTTAAAAGGTTTAATTGGTTTAGACCTTGCCAAAGAATTAACCCTCACCGCACGTATTTTTGATGCCAACTATGCCAAAGAAATTGGTTTAGTGACACATCTTGCCGATAGCCCATTACAACAAGCACAAGTGCTTGCCGAAGAAATTGCACAGCGCTCTCCCGATGCTTTGGCAGCAGCCAAACAAGTATTGGATGCCATGGAACACACACCTGCAAAATCTTTACGCTTAGAAAAAATTTGGCAATTAAAATTATTATTGGGTAAAAATAGCCAATTGGCGCGTAAAAAGGATAAAAATCCAGAAGTACGCTTTGCCCCACGTCAATTTTAATCGCAAAATCTGCTGCCTACTTTGACCAAAGGCGAGATTGACATTTCATCAAGGGCTTGTAATGTAGGCAAAAAGGAGAACTCGCTATGCACTTTGACCATGACACACAAATCGCTTTTTTAGGTATGGGACTCATGGGCACGCGCATGGCGACCCGCTTAATTCAGGCAGGTTATAAGGTTGCAGTATGGAACCGCAGTCCTGCTGCATGCGAACCATTAATCAATGCAGGTGCTAAACTGCTTCAGCTGCAAGAGATCGGGCAATACCCTGTCATTTTGACCTGTTTAGCAGATGATCATGCAGTTCAAAGTGTATTTGATCAAATTGAACCGTACTTAACTGCCCAACAAGTCATTGTTGATTTTTCCAGCTTATCGGTTGCACAAACCAAAGCCCTTGCACAACAAGCCAAGCAAAAACACGTGACTTGGATTGACTCACCTGTATCTGGTGGCACCGCGGGAGCAGAACAAGGTACGCTAGTAATTTTTGCAGGTGGCGATGCCAACACTATTGAAAAATTAAGCCCAATTTATGCGGTGCTGTCACAACGTGTGACTCGCATGGGCGAAACCGCAACAGGACAAGCCACCAAAATTTGCAATCAATTGATTGTTGCCGCAAATAGTACCTTAATTGCAGAAGCCGTTGCTCTTGCTGCTCAAGCAGGTGTAGATACACAGCTACTTGCCCCAGCTTTGGCAGGTGGTTTTGCCGATTCAAAACCGTTTCAGATTTTAACCCCACGTATGGCCACCCACAGTTTTGAACCTGTGCAATGGAAAGTACAAACCCTGTCTAAAGATTTAAATAATGCAGTGCAACTTGCCGCAGCGTTTCAGCTGCAGATTCCTGTTGCCCAAAAAGCTCTATCTCAGCTTCAAGCCCATCAGGCTAAAGGTTTTGCCGAAGCAGATTTAGCCAGCATTATTTACCAAGTTGAAGCTTAAATTTTTTCATTACCATTCCTGAGCAAGGAGCTTATGCATGTCTAAACTTGCGGTTAATCTGTCAATGATATTTACCGAAGTCCCATTAATTGAACGCTTTGCCCTTGCTCGCCAACATGGTTTTCAGCACGTTGAAATTCAGTTTCCCTACGAGCTCAGTATCGAACAAATTCAAACTCAACTTCAGCTGCATGCGCTTAGCCTGTGTCTGATTAATGTGCCTGCGGGTGACCTCATGCAAGGGGGCGATGGCTTAGCGGGGGTACCCGGTAAAGAACTTGAATTTCATCGTGGCTTAGAACAAGCCATTACCTATGCCAAAGCCCTAAATGTTCCAAGTGTGAATATTTTGGCAGGCAAACAACCTGCCGATGCAGACTTGTTACCTTGCTTAAACACACTGGCAGAAAATCTAAAACTGGCTTGCTCCATGCTCACTGAGCTCCAGATTCAACCTGTATTTGAAATGATCAATGGCACAGATATGCCACGTTTTCTGGTACAGAACATTGCCCAAGCTCAGGAAATGTTAGAAGCTGTCAAACACCCTGCACTCAAAATGCAATTCGATTGTTATCACATGGCCATGATGGGTGAAGATGTGCTCAGCGCACTACAGGAAAACTTGCAAGATATTGGTCATATTCAATTTGCTGACTACCCAGGACGCCATGAACCTGACACAGGCCATTTAGACTATGCCACATTATTTGCATGGTTAGCGCAAAGTAATTACGCAGGTTATGTCGCTGCCGAATATCGCCCACGTTTAACATCAAATCAATCATTTGCGTGGAAAGACAAGTTTTTTCCGGCACAACAAAATGGTTAAAATCGGTGCGATTTGAATTTTTAGGCCAAAACGGCTATATTAGACGATGAATAATTTTAGGAAATTATACACCCCATGAATTTAGAACCATCGCCCGGCGCTTCTAATTCTCACGATCTTGCAATGAACACCGCAAAGCATGACGTACAAACTTGCCTTCAAGTTGTACATGAAGCACTACTCGATGTAAAAGCCAAAGAAATTGTTGAGCTTGATGTCAGCAGCATCAGCAATGTTGCAGATGCGATTGTCATTGCCAGCGGCACATCAACGCGTCATGTTAAATCCCTTGCCGATAATGTTGCTGAAGAAGCACGTAAAGCGGGTTTCCGCCCAATCGGCATTGAAGGCGAACGCGATGCTGAATGGATCTTGGTTGATCTTGGCATTGTTGTGGTACATCTTATGTTACCAACTGCACGTAAATTCTATGACCTTGAAAGCTTATGGCGTACCACACCTGAATCGGTTGCCTAATCTTTAAAGCTTCAAAACAGACCCAAGAAAATATGCAAAAGCGACTTTAAATAAGTCGCTTTTTTATGTGCAGTGTTTAAAAAATCATATGCAAACCAACTTACGTATTTGCACCACACAAGTCCCACCTTAACCCACTGACGATGGTCTCCGTGCGCTGATAATTTTCCGAAGCATGATCTTTAGCTTTCTTTTACACTCTCTTATACAACGAACAAAAAACCGCCCGAAGGCGGTTCTTATCAGTCAGTTCACTTAGTGACCTGTACCGTTGATTGACTTCGTCATATCTTCCACAACTTTCTTAGCATCACCAAAGATCATCATGGTCTTGTCGTTATAGAACAAGTCGTTGTCCAAACCTGCATAACCCGTTGCCATTGAGCGCTTGATCACCATAATGGTACGTGCTTTATGCGCTTCAAGAATTGGCATACCGTAAATTGGCGAGTTCGGATCGTCTTTTGCTGCTGGGTTCACAACGTCATTCGCACCAATAACAAGTACTACATCTGTTGCTGGAAAATCTGAGTTGATCTCATCCATTTCTAAGATGTCTTCGTATGGTACGTCTGCTTCTGCAAGTAATACGTTCATGTGACCTGGCATACGACCTGCCACAGGGTGAATCGCAAAGCGAACAGTTACACCTTGTTCTTTCAGCAAGTTAGCCAATTCTTTAACTGCATTTTGTGCACGACCTTGCGCCATACCATAACCTGGTACAATCACTACGCTGTCAGCATTTGACATCAAGAAGCCAGCATCATCTGCAGAACCTGAGCGGTAGTTACGTTGTACTTGCTCACCAGCGCCAGCAGTCGGTGCTGCTGCACCACCCATCGCACCACCAAACAATACGTTGATGATTGAACGATTCATCGCTTTACACATAATGTACGACAGAATCGCACCCGATGAACCTACAAGTGAACCCGCAACAATCAGCATGTTGTTTTCAAGTGTGAAACCAATCCCTGCTGCAGCCCAACCTGAGAATGAGTTGAGAAGTGATACCACCACTGGCATATCACCACCACCTACAGGTGCAATCCATACCCAACCAAATGCAAGTGCAAGACCAGTCATTGCCCAGAATGATGTCATGTTTCCAGTCAAGAAGAAGTGGATACCAAAACCTAACATGGCAATGAAAATCAATGCTTGAACAGGTTTAACCCATGCACCTGAAATGGTTTTTGCCCATTTCTTTGCAGCCAGCTTGCCGTACGCAAATACAGATGCAGTAAAGGTAATTGCACCCACGAAACACCCCACAAACAATTCAAATAAATGAACTTTGCTCATTTCATGGAAATTAATACCATTTGCAGCCAACAGGTCTGGACCTAATTCCACCAACTTGTTGTTATGAATAATTGCAGCAATGGCAATTAAAACTGCTGCTAAACCCACCAAAGAGTGCATCAGTGCAACTGTTTCAGGCATTTGAGTCATAGGAACAGTACGTGCGCGAGCAATACCAACAATTGCACCTAAAACCATAGCACCTACGATCATCCAAACCACTGGATTATCTGCCACAAAGAATGTGGTCAATACGGCTATTGCCATGGCGATCATGCCGTAGCGGTTACCTGCAATTGCTGTTTTTGGACCAGACAAACCACGAAGCGTTAAGATAAAAAGTACAGCCCCGATTAAATAGAACCAGTCTGCATATTCACGAATAAATTCCATGCATTAGCCCTCTTTTTTCTTTGCTTTTGGTTTGAACATTTCCAGCATACGTGCCGTTACTGCGAAACCACCAAAAATATTGATACTTGCCAAGAACACAGCAATAGCACCCAGTACACTCACCACGTTAATGGTTTGAAAATCGACACTACCTTCTACACCAACCATTGGTAAGCCAACAGTTTGAATCATCGCACCCACGATAATGATCGAAGACAGCGCATTGGTTACCGCCATAAGTGGCGTATGCAATGCAGGCGTTACGCCCCAAACCACGTAGTAACCTACGAAAATGGCAAGGACAAAAATCGTAATTGTTTCAACCATGAGAGTTCTCCTTAACCACGCTTTAACAGTACTTGACCGTTATGGGTCACCAGCAATGCTTTCTGAATTTCTTCTTCAGGATTCAGTGCAAAGTTCTTGTCGTTATCAAATAATGTTTCAACAAAATTCAATACATTACGTGCATAAAGTGCAGAGGCTTCAGTCGACACTGTAGATGGAATGTTTGGGATACCCAAAATTTTCACACCATTGGCAGTCACAACAGTTTCACCACATTGTGAACCTTCGACGTTACCGCCTGTTTCTACTGCCATATCTAAAATGACTGAACCCGGTTTCATCTTCGCAACAGTTTCAGCTTTGATTAAACGTGGTGCATCACGACCAGGCAATAATGCCGTGGTAATCACAATATCAGCATTAGAAACAGCTTTATCTACAATAACAGCTTGATCTTTAATGTATTGTTCACCTGGCATCCAGCCGTAGCCATTTTTGGCAGCATCTGCAGCTTTTTGCTGTTCTTCTTCAGACATTGGCACGTCTAGCCATTTACCGCCTAAAGACTCTACCTGATCTTTCGCAGTTGGACGCAAGTCAGTTGCTTCAACTACCGCACCCAGACGTTTTGCCGTTGCAATGGCTTGCAGACCTGCAACGCCCACACCCATGATCACAACACGTGCAGGTTTTACAGTACCCGCAGCCGTCATTAACATTGGGAACATGCGTTGGTATTCTGCTGCAGCCAACAACACTGACTTATAGCCTGCCAAGTTGGCTTGTGATGACAACACATCCATATTTTGTGCACGTGACAAAGTACGCGGCAAAAGCTCTAACGCAAATGCAGACACCTGAGCCGCAGCAAACTGATCTAATTCAGTATTGCGGTAAGGATCAAACATCGCCACGACAGTGCTATTCGGTGCCAATTTCTGAATTTCATCACCCTTCGGGGCACGAACTTTCAAAATCATTTGACTGCCACGATAAGCATCATCTGTCAGGCTTGCACCCACTTGTTCATAAGCACTGTCGATATAAGCGGCTTTAACACCCGCACCACGTTCAATGACTACGCTATGACCCGCGCTAATCAACTTCTTTACTGTTTCTGGCGTCGCAGCGACACGATTTTCACCGACAACAGTTTCGGTTGGAATTCCGATCTGCATGAGCGTCCCTCAAGCTAGTTTTTCTTAAGTCAACATCGTGGATAACGATGCTTTCCCCTCAGGATAAGTTTTGTTGAATTTTTGGATTCTAATGCAACATTTTTAAATTACCACCCAATATTTATTTAATAAATACCCATATTTTGAACTAATGATTCATAAAAATATTGTTGCGAGATATAATTGATAGGTTTTGCTTCTTTAATATAAGTCTAATTATTCAGCAATAACCGTATTTGGCAGGATCAAAACGACAGCACAGCAGTTTTGAGTTAGCAGTTCATCACATTTAAATGAATTTTGCATTGATCATTCTGACATGCATTTGGCTAAATTGGGAAAATCCGACTTAGACCCAAAAGATCATATATCTATACATTTGACCGCTAAAACTTAAAACTTCAATGCCAAATTGACTTTTCTGACAAATTTTATCGCTCGCTATACGTACTAATTTAGAGCCTATACCTCCCCATTAAAACCTTACAAATACCAACCTTTGCCTTATCAATAAAATCTAAAAGTGGCAGCAGCAAAACTTTTAAACCCTCTGTAAATTTATTCAGTGTATGTCTAAGTTGACCGCTATTATTTTTTTGAATTTTTTTAAACATCATTTTTTCTGATGATGGATTTTGTGTGTTTTGTAATATTTTAAAAGTTTTTGCACTATTATCGTGCAACCACAATCTATTTTACTTTTCACTTAATTTCGATGTTTTAAAGCAGACCCTTTACACAAAATCCGCTATGCTTAGTTGTTGATTTTTCCTGCCACACTTGCCGTTTTAAATCCTATGCAGGATCACTCAACTCTTTTTATCGTACTTTACATTCATCCCTCACTTTAGCTTTTGCCATGATCAAACTTAATGCCACGCAATGGGGTTCCATCTTTGCGCTATTCGCTGCATTTTTGTTCAGTACCAAAGCGATTTTTATTAAACAGGCTTATGCACTTTCGCCATTGGTCGATGCCACTGTGCTCATGGCTTTACGTATGGCCAGTGCCTTGCCGTTTTTTCTGTTGATTTGCTGGTTCAACCGTCAGCACAGCCGCAACATTTCCAAAGGCAATTGGCTACTGCTGATTTTTTCAGGTTTGATCGGCTATTACTTTTCTAGCTGGTTAGACTTTTTAGGGTTGATGTTCATTAGCGCATCATTAGAACGGATTATTCTTTTTTTATATCCAACTCTGACTGTATTGGCGTCTAGCCTGATCTATAAACAAAAACTCAGCTGGTTGAGTTTACTTGCCATTGCCCTGAGTTATGGCGGCACAGTCATTGTGATGCTACAAGAACAAAGTAACACACCACACGACTCATACTTTTGGCTAGGCAGCAGTTTAGTCTTTGCCAGTGCGGTATGTTTTGCGGGTTATTTGCTGCTGACTCGACGATTGATTCAACATTTTGGCTCATGGAATTTTACAGGCTTGGCTTTAAGCATTGCCTGCTTAGGTACCTTGGTTCATTACTGCTTGGCCACACCGCATCCTCTAGCTTTGATTCAGCAGCTGCCATTACAGGTACTGGGCTACGGCGTTGCCTTGGGCATTTTTGTGACAGTACTGCCTACCTTGTTAATGGCGCACAGCATCGCCCGTTTAGGTGCAGCACAATCAGCTATGATTGCCTCAATTGGCCCCATTTTAACGATTTTATTGGCGACAGCATTTTTAGGTGAGCACCTGAATGGCATACAATGGTTGGGCTGTCTGCTGAATATTATAGGGGTGATGATGATTACATTGTCCAAAAACAAGTTTTCACATTAAAGACTTAAAACATCACCACAAAGTTTAGGATACTCACCGATTTTTCATCGCTCAAACTCAAACAGCGTCCTATTTACTCACAGCATCACACTGCCTTATAAGCTAGGAAGACTATGAATACTGCACCTGACACTAGCCAAGACAAAACCCTTTTATGGTTAATGGCGATTGCCTGCGGTTTATGTGCAGGTGCAAATTATTATTGCCAACCTTTGATTTACTCCATTCATCAATCTTTTCAAATTCCACAGTCACAAGTTGCACTGACTGTGACATTTGCACAAGTCTCTTACGCACTCGGCTTATTGTTTATTGTACCGATGGGCGATATTGTCAATAAAACCAAGTTCATCCCCTTGCTCATGTTCTTGGCATCGGTAGGTTTGTTTTTGTGTGCCTTTTCTAGCAATTTAAGCATGCTTTGGATTGGCACCATCATCACAGGGCTATTCTCTGTGGCGGCACAAGTATTAATTCCTTTTGCGACCATGACCGTAAAACCTGAAAAAATGGGAGAAGTTGTTGGTTTGCTGATGAGTGGTTTATTGGTCGGTATTTTACTTTCGACCAGTTTAGCAGGCTTGCTATCTAATTTATTTCACTGGAAAGTGATTTATCTGCTCAGCGGGATATTCATGTTGTGTATTGCTGCGGTACTTAAAGCACGTTTGCCTTTTATTTCTACCAGCAAACTCAGCTACTTTGCAGTATTTCAGTCTATGGGCAGACTGATTTTGGAAGAGCGCCGCTTAGTCTATCGCGCATTACTCGGGGCTTTTGCTTTTGCTGCGATGAGTGTTTTATTTTCCACCATTGCCGTATTACTCAAATCTAGTTTTGGCTTAGCCGATGTCATGGTCGGCATTGTGGCTTTGGTCGGAGTATTTGGCGCACTTTCGACCAAACAAGTGGGTAAAATTGCAGATCGCGGCTATGTCACAGCGCTGACTTGGGGCGGCTTAACCTTGCTCGGTATCAGCTGGATATTTCTCTACTTTGGTCAATTCCAACTGTGGAGTTATATTTTAGGTTTTGGCTTGATTAACCTTGGCTTAGCGACTGTGCATAGCAGCAATCAAAATATTATTTTCCGCTTACGCCCAGATGCCAAATCACGTATCAATTCAGTCTATATGACCAGTTATTTTACAGGTGGTGCCTGCGGTTCCGCTTTAGGGATTTACGCATGGCAGCAAGGCGGCTGGCTATGGAGCTGTATGGTTGGACTGTGTTTTGTTGCAGCCGCAATGTGCTTTGCCCTGCTTGATCACACGCATCAGCGCAAGCATCTTGCAGAAGCTTAAAGTGACTGACGACAACCATCCAGTTTAGGACATTTGCATCACAGGATAAAAAGGCTGACTCCACTCATTCCATTCTAAACTTTCAACATTCTCCAATAAAATTTGGATAAAACACGGCAGTAATGCCGAAAGTAAAAGACTGGCATGACTGAGCTGTTTGCGGTTAATTGCACTATTATACGTTGCACCGCCTTGCACGAGTTGTTGATGCAAAGTCGATAAGCGCTTGAACACAAAGCTTAAAATACTGGCTGAATCGTGGGTATGCAAAGCCTGCATGATGTGCTGTTTTTCCGATTCAAAATCTGTACGCCAGGTACCTTCGCTGATTTTTTGATTGCGCCAATCCCAAAAACTTTGACACAAATACGGATTAGTCAGTAAAACCTCCAAACTTTGTGGATGCTTTTCCCACAAAATTCTAGAAATCCGCTGATCTACATCTTTTTGATAAACTCTAAATGCAAACTGCTGTAAGGTCTGTTGTTCTTGCTCTGCCGTTTTTCCTTGCGCGTATAAGGCATTCAGTGCCACCCAAGTACTCATAAACTGCAAATCAAGATCATCATGCAAAGCAATGGCTTTTTTCCACCAGCTCAAACTGCGCTGCATGCGTAAATTAAAGGCAGCAGAAAACTCGTTTTTCTTGGTTCGATAAATTTCTTCTAAAACCAACATATTATTATCCCTCTTGTGCCGCTTTATCGTTATCTTTTCAACATACTAAAAAAAGTTAAAGGATACAAATACCCAATCGTTCAGTCGCTTCGCTTTCTTGTATCCTTTTATTAGGCGCTACAGTCGTAAAATCCCCCTTATTAGGATGCTACGCTAGCGCTGTCGATTTTTACTCAAACCCCGTATAATGCGCGGCTTATCTTTGCTCTTCCAGTCAGGTGTGTTATGACGCGTGCCATCCAAAATTTACAGCCTCGTATTTCCGTTGCCCCGATGATGGATTGGACAAACAAATAAATATTATTATTTAAAAACAATGATTTATAATTATTAAAAATTTTAATGGCGTAAATTTGGTGTAAAAAACAATTGGTAAACCAAATGCTTACCAATTGTTCAATCGAATTATTAGTTAAGCACACGTCCAAGCATTAGACAAAGTCTCCGCCCTGTCTCTTATACACATCT
>LSQX01265841.1_pt2 | contig 20192 bp, 14 predicted proteins | sample 654561 | NCBI WGS metagenome assembly LSQX01 (sample SAMN04489861, study PRJNA283612) | anaerobic digester metagenome | isolation source: 4 biogas reactors fed with cattle manure at either 37C or 55C with and... | place: Denmark: Kongens Lyngby | collected 2014 | reverse complement strand
AATATTTAACTCTTGATTCGCATAATTCATTAAACTCTTCACTTCCGCGCGTAAATTCCACCACTTTTCGTCCGTTGAGCCAGTGCTCCACCCGATTGTCGGGATAGAGAACGATTCTGCCGCGGTTCCATTTTCCCTGCCCGTTGACAAAACGCGCCTCCTTATTAGCAGGAATCAAATCATAAAGTGAAGCAAGCGTACGATTTCCGTCAATTCCGTTTTTGGCATCGGGGTGTTTGTGATCATCTAAAATCTGATACTCCAGACCTACCGAAGGACCATTGTTGCCCAATCCGTATTTAATACCGCTGTTGGCTCCTTCCGTGAACATAAAATCGAACTTCAATTCAAAAGGACCAAACTCCTGCCGGGTGATGATACTTCCCCCTTTTTTCTCCGGATCGCCTCCGCTTGCCTGAACAATCAAAGAGCCATCCTGCACAATCCAGCCTTTCGACGGGAATTCATCACCATTCACACTTTTGAAATTTTCGGTTGCTTTCCCATCAAAAAGAAGCTGATAACCCTCTTCTTTTTCAACTTCACTCAAATTGTTGGGCAGCATATTCACCACATAAACGCCTTCATTTGGAGAAGGCTCCAGATTTTCAGTTTTGATACGAATATTCCGCCATTTTATCTGCCGGTTTGCAAGCGATTCATCACGAATGGAATGCACCTGAAGCGCAATAAAACCTTTAGGTGTCATGTTGTCAATAAGATGAGCCACCGGAATGCCGTTCAGCCAGGTTTTAATGGATGTCCCGATGCACTCAATGCGGTAATGGTTCCACTCTCCGTGCCTGTATGCGGGCTTTGCATCCGGATTTAAATCCACCGGATAGAGCCAGCCACGGCGGGCTTCGTCATATATGCCGGCACTCCATGCGCGGTCAGACGGGTCAACTTCGCACTGATAGCCATGCACACGACCATTCATATAGTCGGGTCTGCTCTCACTGCGAAACTGCATGCCTGAGTTAAAATCATCCACCAAAAACATCTCTAATTCAAGCACAAAATCGGAGAATTCATCTTCGGTGCATAAAAATGAGTTGGGTGTATTTACCACTGTCGTACCGACAATCTCGCCATCAATCGCTTCAAATTTTGCTTCACCGTTCAGCTGCCTCCAGCCGGTTAAGTCCTTGCCATTAAACAAACTTGTCCAGCCATCATCCTGCTGAGTCGCACAGCTGCTCAAAAACAGTATCGTCAAAAAGAAAAAAAGAATTTTATTCATAATTTGTATTTAAATATGTTGCTTTCGGTCAAAACTCCGTGTACGAACACGGACAATGCAAATTTAACTATTTTCACTCTTTTTACAATTTTTTAATCAGAATTTCTGAAAAATTTCAAAACTCATCCATTTGTCAGCTAATTGCCAGTTTTTACAGGAATATTCAGATAAAATCATTTCTGCTCAATATTTCCCATCTTTGCACCGGTTTTAATTTAACGTTCAAGTTTGTTTCAGGGATATTTAAAAATTAAAAATATCACAATATCAAATTGATTACAAGCACTTTGGAGCAATTGATAAAAGAATATGAATGAACCTGTTTTCTTTATGGCTGCCTATTTTCTGCTGATGTTTTTCATCGGAGTTTATTCGTGGTTCAGGGTTAAAACACCATCGGATTATTACGTTGCCGGGAAAAAAGCAGGTTTGATACCGGTTTCGAGCAGTTTGCTTGCCACTATCCTCGGCGGAGCCGCAATTTTAGGTACCATCGAATTGGGCAGAGACATTGGCTGGGCGGCATTGTGGTTCCTCTTTTGCGCTTCATTTGGCTTATTTTTGTTAGCTCCGTTAGCAAAATATGTCAGGCGGTACGGGAAATATACCCTCCCCGATTTATTGGGGCATTTCTATGGCAATCAGGCACAGTTTATTTCGTCATTGGTAATTCCGGTTGCCTGGTTAGGAATTGTTGGCGCACAAATCATTGCTGCCGGGAAAATAGTTGCGGGATTAGGATTTGCCGGCTATCAGTCCGGAGTGTTGCTGGCTGGAGTGATTTTCATTTTATACACACTTTTTGGCGGGCAAATCAGCATTCTGAAAACAGATATGTTCCAGCTGGGATTCATCGTTGCCGGATTGGCTTCACTCACACTTTTCGCCTGGTTTTCGCCTGAAGCCATCCATTTGCCCCCGTTTCAGGTGAAGGCGCTTTTCAACGAATCGTTTACAGGTTTTGATTTGCTGATTCTGATACTCACCTACTCGGTTACTTTTGTTGTGGGACCCGACATATATTCGCGGCTTTTTTGCACAAAAAACGAAAAAACTGCCACACGCAGTGTGCTGACAGCAGCCGTGGTGCTGATTCCCGTATCTTTTGCATTAACTTTTTTAGGAATTTACTCCCGTGAAACAGGCAGTGCCGAAATAATCTCTTTTGCCCAAAATCTGCTGCCCAACTGGTTTTACGGACTGTTTATCGCCGCACTGCTTTCGGCAGTGATGTCATCGGCAGATACCACACTTCTCACTTCATCACTCATACTCAGCGGGTTATTTCAACCAAACATGGAAGACAGGAAAGCTTTACGACTCACCCGCATTCTGGTTGTTGTTCTCGGCGTGCTGAGCATTGCGATTGCCCTGTTTGTCGATTCTATTCTGCAATCCCTGCTGCTGGCTCTCTCCTTTTTTTCAGGTGCATTTGTGATACCGACACTGGCAGGACTTTTACGTTTCAGGGTGATTAAAACACAACTGAAAGCTGCAGCCTTATCGGGCGGTTTTTTGGCTTTGGGCGGCAAACTGATAACCCTCTGGGGAATGTCTTTGGTCGGAAACCTCATTATTGTTGCGGGTTTCGTGGTGAATGCCGCATTGATTTTCATCCCTTTGAAAAATAGATAAAAACCCTGAACTCTTCTTTGGTATTTATCAAATATTTTATTACTTTTGCAACGATTTTAGAAAAACTGGAATAGGGAGCCGCCAAAAGCTCCCTATTTTGTTACCTGAAAAAATGTTAGACGAAACAAGAATTGGGAAAATTGTTGAGGAAGTTCTTGGAGAACAGGACTTTCTGGTTAACGTTCGAATTAACAAATCGAACGTAGTTCAGGTATTTGTTGACAGCTATGAAGGGCTTTCCATCAACCGGTGCGCTGAAATCAGCAGGCACTTGGAGAGCCGCCTCGACCGCGACAGCGAAGACTTTGAGCTACAGGTTTCATCCCCCGGGCTGACAGAGAATTTCAGGGTGAGAGAACAGTATTTAAAAAACAGGGAAAGAGAGGTTGAAATCGTTACGAAAAACGAACTTAAGTTTACCGGAATTTTAAAAAACATAGAAAACGATTTTATTCTGCTTGAAGTTTCATCCAGAGAAAAGGTGGAGGGAAAGAAGAAGAAGCAACTGGTAACAAGGGAACATCAGGTTGGTTTTGAAGATATTAAAAGTGCGAAAGTTGTTATTTCATTTAAATAAAAAGATTAGCAATGGATAATATGAGTCTTATCGATACTTTTGCCGAGTTCAAGGAGCTGAAGAACATTGACCGGGTGACGATGATGAGCGTCCTGGAGGATGTTTTTCGCAGTGTACTCATTAAACAGTATGGTACCGATGAAAATTTCGATGTTATTATCAACATCGACAAGGGCGATTTTGAAATTTGGAGAAATCGCGAGGTTGTTGAAGATGACCAGGTTGAAGACCCCAATTTACAGATTACGCTGAGTGAAGCGCAAAAAATCGACAGTGATTTTGAAGTCGGGGAAGATGTAACAGATGAAGTTAAACTCATTGACTTTGGTCGTCGGGCAATATTAAATTTGCGCCAAAACCTGGCAAGCAAAATCATGGAGCTTGAAAAAGACAGCATCTTTGGAAAATACAAAGAAAAAATCGGCGAAATTGTTACCGGGGAAGTTTATCAGGTTTGGAAAAAGGAGATATTAATTCTTGATGACGAAGGAAATGAATTGATTCTTCCAAAAAATGAGCAAATCCCATCCGATTATTTCAGAAAAGGGGATACGGTCAGAGCCATTGTATATCAGGTGGAACTGAGAAACAACAATCCGCTGATCATCCTTTCGCGCACAGCTCCGGAATTTTTGGAGCGACTGTTTGAGCTTGAAATTCCAGAGATTTTTGACGGATTGATCACCATCAAGAAGATTGTACGGGTTCCTGGAGAACGCGCTAAAGTTGCTGTTGAATCTTATGATGAGCGCATCGATCCGGTTGGCGCCTGCGTTGGAATGAAAGGTTCGCGCATTCACGGCATTGTACGCGAGCTGCGCAACGAGAATATTGATGTTATCAACTATTCAACAAATTTACAGCTCTATATTAAACGTGCGCTGAACCCTGCAAAAATTAACAATATTAAGATTAACGAAGAGGAAAAAAGGGTTGAAGTTTACTTAAAACCCGAGGAAGTTTCATTAGCCATCGGCAAGGGCGGATTGAACATCCGGCTGGCAAGCCAGCTTACCGGATATGAGATTGATGTTTACCGCGAAGTGGCTGATGATGACGATGATGTGAATCTCGATGAGTTTTCTGACGAAATTGAGGACTGGGTTATTGATGCATTGAAAGCAATCGGCTGCGACACTGCCAAAAATGTGTTGAACATACCGGTTGAAGAGCTGATTAAGCGCACAGACCTTGAGGAAGAAACTATCGCAGAGGTACTGAAAGTACTTAAGGCAGAGTTTGAATAAGAAGATTTTACACGATTTTTTAACATCAATTGAAGCTTTTTACCTAAACTTGCACTGACTTAAAAAAAGGAAAGGAAAAGAAAAGAGTATATGACAGAAGTCAAGACAATAAGGCTTAGTAAACTTGCAAGAGAGTTTAATGTGGGAATCCAGACCATTGTGGATTTCCTGCACAAGAAAGGCTATGAATACGACTCAAATCCCAACACTAAAGTCTCGATGGATGCATTGGCTCTTTTGGAAAAGGAATATAAAGTTGACCTTCATCTCAAGAAAGAATCGGAAAAAATAATACTGAAAAGTCACAGGCCAAAACAGGAGATAATTTCTATTGACGATGTGGCGTCAAAAGAATATGATGATGACGATGACTACGATGATGCCGACTATGAAGAAGAAGTCGAAGAAAAGCCAAAGTCAGTTTCTTCCAAAAAGCCTGAAGAAAAACCAAAAAAGAAAGTGACAGAAGAAGTACCCGTTGAAAAACTTGTGGAGGTTGATGGAATAAAAATCGTTGGAAAGGTTGATCTGGAGAGTCTGAAAAAACCTGTTAAAAAAACATCAAAACCGAAAAAAGAGACTAAAGCCGAAAAACCAAAATCTGAGAAAAAAGAGAAAAAGGAAACTTCTGCAGAAACCGTTGCTGAAGTAACAAAACCTGTGGATATTTCGGAAACAAAACCACAACCTGAAGAAGCTCAAAAAACTAAAACAGAGGCTGAAGCAGATTCTCAGGTTGAGCAAACAGAAAAAACGATAAAAGAAGATATTATCGAAACGCAAATCCCAAAAGTTGAAGAGCTTAAAGTTGTCGGGAAAATTGACCTGACTTCTATCAACCAAAAGACCAGGCCTGCCAAAAAGAGCCGGAAAGAGCGTGAACTTGAACGCAAAGAGCGCAGGCGCAAAAAAGAAGCTGAAACCAAAACTGCTGCCGCTGGAACTGCTGAAAGCGCTGCCAGCCAGGAGGAAGAAAAAGTGGCTGAAAAACCCAAAGTTATACGAGCCAGGGCTAAAAAACTGGAAGGTCCCGTTGTTTTGGGCAAAATTGAACTTCCCGATAAAAAATCATCGAAGGATAGTCAGGAAGCCAGTGCACGCAGGAAGCGCCGCAAAAGAATTCAGGAAACCGGACGGGTGAAAGTGAGCGAAAAATCGGGCAAAAAAGGAGGAGTTGATGAAAAATCTCAAAAAGTAGCCGGAAAAAGGAAAAAAATTCAACTCAGGAAAGAGGTTGATGAGGACGAAGTACAAAAACAGATTAAGGAGACTTTAGCCAGACTCACTTCCAAAGGGAGATCCTCGCGGGGCGCAAAATACCGGCGCGACAAGCGGGCTGCCATCAGTGAAAGAATGCAGGCTGATGCCGAAAAGCAGGATATTGAAAAGAAAACAATAAAAGTTACGGAATTTGTTTCGGTGAGCGAACTTGCCACTATGATGGACATAGGCGTCAACGAAGTAATTTCAGCTTGTATGTCATTGGGGCTGTTTGTCTCCATCAATCAAAGACTTGATGCAGAAACACTTACAATTGTTGCTGACGAGTTCGGTTTTCAGGTTGAATTTGTCAGTGCCGATCTTCAGGAATCCATCGAAACGGAAGAGGAAGATGATGAAAAAGATTTGAAACCACGTTCACCGATTGTAACGGTGATGGGGCATGTTGACCACGGAAAAACCTCACTGCTGGACTACATCCGCAAAACCAACGTCATTGGCGATGAAGCGGGAGGAATTACCCAGCACATCGGCGCCTATCATGTAAAAGTTGGTGAAGGGCGCACCATAACTTTCTTAGACACGCCCGGGCACGAGGCTTTTACCGCCATGCGCGCACGTGGTGCACAAGTAACCGATATAGCCATTATCATTGTTGCTGCCGACGACAACGTGATGCCGCAAACGGTTGAAGCAATCAACCACGCCACGGCAGCCGGGGTACCCATTATTTTTGCGATCAACAAAATCGACAAGCCCAGTGCCAACGTTGAACGGGTGAAAGAGGAACTTGCCAACATGAACTTTTTGGTTGAAGACTGGGGCGGAAAATATCAGTCGCAGGAAGTATCTGCAAAATTTGGTCAGGGAGTGAAAGAATTGCTTGAAAAAGTTTTGTTAGAAGCGGATATGCTTGAATTAAAGGCAAATCCCAACCGCAGGGGAGTCGGTACAATCATCGAATCGAGCCTTGACAGGGGACGCGGATATGTTGCCACCGTTCTGGTTGAAAACGGAACGCTCAACGCCGGCGATATTGTAATTGCAGGACAGCATTTCGGGCACATAAAAGCGATGTTCAATGAAAGAAACAAGCGGATTGAATCTGCCGGTCCGTCGGATCCGGTAATCATTCTCGGATTGAACGGCGCACCGCAGGCAGGCGATAAATTCCACGTAATGGAAAATGAGCGCGAAGCACGAACCATTGTTACCAAGCGTGAGCAACTTGCACGTGAACAGGGACTTCGCACACAAAAACATATCACACTCGACGAAATCGGACGCCGCATAGCCATTGGAAACTTTCAGGAGCTGAACCTGATTGTAAAAGGTGACGTGGACGGTTCCATTGAAGCGCTCTCCGACGCTTTAATCAAACTCTCAACAGAAGAAATTCAGGTAAATATCAAGCATAAAGCAGTGGGGCAAATCTCCGAATCGGATATTTTGCTTGCAGCAGCTTCCGAAGCCATTGTAATCGGTTTCCAGGTGAGACCATCACTTAGCGCACGTAAATTAGCCGAAAAAGAGGAGATAGACATTCGTCTCTATTCAATTATTTATGACGCCATCAACGAAATTAAGGCAGCAATGGAAGGTATGCTTTCACCCGACATCAAGGAAGAAATCATCGGAACTGCCGAAGTTCTCGAAACATTTAAAGTTACGAAAGTTGGCACGGTTGCCGGTTGCATAGTGCGGGATGGCAGGGTGTTGCGAAATTCCAAAATCAGAATCATCCGCGACGGCATTGTTATTTACACCGGCGATTTAGGCTCGCTCAAACGGTTTAAGGATGATGTTAAAGAGGTGAAAAACGGCTACGAGTGCGGGCTGAACATTGAAAACTTCAACGATGTCAAAGTGGGCGACCACATCGAAGCATTCAAAGAGGTTGAAGTGGCAAAACAGCTCTGATGACAAAGTTATTAACATCAGTCTTTTAATTATTTCTTTTAAAATACTTTTCATCAGAATTGCCGATTTTGTAGTTTTGAAAAAAACTATGGGAACATGAAGCGTTACCTGATTTTCTTAGCAGTTATTTTGGCACTTGCCGCAACCGGGGGTTATTACTTCTTTTCCGGCAATAAGACAATCTTCTCAAACAATAAAAATCTCTACAAAGCGGTTCCGGTTACTTCACCTTTCTTTTTTGAACTGAATTCCATAAAAAGCGTTCCGGCAGTCAACTCAATTATCAGTGAACTGAATAAAGGCGGCATTGGCACAGCGTGGTTTGACCTGTTTCACCGGATTGATTCACTCATTGAACATACGGAAGGCATACACAAAAGCCTGCGCAGCAATCCTTTGCTGTTCGCTTTCGGATATATCGGCAGAAATGAACTGGTTCCGCTGCTGATTACGGAGCAAGGCTCAAAAAACAACGAAAACTCATTATTGCGGACGCTGCACACTTTATATCCGCCGGAAAACTTCAAATATTCCCAAAAAGAGTACGGAAAGTATTCCATCACGGAAATCGGACGCGGAAATAACGATCCGGTCTGTTTCACATTTACGGGAGATTTGTTTCTGGCGAGTCCACGCTCAATTCTTATCGAACAGATAATCAGGCAGATAGAAACCTATGGCATCATTAAAAATTCCTATTTTTCCGCAGTTAACAACACGGTTGGGGCGCAGGGAATTACACTCTATATCAATCACAACTGGTTAGGCGGGTTTTTCAACAATATGCTGAGCCGCACAGTTACAGAAAAAGCCGATGAGTTTGGTGCAGTAAAACGAAACCAGCCTGCCGTGCAGGCAGATAAGCTCAGAAAACTGGCGGCATGGAGCGGTTTTGATTTCAAAGCGGACAACAAACTACTTGAATTCAGCGGAACATCTGCCGCTGACGATTCGCTGAATCACTTCCTTTCGACATTTGACGGGCAACAACCAATACGCAGCAATACAGACCACTTTTTACCGCTGAATACCTCCTTTTTCCTCAGCTATTCCTTCTCCAATAAGTCGCGTTTCTTTGAAAATCTTGAAACATTTTATACCCACTCTTCCGAATATTATCACCGCGAAGAGCGCATGAAACGGTTTGAGCGGGGTTTTCGCGGAAACATCCGAAAGATTTTTCAGGAGATCGTAAAAGATGAAGTGATTGTTGCCGCAACCACAATTCCTGTAAATCCAGATAACAAAACAGTCTTTTTTATCCTCCACACCGAAGGACGGTCAGCTGCCGAAGAGCAGCTGACCAAGCTGCTGACAAACTATGCCGCAAGAACAGAGACAAATTTTGAGCAACTGAGCGCTGAATATACCACAGACGACGGGTTGCAAATCAAAATTTACAAATTCCCCTACCCCTCTTTTCCCGGTTTGTGGATTGGTAGTCCCTTCAGTTTTTGCGATGCGCAATTTGCTGCTTTCCATGATAATCTATTCATTTTCTCAAATTCTGAACAGGGGCTTATCGAATACATCAGCAATATGGCTCGTGGAAATACGCTTGCAAAAAGCCCCGGATATCAGCAACTGAAACGTTCCGGAGCAAGCCGTGCAAACATCAATGTCTTTTTGGATATTAACAAAGCTTTCAGTTTGAGAAACATCTTTTTTTCTCCCGACTTTTTAAAGGAAATAGATGATAAGGAAGAGATTCTGCGGAAGTTCAACATGATCTCTTTCCGCATACGGCAGGCGAAAAGCGTTTGGGAAAGCTCTGCCATAGCAACTTATCAATCTGAAGAGCAGGAAGATGCGCGAACTGACTGGCAGAATGTGGTTGGCGCAAACATCAATATGAAGCCACAGCTTGTGGTCAATCATCTCGACAGGCAAAACAGGGAAATAATTTTTCAGGATGTACAAAACACGCTGCATTTGGTTGGCAATTCGGGAAAATTAAGGTGGAGTCAAAACCTGCAGGCACCGATTATGGGGCAAATTCATCAGGTTGATTATTTCAAAAACGGAAAATTGCAGTTCCTTTTCAATACAAAAGAAAGACTCTATCTGATTGACCGGAACGGGAATGATGTTAAGCCTTTTCCTGTCAAACTTCCGGCGAATGCAACCAACGGGGTAAATATTTTCGATTATGATAAAAATCGGAATTACCGCTTCTTTTTTGCGGGCGAAGACCGAAAAATATATGCTATAGACAACAATGCAAAAATAATCAGCGGATGGAAATTTGAGCAAACGGAACAAATTGTCACCACACCGGTTCAGCATTTCAAGGTTGACGGAAAAGATTACATCGTTTTCAAAGACAAATCGCAAATTTACATTTTGGACAGACAGGGGCAGCCCAGATTAACACCGGATACAAAATTTGAAAATTCAGATAATCCGCTGTTTCTCGACCTGAGCGGTAAACCCAAACTCATTGCCACCGATTCCGGCGGCAGGGTTTTTTACATCTTTTTTGACGGAAAAACAGAAATGAAGAAAACTGCGCGGTTGGGTGCAAATCACTTTTTTACGGCAGCTGATTTAGATGGAAGCGATAGTCCCGATTTTATTTTTATTGACGGAAACGAACTGACGGTAATGGACGAAAACGGAAAAAAACTTTATAGTAAAAAGTTAAGCAATTCGGTTCGTTATGAGCCCGTTGTCTATTCATTTGAAAACAATCAGAAAATGGTCGGTGTGGTTGATGCCGCTTCCAACCGGATTTACCTTTACAACCGCAGCGGCAAACTTTATCCCGGTTTTCCACTGCAAGGGAACACCCCCTTTACCATTGGCAAGCTATCCGAAAACTCAACAGGATTAAACCTGATTGTGGGAAGCGAAGGCGGAAAATTGTACAATTATTCGCTGAATTGATTTAAAGGTGGGGTTTTGCATTATCGTAAAATCAGCAATTCAGCCCAATTTGAAAATCCGTTCCATCAGCTTCCACTTTTCACCGGCAGTTGCATCGGGTGATGTTTTTTGAAAACGGGAGACAAATGCTTCCCATTCTGCCTGGCGGGGCTTTGTAGCCAGCTCATTCATAGCTTTATCATGGTCAAAATCGGCAATCGTATCCATAATCATAAACAATCGCGTACCTGACAGATAAATCTCCATATCAACAATTCCCACTTCACGCATTCCCTTTGTTATTTCTGTCCAAAATTCCTGCGGAGAGTGCACTTTCCTATACTCTTCCATCAACTCGGAATCATTTTTCAGCTCCAGCGTTTTGCAAAATCTCTTGTATTCCGGCATAACTGTTTTATTATTTGTGTAAACCTTTGACGGACAAGCCTGACTTTCCAAATTGTCTGCGTCCGGTTTTTGAATTAAAATTTTCTATTTGAGTTTCATTTATTTATACTGTTACACTTCATCTTTACAAAACTATAAAATTAGCGCATCTGTTGAGCATCAACTTTGCATAAACATTTATATTCTTTATTTTTATGGATTAAACAAAAAAGTCAATGAAATCGGTCTATAAATTTTTTCTCGAAACAATCCGCTCGGCAGAGCATCTGGAGTTTATTGCAAAGCCTGGTGCTGCACTGACAACTCTTATTATTCTTATTTTGCTTGCCTGGGCAGGGCATTTTCTTGCAAAGAAAATTATTGTAAAAATTGCTACCCGAATTGCGCGCCGCACAAAAACGGAGTGGGATGATTTTCTGCTTCAGCGAAAATTTTTCTCCTATATTTCTCATATCGTACCGGCGTTGATTCTTTATCATGCTTCCGGTTTTTCACTTCCTGAAATTCACCAGAACATTAATGAATTAAGCGATACTGCAATAGAAGTTTTATCGAAAGATTACTACATCAATTTTGCCGGTTTTCTGCTTAAAATTGCGAAGGTTTATTTTGTGGTGATTTTTATATCTGTGCTGAATTCGCTTTTAAATGCCGGACTTGATATGTACAATACAACGCCTTATGCGCACAACAGACCGCTGAAAGTTTATATTCAGCTTTTTAAAATTCTTTTCTTCTCCTTGTCGGGCATTTTGATTATTTCCATTTTATTTGAACGCGATCCAACCGTTCTTTTAGCCGGCTTAGGTGCCATTGGCGCTGTTTTACTTTTAGTTTTCAAAGATTCAATTTTGGGATTTGTTGCTTCCATTCAGCTTTCGGGAAACAACATGGTAAAAATTGGTGATTGGGTGGAAATGCCCGGACGGGGTGCCGATGGTGCTGTAATCGACATCACACTGAACACGGTGAAAGTGCAAAACTGGGATAAGACCATTTCAACAATTCCAACCTATGCCATGGTCAGTGAATCGTTCATCAACTGGAAAGGAATGCAGGAAGCGGGCGGTCGCAGGATAAAACGCTCCATAAATATTGACATGACCAGCATCAGGTTTTGTGATAAAGAGATGTTAGGCAGATTTGAAAAGTTTGAACTCATCCGCGATTATGTAAAAGAGAGGCAGGAAGAAATCAACGAATACAACGAGCGGAAAAACATTTCCGATGAAGACGTAATCAGCAGAAGAAGACAGACCAATGTCGGGGTTTTCAGGAAATATCTGGAAGCTTATCTGCGCCGGCATCCGATGATTGACAAGGAAATGTCGTTTATGGTTCGCCATCTTCAGCCTACCGAAAAAGGGTTGCCCATCGAAATATATATATTCTCCAACGACACTGCCTGGGCAAACTACGAAACCATTCAGGCTGATATTTTCGATCACATTTTAGCTGTGGTACCTGAATTTGAGCTGCGCATTTTCCAGGAGCCGTCAGGAGCTGATATTGCGGCTGCTTTAACAGAAGCAAATCGCCGCTTTCAAACAGCATTTCCGGAGCAAAAACAGGAGTAACTGGCAGTTTAATCATATTCCGGGCGGTGCATCAAAAGATTGTAATTTTTTCCTAATTTTGCCTTGAAATTTTAAACTCAATCAGGAAATACAATCATGGATAAATTGGATTATCGGGAGCAAACGGCAGACATTGACCTGTTAGATGAAAAGATTCTGAAGTTAATTACAAAAAATGCAAGGATTCCGTTTTTGGAGGTTGCGCGTGAATGTGGCGTTTCAGGTGCTGCCATTCATCAGCGTGTACAAAGGTTGCTGAATATTGGCGTTATTACCGGCAGTGAGTTTATCGTAAATCCGCAGAAACTGGGCTACAACACCTGTGCATATATCGGAATTTATCTTGAAAAAGCGGCTTTTCACCGTCAGGTTGTGGAAGCGATGCGTAAAATCCCGGAAATTGTGGAGTGCCATTACACCACTGGACAGTATTCGCTTTTCATTAAAATTGTTACAAAAACAAACAAACACCTGAAGCATCTGATTGACGAAAAAATTCAGGCAATTGATGGTGTGGCACGAACGGAAACTTTCATGTCGCTTGAAATGGACTTTAAGCGGCAGATTTCTCTGCCCTGATTGCTAATCAGCTCTCTGTCTCACAGCTTCATAAATCATAATTCCCGCTGCCACAGAAACATTTAAAGATTCAATTTTTCCCAACAAAGGAATTTTCACCTGCTCATCAACCAGCTTTAGCGCTGACAGTGAAATCCCCTCATCTTCAGCGCCCATGATGATGGCAACGGGACGATTCATTGCCGTTGCCGTATATAATTTTTCACTTTTTTCAGTTGCTGCAACTATTGTTATTCCCGACTCTTTGAGATACCTCAAAACCCCGGAAATACTTTTCACCTTGCATACCGGAACGGTGTGCAGTGCGCCGGCTGACGTTTTCACCGCATCTGCCCCGATTCTTGCCATCCCTTTTTCGGGAATCACAATTGCATGGACACCGCCGCACTCAGCCGTACGAACAATTGCCCCGAAGTTGCGCACATCGGTAATCCGGTCAAGAATTAAAATTAAAGGGTCTGCGCCCGTTTCAAAAATGCCGGGAACAACAACTTCAATTTTAGCATAATCCACCGCAGCTAAAAAAGCCAGAACACCCTGATGATTTTTTCGTGTCACCCGGTTGATCCTCTCAACCGGCACAAACTGAAAAGGAATATTGTTCTCCTTTATCAGCTGAAAAAGCTCAGAAAACAGCGGATTTTCAAGCCCCTTTTTCAACAGCACTTTTTCAATTGAACGCCTGCCTTTTATGGCTTCAATCACAGCCCTCGTACCAAAAATAAAATCTTCACTACTCATTTTCAGCTAATTTCGTTTTCCATTTTTCCAGTTCTTCATGCTCCCGTTCCCACTTCTCCATTGCGTCAGACAGCAGTTGCTTGCATTCATCATAACGAATGAATATTTCCGGATTCAACTCATCCCCCGGTGCCGACAATGTCTCATCCATCCGGCTGATTTCCTTTTCCAACGCACCAATGGTCTCCTCGGTTTCTGCCACCAACCTCTCAAATCTTGAAATGTTGCGATTAATCTCCTTCCGCTCTTCAAAAGTAAAGTTTTTCTTTTCAGAAACCGGACTAACAACACGCTCTTTCCCGGAATTTCGGCTTGCCTGAGACGTTTCCAACGCTTTCAGACTTTCTAACTTTCTTCGCTGAAGAAATTCATAAATACCTCCAAGGTGCTGTTTGATCTTTTTATTCCGAAATTCATAGACGCAGTCCACCATGCCGTCTAAGAACTCCCTGTCGTGAGAGACAACAATCACGGTTCCGGTAAATTGAATCAGCGCCTCTTTAAGAATCTCTTTAGACTGCATATCCAGATGGTTTGTAGGCTCGTCCAAAACAAGAAAGTTGACCGGTTCCAGCATCAGCCGGATCATTGCCAGCCGCGATTTTTCACCGCCGCTCAACACTTTCACCTTTTTATCTGTATCGTCTCCGGAAAAAAGAAAAGCTCCCAGAATATCACGGATTTTTGTGCGTACTTCACCCACAGCAATTTCATCGATTGTTTCATAAACCGTCAGCTCCCCATTGAGCAGCTGTGCCTGATTCTGAGCAAAGTAACCGATTTTCACATTGTGCCCAAGCTGCACATTACCTTCATGTTCAAGCTGATTCAGCAGAATTTTCACCAAAGTAGTTTTTCCTTCGCCGTTTCGCCCTACAAAAGCCACTTTATCACCGTTTTCAACTTTTAAGTCAACAGCATTCAAAACCAAATGGTAACCATATCGTTTCGTTATATTTTCAGCTTCAGCCACCACCCTGCCCGAACGTGGCGCCGGCGGAAATTTAAGACTCAGCTCTGCCCTGTCCACCTCATCCACTTCAATGCGCACTAATTTTTCGAGCTGCTTGATGCGGGACTGAACCTGAATCGCTTTTGTGGCTTTATACCTGAAACGCTCAATAAACTTTTCAGTGTCTTCAATCATCTTTTGCTGATTCCGGTAGGCAGCCAGCTGAATTTCACGCTGCTCCCTTTTCCATTTCACAAATGCCGAATAGTTCATTTTCTGATCGGCAATTTTGCCTAACGAAATCTCCAATGTCCGGTTACACACCGTATCCAGAAAAGTTTTATCGTGCGAAACGAGCACGACAGCGCCCCTGTATCCTTTCAGGAAATTTTCAAGCCACTGGATCGACTCAATATCTAAATGATTTGTCGGCTCGTCAAGCAGAATAATATCCGGATTTTTGAGCAGTAATTTAGCAAGCTCTATCCGCATTCGCCAGCCACCGCTGAACTCGGATGTCGGGCGGTTAAAGTCAGTTCGCTCAAAGCCCAATCCAATCAGTGTTTGCTCCATTTCTGCCCGATAGGAATCGCCGCCTAAAATGGCATACCTCTCATTCTTTTCAGAAATTTGATCTAATTTTTTCAGATACTCTTCAGTATGATAATCAGTTGCCACGGAAATTTCGTGATTCAGCCTGTTAATTTTCGTTTCAATTTCAAGCAGTTCGGCAAAAGCCAGCTCTGTTTCCCCAATCAGGGTGTTTGAATCTTTCAAAACCATCTCCTGCGGCAGGTAGCCGATGGTGGTCTCTTTGGGAACATTCACATCACCTGTTGTAGGTTGCAAGAGTCCGGAAATGATTTTCAACAAAGTTGTTTTTCCGGCGCCATTTTTTCCAATCAGCCCGATCCGGTCATCCGGTTGAATCAGAAAATTCACCTCTTTTATCAGGTCAAATCCGCCAAAACTAACTGTTACTTTATCCAATGAAATCATTTTCCAAACAAAATGTGATGTTTACCTCCGGTCAACAGACAAAACAAAAAGCCCGCATTGCAAAAGCGGGTGTCAAACAGCCGGTAAAATGCTGCAAAGTGTTATTTTATCAAGCTATTCTGGCTCAAAAATAGATATTCTTTTGCAGCCGGCAAAACAGCCGGTTTTCAATTACCAAGGTGAAATCTACTGAAAAACACTCAATATCAGAGACAATCAATATCTATTGGCTACATTCAATTTCGTTCCCAAACAGGAAACAAAAAATAGTAAAGTCACAAATAAAATTAATGACCGCTTTTTTAAAAACACTTTTTCTTATTTAAATTTTATGCGCTTTATTTAAATAAGGAATTCTTTATTTAAATTTGTAGTGATTTTTTTAAAATAAGAAACAAATGAAGCAATTTAAATCAGGAGCTTTCATCAATCAGGGCTATTATGACAGTTTTCAGCCAACACCGCTGAACAGACAATGGATAGTGGATGATATGGAAATTCAACATTTGCTTTCTCAGGCTGACCGTCAGATTGGGCGGCTTGATATGTATTCCGAACACATTCCCAACCCGGATTTATTTATCAGTATGCATTTAGCCAAAGAAGCCACTCAAAGCAGCAAAATTGAAGGCACTCAAACAAATATAGAAGATGTTTTTTTGGACAAGAATGATCTGGATATTGCATACAGAGAAGATTGGGAGGAGGTTCAGAATTATATAGAAGCGATGAATTATGCCATTCTCCAACTCAAAGATTTACCATTCTCTTCTCGGTTAATTAGAAATACACACCGAATTTTACTCCAAAATGTTCGTGGGGAAAATAAAAATCCGGGAGAATTCAGAAAGAGTCAAAACTGGATTGGAGGAGCGAATCTCAATGATGCTGTATTTGTTCCGCCTGTTCATACTTCAGTTCCTGAACTGATGAATGATCTGGAAAAATTTACACACAATGAAAAATATTTTTTCCCAGATTTGCTAAAGATTGCATTGATACACTATCAATTTGAGACAATCCATCCATTTTTGGATGGTAATGGACGCATTGGACGTCTAATGATTACGCTTTTTCTGGTTGACAAGGGTATTCTTAAAAAACCAGTACTCTATTTATCAGATTTTTTTGAGCGAAACCGGAGATTATATTACGACAATCTGATGCTTGTGCGAACAGATAATGATATTAAACAATGGTTTAAATTCTTTTTAACCGGAATGATTGAAACCGCAAAGAAAGGCGTATCTACATTTGATGCATTGTTAAAAATGAAAAAAGAGACAGAAGAAATTATTCAACAAAACAGCATACGAAGTCATCATATACTCAACATATTAGATAATTTATATATGCATCCGGTCATAAATGCGAAACAAATCGGAAAAATAACGGGAGTTTCAATGCCAACAGCCTATAAAATTCTAAATGAAATGATTGATTATGGAATTTTAAAAGAACTGACAGGAGGAAAAAGAAAACAGGTTTTCATGTTCGACTCTTATGTCAGACTTTTTAAAAATAATTAGCACTTTTATACTGTCTTTGGGCTGAATAAAAAGCTTACGCAGATTTTTATCCCTGACTTCATGTCCAAATTTAGATAAAAATGCCCTGACTTTACATCTTCTCTATGTGATTTTTACCCTGACTTTGTAATTTATATTATATATATACCTATTTTTGGAAGATATTAAATAAAAAAAGGCAAGTACAAAAGAAACATAATCAACGAATTAGAAAAGTGGCACGCATCTTCCCTGCGAAAACCGCTAATACTGTGCGGGGCAAGGCAAGTGGGAAAAACAACAGCTGTTTTACAATTCGCTGCAAAATTTCAGCAGTTTAATCAAATCAGGTGCAGATTATCCGACATGCCGTTAAATCGGCATTTTATGAAGCGGGATCAAGGATAAAGTTTGCCGGTTTTGGTGCATCAAACTATGGTTCAAAAGAGATGGGAGAAGTTTTGCGCAGTCTGGAAAAAGTGATGTTGCTCCATTTGGTTTATCCTACAACACAGAGCGAAGCACCCTTTATGCCGGACATTAAAAAATCTCCCCGACTTCAGGTGCTCGACACCGGTATGCTGAACTTCTTTGCAGGCTTGCAGTCCGAATTATTCGGCATAAAGGACTTAAACGCAGTATATCAGGGGAGAATAACTGAACACATCGTAGGACAAGAGTTCCTTGCCTCAAAATTCAATGTGATGAATAAACTTCGGTTTTGGGTTCGCGATGAAAAACAGTCAAGCGCAGAAATTGATTTCCTGTTTTCAGCAGATAGTGAAATGATTCCTGTAGAGGTAAAATCAGGTGCAAGCGGAAAAATGCGATCCTTGCAACAATATATTGACACATCCGGGACGGATTTTGCAGTTCGTTTTTATGCCGGAATGATCTCACTGGAAAAACATAAAACAATTGCCGGGAAAACCTATCAATTATTAAATTTACCGTACTTTCTTGCCGGAAAATTAGAAGAGTATGTAAGATATTTCAAAAAGTAAAATACAATATTTCAACGCAAAATATTTTTCTGAAGACACTCTCTGAATGAATTTGAACGGGCTTGTCTTCATTTTTAATACCGAAATAAAATGAAATAACGCTTAAAAATCATGGTAAATATTTTGGCGGACAAACTCAAAACCCTTTAAAGAATATCATTCTTTTATGCTTGCCAATAAACCTACAATTACTAAATTCGCAGTATAATGGATACAGGTACACCTTCTAAAAATGACAAAGCACTGGTTGAGAGTCTGCAACGTGGAGACGTTCGTGCATTTGATCAGCTTTTTGGCAATTATGCCAAAAGACTGTATGCTTTTGGATTTAAATACCTTCGCTCAAAAGAAGATGCAGAAGGGCTGGTTCAGGATGTTTTTATGAAAATTTGGGAAAACCGCAAGAAACTGAATAAAGATTCCTCCTTCAAATCCTATCTTTTCACGATTGCGTACAATGATATTTGCAGCATTTTCCGAAAACGCACAACAAAAAGGGAGTTTCAGGAAGAATTTACGCAAAAACTGACCGGCTCCGTTTCAAAAACAGAAGAAAGCGTTGATTATAAATCGGTACTTGAAGAGGTTGATCGTCTGATTGAACAGCTTCCCGAAAATCAGAAAAAAGTTTTACTGAGAAGGAAAAATCAGGGACTTTCTTCTAAGGAAATTGCAGAAGAGCTCAAACTTTCTCCCCGCACGGTTGACAATTACATGTCGGCAGCGATAAAATTTCTGAAAAGCAGGCTCACATCCGATGATCTGGCAATAGTGCTCTTCATAACCCTATGGATAGTCTGATATAAAAAGAAGCCCCCTCTGACTCCCCCAGGGGGGAGAAAAAGAAAACAGAGTTTATTTTAATTTTCAAATCATCGCATGCTCTGTAAGAGCAAAATATGGATAACTCCGGATAAGCTGCAGGCGCAATCCTGGGTAGCACACCACTCCATACGCAGAACCCCGCTCGGGGTTCAATATTATAAAAACTGTGAACTAATGTGCCTATGTAGTTCAAAATAAATACAAGAACGTTAGTATCAAAATCAAGACTTTTCAGGAAACTTAGTGAAACTTTGTGCCTGCCTGTCCGGCAAGCATGTCTTAGGGTTTTCGTGGCAAAAAATTAAAAGAAATTCACTACTGAGAACGCAGAGAAACACAGAGAAAATTTATGTGAATTAATGTGCTTTATGTGACTCAAAAAAAATAAAAACGAAAAAATCTTCGATTTTAATGTGAGATTTTCCAATTTGAAACGTATTACATTAAAGAGCGAAAAACTCTCATTTTTTAAATTAATTTATGAATCAATCAGAAATAGATAAAATAAAGTCCTATCTCGACGGAAAAGCTTCCGAAGAAAATATTATCCAAATTGAAAATATATTTGCAAAAGGAGAGTCAGACATCAACTTGAAGAAATTCCTGAAAAACGACTGGGATTCTTTAAAGCCTGATACAACTGATGGCATTGACCACCTTCTTCACAAAATCCACCATCTTATCCGGCTGAAAGAAGCCACAGGCAAGCAATCCGTACTGAAACAAATTATTAATATCTATTCCAGGGTTGCAGCAATTATGCTGCTCCTCATACTGTTTGCAGGCATTTGGGTCTATTTAAATCCCCGTCCGGCATCCATGGATTTAACTGAGCAAGCTGTCTATTCATCAATCCATGCACCAATGGGTTCCAGAGTTTCTTTCAATCTG
>LSQX01124733.1_pt1 | contig 20195 bp, 19 predicted proteins | sample 654561 | NCBI WGS metagenome assembly LSQX01 (sample SAMN04489861, study PRJNA283612) | anaerobic digester metagenome | isolation source: 4 biogas reactors fed with cattle manure at either 37C or 55C with and... | place: Denmark: Kongens Lyngby | collected 2014 | reverse complement strand
AGTTACAACCGCACTAAATTAAAGTGGGACAAGTCAGGAGTTTTCTAATCTTACATAAAAAGTAGTGTTAGACCTTTTAATCATCAAAAACATCATACTTTCCGGTGGATATTTCCCAAAGGTAGAGACTTGCCACTGATGCGTAGGGCGAATATTTTTTCCAATATTTATTAAAAGTTTTTTTGTCTATCTCATCTAAATTGTAGAGTGTGCTCATGGCTCTTTTTATGGCTAAGTCGCCGAAGCTCAGAATGTTGGGTCTTTGCATGGAGAACATCATCAACATTTCTGCTGTCCACGGTCCGATGCCATTTAGCTGACACAGTTTATCTGACACCTCCTTGTCGGAGAGCGAATATAGTGAGTCCAAATCTAGTTCGCCTTGCACTATTTTCTCGGCTGCCGATTTTATATAGTTGACTTTTCTGAACGAAATTCCGCAACTCTGCAATTCTTCCACCGACAAATTATGTACATTGGTAGGAGTAATTTCCCCTAATTTATCCACTATTCTGCCCCAAACTGTATCGCGAGCTTTGTTGGAAATTTGCTGACTAACAATGGCATGCACAAGGGCAGTAAAGAGATCGGGGGTGATTTCTCGTTTTATTGTTCCAATTTTATCAATGACTTTAGCAAGCTTTTTATCCACACTTTTTAGGTGCTCAATCTCCTTTTCGCCATATTTGAAATATTGTATCATGCTAAAGTTTTTTACTTTAAAATAGTTTAGTGTAAGTTGTAGAAGTTAAAAAAGCGTACTTACCAATCCTCCATATCATCATAATTTGCTAAAAACTTGCCATTGGTAATGTCTCCTTTTATCATTTTGCACGAGAACTCACCTTCCATTATTTCACTTGTAAGCTCAGTGATTTTAAGTTCACCAATTTGGATCGAAGTATTATCATAAATAGCTGATTAATCACCTACTAAATTGACAGTTAGAAGAACAACTATTTCTGTTTCTCCAGAATGTGTGGCAGAATAAATAGTGTAAGTTTTATCCTTCTCTAAACTTATGGATGTTGAAATATTGAGCATGTTTATCATTTTATCGTTGGCCGAAATAAGGCAATCAATATCTGTATTATTGAAAACACAGGCTGATTTAAAGGTGTGCTTTTTGCCATTATATGTAAATTCCATATATGGTTTTTTGGATAACTTATCCTTACTACAGGCAGAAAATAGTGCCACAGAAAGCAATACAAAATAGATGTGTTTTTTCATAGGAATTAATTTATCTTTGAATTTTGCTCAAACTTACAAAATATTTCAATAAAATTCGATATTGAAAACACTAAATAGGAAACAAATTAACATTATCTATGATTTCGTTTCAATTTCATGATTTTCCTATGATATTTTCTGTGGATTTTAAGTAAATCTAAAGGAAATTTGAAGAAATCTTTGAGTTTTATTCGCGAGTCGCCTTTTTCCAACCACTCGTTGAGAGGTTTTTCATACAATGAAGTTTCAATTTTAGGAAAACCTTCCCTTATGCTCAGTCGTGCCAAAACTTCCACATCGAAAAGCCATTTGCTGATAAATTCTTTTTCAAAAAGCTCATTTATTAGCTCTTTTTTGAGCATTTTAGCTCCACATTGTGTGTCGTATATGGGCAGAGCCAAGGTTGCAGAAGCAAAGGTGGCAAATACTCGTCCTATGAAATGGCGTTTCCACTTTCTATCGATATTTGCTCCCATACGTCTAATTCTGGAACCTATAACCATCATTATTTCATCGTTGCTTGCAAAGCATTTCTGAAAGTTTTCTATTTCATAAATAGGGGTTGCCAAATCGGCATCGAAATAGGCTATATAATCAAATTCAAGATTTTGGAATGCATGCAACATTGCAAAACGTACAGCATTTGCCTTACCAGAATTAGGCTGCTTGTCCAAGGCTATAACATTGGGATAAATACCTTCCCAAATTTTTAAAATATCCAATGTGTGGTCGCTACTACCATCGTTTACAAAAAGGAAAGTGAGATTGGGATACGACTCAAAAGCATCCACAAAATCTTCTTGTGGCAGACGCTCAGCCTCGTTGTAACACGGAATTATAACTACTGTTTTTGGCATACCGAATATGTTGACAATCCTGGAAGTTTAATGCCAAATTTACGTTTTATTTTTGAAATGGAATAGTCCAAAAATAAAAAACCTGCAATTAAGTTGGTCGTGAACTTTCCTCCTTGCCAATCGCCTATGCCAGAAACCTCACTTAAATCGGGTTTAATAAACTTCTCTTTTTGAACTTTAAGCCAGCGTGGAAAAATTAATGTGAAGAAGAAATAACCATCCTTTTCAGTAGTATAACCCGCTTCCTGCAAATGATTTCGTAGCATTTTGGTATTGTAGCGTCTGTAATGTCCCAACCAGTGGTCGTGGGAGCAAAACAGGGATTGGAATGCAGGAATAGTTATTATAAAATTGGTATTAGTTTTTATAAATGACTTGCTTTTTAGATATTTCAAAAAAGCTACGTCATCTTCAATATGCTCTATAACATCCAAAAGTAGGACAATATCAGCCTCAATATTATCTAAATTTGCGTCATCAATATTTTGGTAGAATTTTATAGAAGAATTACTATACTTTTCTTCAAAGTACTTTATCGACTCATCTGTAAAGGCTGTGTCAATGGCGTAAGCCTTTATATTGGGAATCATTTTTGAAAGAGTGTCCAAGAAGAAAGCATCTCCACAACCAATATCCAAAACTGTTATACTATCTTTTTTAGATAGCTCAGAATTGCTTAAAATATTTTCCTCTATTAAGTCGTAAACCACTTTTAAACGAGCAAATTCCCAAGGATGGTTTTGTTTATCGTTTTCGCTTTTGTAGTTATACTCCTTAATATCCATACTTTATTTTGGAAATAAATTTCATTTACTATTACACAACTTACAAACACCTGTGTAATAATGCATTATATCTTCGACATATCAATTTCGAAATGCAGCTCGGTGTGATCACCGCAATGCAATTCGCACATATCGCAAATTGAAAGTTCGCCTCTTAATCTTCTGGAAACCATATCATCGGTTTGCTTGTGAAGGGCTTCAATATCAATTTTATTTACCACTTCCATGGCAAAGGCATACATCAGCAGCATTCTGGAATTGCGTTCACAAATACCCCTTTGACGCATATAAAACAGTGCTTCATTATCCAACTGCCCGATGGTGGCTCCGTGGCTACATTTTACATCATCGGCATAGATTTCCAAAAAGGGATTGGCACCCACCGATGCTTCATCTGTTAGAGCTATATTATTATTGGTTTGATAAGCTTCGGTTTTTTGTGCATCTTTTTCCACATAAACATATCCTGTGAAGGAGCCGGAAGCTTGGTCGTCCATAATTCCTTTGTAGAGTTGCGAGCTACGCGAATGGGGTTTGTTGTGATTTATTCTCACATAATTATCAACTTTTTGTTGCTTGTCAACCAAATAAAGTCCATTTACATCGGCATCACAATTGGAGCCATCAATGTTTACAGTTATGGTATTTCGGGTAACGCCAGAGTTGAAGGTAATTCCATTGGACAAGAAACGGCTATCATTTTCTTGCTTCACGTACAAGCTGTTTATTAGCAATGATTGGCTATCCTTATTTTCCAATTTGTAGTAGCTAACTTCTGCATTTTGCCCCACATATATTTCGCTCACGCTGTTAATAAAAGTATCAGTTGTAGTAACAGAATCGTCGCAATGAACAAGTTTCAAGGCTGCATTTTTCTCCACAATAATTAGATTGCGATTTTGTATCAACAAATCTTCTTTTGTATTTACAATATTAACAATTTGAAGTGGTTTGCTAATTTGTACGCCTTCGGGCACATAAACAAAAGCTCCATCTTGCATAAAAGCTCCATTTAGATTTAGCATTGGGTTGTTATTATCCTTAGCAATTGTTCCCAAATATTTATCTACAATTTCTGGATATTCTTTCTTGGCATGAGCCAAACTTCCAACGATAATTCCATCAGGAAAAACTGTAAGCGGCACATTTTTATGCACATACCATCCATTTAGGAAGGTAAACATAAAAGTGTCAAAATCTTTTATATTACATTTAAAATATGAGTCAACGGGATTGTATGGCGGAGCTTGTAGAAGAATTTTATAGTCGTGACTCAAAGCTTTTGTAAGGTCAGTGCTTCTCCAGTTGTCCATTGATTTATCGGGGAAACCGTTTTCGGCAAAGGCTTCAAAGGCTTTGTCTCTCATTTGGGCGAGTTTACTTGAATCGCCTTCTTTGATTGTTTTTTGATTGTTTTTATATTGTTCTACAAGAAAACTCTGTAAGGAAAAGTTTGTTTCCATTTTTTCAGCTTTATCTATTTTGCAATTTCATTTTTCACCCAGTCGTAACCTTTTTCTTCCAGCTCTAATGCTAATTCTTTGGGTCCAGTTTTCACTATTTTACCTTCGTAAAGTATATGCACAAAGTCGGGTACGATATAGTCTAAAAGTCGTTGATAGTGCGTAATTACGACAGTTGCATTGTCGGGTCTGCGAAGTTTGTTTACACCATTTGCAACTACTCTAAGGGCATCAATATCGAGTCCAGAATCGGTTTCATCTAAGATTGCCAATTCAGGATTTAGCATTGCCATTTGGAAGATTTCATTTCTCTTTTTCTCTCCTCCAGAGAAGCCCTCATTTACAGAGCGATTTGTGAGTTTAGAGTGTAGTTCTAAGAGTTTTTTTCTATCTTCCATCATTGCTAAGAACTCGGCTGCGGAGAGTGGCTCTTCGCCTCTATACTGGCGGATTTCGTTAACAGCTGTTCGCATAAAGTTTGTCATGCTAACACCGGGTATTTCCACTGGGTATTGAAAACCAATAAATATTCCTTCGCGGGCACGATCTTCAATGGCCATATCCAAAAGCTCTTTGTCTTTGTAGTAGATTTCGCCTTTGCTGATGTCGTATATATCGCGTCCAGCAATAATTGATGCTAAGGTGCTTTTTCCGGTTCCGTTGGGACCCATTATGGCGTGAACTTCGCCTCTGTTTACTTTAAGATTTAACCCTTTTAAAATTTCTTTGCCGTTGATGGAGGCATGAAGATCTTTAATTTCCAGTAACATATATTCAATATTTTTTTATTCAAATTTATTTTAACCAACACTACCCTCTAAGCTGATAGCTAATAATTTTTGTGCCTCTACGGCAAATTCCATGGGAAGTTTATTCAGAACTTCGCGAGCATATCCGTTTACGATAAGTCCGATAGCTTTTTCGGTATCTATACCTCTTTGGTTGCAATAGAAAAGCTGATCGTCTGAAATTTTCGAGGTTGTAGCTTCGTGTTCCACTATGGATGATTTATTCTCAGATTTGATGTAGGGCCAGGTGTGAGCACCGCATTTATCACCCATTAGCAGTGAGTCGCATTGTGAAAAATTTCGCGAATTTAGGGCTTTTCTACCCACTTTTACCAAACCTCGATAGCTGTTTTGACTTCGTCCTGCGGATATACCTTTGGAGATAATTGTACTTCGGCTACCCTCGCCAAGGTGAATCATTTTGGTTCCGGTGTCGGCTTGCTGATAGTTGTTTGTAACCGCAACAGAGTAAAATTCTCCGATGCTATCTTTACCTAACAAAATACAGCTTGGGTATTTCCATGTAACGGAAGAGCCTGTCTCCACCTGTGTCCAAGAAATTTTAGACCTATCGCCTTTGCATATACCACGTTTTGTAACAAAGTTATAAATCCCACCTACTCCCTCTTTATCGCCGGGGTACCAATTTTGTACAGTAGAATATTTTATTTCAGCATCTTCCATAGCTATAAGCTCAACAACGGCCGCATGTAGCTGATTTTCATCACGTTGCGGGGCGGTACAGCCTTCCATATAGCTAACATAAGAGCCTTCGTCGGCAATTACCAATGTCCTTTCGAACTGACCTGTATTAGCCGCATTGATACGAAAATAGGTTGAAAGTTCCAACGGGCAGCGAACACCTTTGGGTATGTAGCAAAATGAGCCATCGGTGAAAACTGCCGAATTGAGTGCCGAATAGTAGTTGTCGCCAATGGGTACAACAGTACCGATATACTTTTTGACCAATTCGGGATGTTCCTGTATTGCCTCGCTCATGGAGCAGAAAATTATCCCTTTTTCAGCCAAGGTGTCTTGAAAAGTTGTTTTCACTGAAACACTGTCTATAACAGCATCTACAGCTACTCCAGCCAAAGCTTTTTGTTCATCTAATGGGATACCCAATTTGTTGAAGGTGTCCAAAAGTTCTGGGTCAACTTCATCAAGGCTTTCCAGCTCTTTTTTCTGTTTTGGAGCTGCATAATATATAATATCTTGAAAGTCGATGGGCGGATATTCTATATGAGCCCATTTAGGTTCTTTCATTGTAAGCCATTTTTGATATGCCTTGAGTCTAAACTCAAGCATCCATTCTGGTTCGTTCTTTTTTGCAGAAATAAAACGTATAATATCTTCGTTTAATCCTTTGGGGGCGGTGTCCATCTCAATATCGGTATAGAAACCATATTTATATTCACCACCTGTTACCTCCTGCAAAACATCATTCATTTCGTCTGCCATAAAATCTAATTTCAATTTGGTTTGCAAATTTACAAAATCTATTGCAATTTATCTATTAATAAATTGTAACAACAAAAGGGCTACAATGTTTTCAGATAAGTGCATAAAAACTAAGATTAACGGTTTTTTAGGGTGCTTGAATCCAAAGAATCAGTTTTTCTTTGCTATCAGGATTGTTTTCTAACCACTCATCTACATCTTTTTCAAATTTGGACTGTGAAATGTAGTAGCAAAAGGCTTCGTAATTTTCGGTTTTTGCCATATCGTGGAAAAATGGAACATAGAAGTCCCAAAAGAATCCCTTTTTACCTTCATTCATATCGCCCAGAAAATTAAAAATGCCACCGCTTATATCTGCAAAGTTTTCTAATTCAGTTTTTTCTTCATCTTCGGCATATTTTTGTGCCACAAGCATTCCCAACATCATTTCGGCAAGCATAAATTCGTCTGAAACTGTTGAACTTATATTTATGCTTATGGTTGTATCAACCATTTCTACCCCACTGTTAATCATAGCATTAAGAGTGTTATAATACTCCAAAGAACGGGATGAAGCTGGCTCTACAAAAAGGAAAAAATATAGGGGAATAAATGCTTTAACTTTTTCGCCCTGCTCTTTCCAAATCAGGTGTAGAAGTAGATGGCTGCTGCCGTGTCCATTATTATCATTTATGGCTTCTATGGCGTGTTTCTCCACATTTTTAAAATCTTCGAGACCCAAATAAACTATTGCCAAATTATAATTGAGTAAATAGTTGTTTGGATAGGCTTTTAGTCCTTTTTTATACTCTTTTATGGCTTTTTTGGGCTTTCCACTCAGGTTTAAACATGTGCCCAAAAGCACGTATGACATTTTTTGATAGTCGTTGGGCTTTTTAACCACACTTTTAAGAAGTTTTATGGCTTCATTATATCTTTCAAGAGCCATATAGGTGTATGCCAACTCATACTTGGCTATGGCCGAATTTTTATCTAATTTGAGTGCTTTTTCGTACATGCTAATGGCTTCGTTGTATCGACCCAAATCGTGATATTTCACACCCTCTTCAATTAAATTATTTATCCCCTGACCCATTGCTATATTGGCAATTATCAAAAAGCTGAACAACAGTATTTTCTTCATTTTTATTAGTTTAAAATAGTTTTATGCTAAGGTAATAAATATATTGGAGCGGAGACAAAAAAACAGGAGGCTACGCAAAATAAAATTATAATACCAATTCTTATTGCAAGTTTATTAATTAGTTTTAGTTAGATTTGCATATCCTATAAATCTTAATTTAATGTATTTACAGCACTTCAAAACATGGCAAAAAAAATAAACTCGCTGATTTTAGCAGTAATGATAGGTTTAATAATTATCCTGAGCTCAATATATATAGGAAGAACTTCATTTACAGGTTCTATTCAAATTGGTTTGGGAGAATTAAGTAGTGATAAATATAAAGTTGTGGGCATAACTCCCTTTGGAAAAGAAACACAATTCTCAAAATATGATTATTTCTATTTTGACGATAGTTTTCGACTTTTGAAAGAAATTCACATCAAAGCTGATGCAGATATTGACATTAAACAACATTTGATAATTAATAAAAACAACTACAAGACTTTAGAAAAAGAAAATCCGCAATTAAGCATATTTATTGATTCCAACGGAACAAAAACCTCTAAACATATTGTAAACTTCATGAAATATTCTATGAGGAAATCTTGGATTGTTTTTATTCTTTTTTCTGTACTTTTATCTTTAGGTCTTTCGGTTTTTTATCGCACTAAAAGATAAAACAAAAAAACTGAAGTTAGTCTTTTCATTTTTTTATCAAACACTCGAAATTTGGTTTAAAACCTACAAGGTCAAAAAGGCCTTGCAGGTTGATTATGCTAATTAAAAAAATCTTATTTTGTAATAATCAATTTTTCAGTGTAGCAATGTCCAGACTTATTGATAAATTTCACAAAATAGATAGCTTCTTTGAGTTGCAGAACATTAATAAAACTTATAGTTCCCGAAAGTTTTTGGGCATAAACAAGTTTTCCATTTGTATCATATACTTCCATTTTTTCAATTTCGCTATTTGCATTATTTACAATAAAACTTCCATGATTTGGGTTTGGATATAATGATATCATCGGGTCGTCAATTGGCTTGCAAAGCCCCGTTACTTGAAGGGTTTTGAAGAGTTCGATACTTGGTGTTCCCCACTCTCCATTTATATTTTTCCCTATGGCAATGGCATAATAATATGTATCGGGATCTAAATCCATACACAGCCAATCATCGGTTTCAAATAGCTCATAAGGACTATCTTTTATTATGGCTATGGCCGAATCGGCACCCACTTCATCGTAAAAATCTTTCATAATCAAACCATCAAAAAACATTGCTGTTTCTTCGTTGGGTTCAACTACAACGCGTGCTTGGGTGGCGGTGATTTCGGTAACAGTAATGTCTTGTTGTGCAACGCCTTCGCCACCTATTGCTAGGGTTTGGCATGTCAGGTTTTGGGTGGGAAAATAATTTTCTGAAAAATCGCTTGCCAAAACATAAATATTGTATTCGGTATTGGGAATTAATTCTTTCCATGTGTAAATGGTGTCAACGTTTAATTGCAGACCCCACCACTCAATCATCTCTTCCATGGTTTTATCAAACATACCAGCATAATCTTCAATTTCGGGACCTTTGCCAATAAGAATAAAATAGGAGCTACAATCTTCACTTTTTTCAAACTCCACTTTTACAGTGGTTCCTGTAATTTCGTTGATAGTAACGGAAACTGGCACATCTCTGTCTGTTTGGGCAGAGGCAAAAAACATATAGAATATTAGGTTGCAGAGTATAAATATCTTTTTCATTTATTTTATTTTTTTAAAATTTTTCATTTTCATCAATTCGCCCAAATCACGTGGCACAAAAAAGTCTCTTTTGTTTTGGACTGCCGGTGTTTGCAAATTAATTATTTCTCTGTTTTTCTTGGGTTTGACTATCAACCAAGCTTCGTTTTTATGTGCAGGAATATGGAGTTCCATTTTTTTGTGTTTCACCACTAATACCGGTTCATGGGGGTTTATGGAGTCTATTTTCATCTCCATTCCTTTGAAAACTTCGCTAGCTGGGGCATAATATTTTTCGGTATAAAAATCTAAAGATTCTATCCCGAAAATTTCTTGCATATATTTGTTCACATCACTATTTTGCACCAAGCCCATGGGACGATAATTTTGTGGGTGATAAACGGCCAAAAACACATCTTCGCCAGTATGTCCAGTGGTTGTCCATCCAACGGGTGAACGATTGGTGAGGATTTGAGCCACAGTTCGACGGATATTTAAAGGGTTTTCTTTTATTTCGCCAGCTTTATATCGTTTTTCATAATCATAATATCCTTGAACGGAATTTATTTCGCTTTCGGTCAAATTATCTATGCCATAATATTTTGTAAAGAAGTTTTTCACCTCCTCTTTGGTGGGTTTTTCTTTAATTACATTTCCGAAATATTCGGCAGTTCGTTTTGCATTACGAAGATTGTCGAAGAGCTCACTATGAGTTTTGCGGTCGTAGCCACTATTTGTCCGTGGACCTCCAAAGGCAATGCCGCCATTACCATGGTCTGGCACCACAATTACGGCTGTATTTCCATCATTTTTGGCAAAATCTAATGCAACTTCAACAGCTTTGTCAAAGGCCAAAAATTCTGTAATAACGCCCACAGGGTCATTATCATGTGCCGACCAATCGACTTTGCTACCTTCCACCATTAGAAAAAAACCATTTCTGTTTTTAGATAAAACCTCAATACTTTTTTGGGTCATTTCTGCCAGCGATGGCTCTTTGTCCCTATCTCTGTCTATGTCGTTTGCGAGAGCTTGTGGTGTGAAAAGTGCCCACATTTTATCACCTCTAAAGTTCATAAATTCATCTTTGGACTCGGTGTATGTGTATCTGTTTTGGGTAAGTATTTTGGTCAAATCCACACTATCACTTCTGTTTCTGAGGTAGTCGTATCCGCCACCAGCTACAAAGTCTATTCTATTGAAAACCATTTGTTTAGCTAACAAATCATAGGCTCCACGTTTTGGATAGTGAGCCGAAAAAGCTGCTGGAGTTGCATGGGGCAAATAGCAGGTAAAGACCAATCCTGTGGCTTTGTTTTGCATTTTTGCCGCTTCCAAAATGGTGAAAAGGGGTTGCAATTCTCTATTTTGGTCCACCTCAACTAAGTCATTTTCAGTTTTTGGTGGAAAGGTGGAAACATAGCCTGTTTGGGATAGGTACCCCGTGGCATAGGTGCTCCCAGTGGGTGCCGAGTCGCCTATGGGTGCATCGGAGGAGTGTGTGCGAACATAGCCACACAAATGCGGGTCTATGGCATGAAGCTCTCCATTTTGATACCATCGAGCCAAACTCAAAACTGTGGAACTTGTACCATCGGGAATCATTATTATTATGTTTTTGACCTCTTTTTGCTGAGAAAAAAGAAAGGAGGTTAAAATAAAAAATAGTGCTGAAGATAAAAATATTTTTCTCATAAGTAATGTTTTATAAAGCCGTTGGCTATAATCGTGTTCTATGGGTTTTTCCCTCAATGTAGTTTAGAAACGCCTGATTTACAATTTTGTTTCCACCATAGGTGGGATAATCCCCCGTGAAATACCAGTCGCCAAGATTATGGGGGCATGATTTATGCAAATCTTCCACACCATTATAGATAATTTCGACGGGGATTTCGCAATCTTTTGGAGTTACCATTTCGGCAATTTTTGCAGATATTTGTTCAACACTAAATGGCTTATAAATTTCCTTTACATAATTGATTATCTGCTCTTTAGGTAAGTTTTCTTGTGCCTTACATTTTTTATAAACATCGTTTATAATATGTGTTTGTTTTGTATCTTTTAGTAGCTGTATTGTTGCCCTAAAGGCTATAAATTCGTTCATTCTGGTCATGTCGATGCCATAACAATCTGGATAACGAATTTGGGGTGCCGAAGATGCAATAATTATTTTTTTGGGCTTCAATCGCGATAGCATTTTTATGATACTATCTTTCAGCGTTGAGCCCCTAACAATGGAGTCGTCCAAAACAACAAGATGGTCGATATCATCTGCGATGGTACCATAGGTTACGTCATAAACGTGAGCCACTAAATCGTCTCTCTGTTTGCCTTGCGAAATGAAAGTCCTAAGCTTTGTGTCCTTCACCGCCACTTGGTCTATTCGGGGCATTAGCGATAGAATTTCATCAATTTTTTCAGTTGTCAAATCTCCTGCTGCAGCTAAAAGCATATCGCGTTTTACGTCGTTACAATACTTTCTTAGCTCATCAAACATTCCCAAAAACGCCACTATGGCAGTATTGGGGATATATGAAAAGACTGTGTTTGCAAAATCGTAATTTATGGATTTCAGAACTTCGGGAACCAAATGCTTACCCAAAGCTCTGCGCTCTTTGTATATTTCTAAATCTGTACCACGAGAGAAATAAATTCTTTCGAAAGAGCATTTTTCTGGCACTTGAGGAGCTATAAATTCATCCACAGAAAACTCTCCCGACTTCCTGATAATAATGGCATTACCCTCAGGCAGTTCCTTAACCTTGTCAAAAGGAATATTGAAAGCTGTTTGAATTGCTGGTCGCTCCGATGCCACAACAATAACTTCGTCGTCGTGATAGTAGTATGCTGGTCGTATCCCTTTAGGGTCGCGCATTACAAACGAATCGCCATGCCCCAACATTCCGGCTATAACATAGCCACCGTCCCAATATTTTGCCGAACGTTTTAGAATGTCTAAGATGTCCAAATTCTCTTCTATTATCTGCGTAGCATCGTGCTTGGAGACATCTTTACTTTTGTGTTTTCTATATACTTTTTCCACCTCTTCGTCTAAAAAACTTCCAATTTTTTCCAAAATTGTAATGGCATCAGAAGTCTCAACTGGGTGCTGACCAATATCAATTAATTTCTGAAATAATTCGTCTAAATTGGTCATATTAAAATTCCCAGCCAGCACCAAATTACGTGTTTTCCAGTTATTATTTCTGATAAAAGGATGCACATTGGAAATATCGCTTTTTCCAGAAGTATTATATCTGAGGTGTCCCAAAAGTAGCTCAGAGGCAAAATCTATATTGTTTTTCAGCCACTCGGTGTCAAAAAGTTTCATCTCATCATTTTGATGTAGCTTAGAAAGGGTATCAAAAATGGGAACAAAACAATCTTTGATGGGGGTATTTGAGTTGGAGCGAACTCTATTTATAAACTTTTTTCCGGGGGGAACATCCAACTTAACTCCCACAATACCAGCCCCATCCTGACCCCTATTGTGTTGTTTTTCCATCAGGAGATACAATTTGTTTAATCCCCAAAATGGCGTTCCATACTTTGTGTTGTAATATTCAAATGGCTTTAAAAGACGTATATGAGCAATGCCACACTCATGTTTAATTTGTTCACTCATTGGTGTTGTTTATTAAAAAGCAAAATTACAAAAATGATTTGAATACATAGAAAAGTTTGAATATAAATTGGGAAGATATAATCTATTTAAAAACCATAAACAAGTCCAAAGCTTTGATTTAAAGCCACTACCAAGGATTATGCTTGAATTATGAAATATTTCTGTTGGTTTAAGACCATATTTTATTGTCAAATAAGTTTTTATGCAAAAAACTGTAAATTAAATATTTTTTTATCTCGAAACTTCTGCCTATGTTTGCCTAAAATAAACATTATTTAAGAAATAAAATTTTTATGACATGAATTACAAACATTTGAAATTATTTTTTTTGACTTTATTGGGTTTTTCCTTCATAAATTTGCAAGCAAATAACGCTTTTGCAAATGAGGGCACGGAATCATTAAAATTCTCTTAAAAGGGTGCTAGCACAGAAAACATCAACAATATAGAAGCTACTCCGCTTTTAGCTATGAACATTACTCATGACAAAACTTATGGAGTTCCCATGGATGAAGGGAAAAACGATGAATTTATTGGTGTGCCTATTGGCAAAAATGTTTATGAGCACTACGGAACTCTCGACCAAGAAATATACTATTGGTATGCAGATGTTAAGTCGGAGTATTGGTATGTGTCCCGCGACGAATCGTACGGTTGGCTTGCTGCCAACGAAAATATTTTTTCGGCAGCAGTTTCAGCAGGTGCCTATGATATCCCCATGGTTGCCAGAAACAAGGGCGATCGCTATCTGCCTGTTGGAGAGGTGTGCATAAATGCCTATTTTGCACTTTTTAGTGCTCGTCCAGAATCAACATATCTGCTATTTGCAAAAGCAAGATCAATGCTCAAACAGATTGAGGATGGTAAACTTGCTGACGACCTAACGAAAATAAATGTAATAGTAACATCAGTAAAAGAGGATAGCAATATGTTTAGTTTTGGCTACTATCCATCTCCTTATATGAAATATGGATACGGATTTGCAGATGCTCATATTTCAGATCCATCAGATAAATATAAAGGCGATCGTGTAACACGCTGGAGAACTGAGGAAGCCCGTTTGTTGGAAATACATCGTGCTGTAACAGAATATAGTGTCGTGAAAAATCTCACCACAAATTACATTACCCTCACTGTTGAAGCCACACAAGATAAAAACTGGAATGAGGCTGTACGCAATAGCTATCTGTTGGATATTCTGGTGAATGACCTAAAAAAACACCCTGATAAAGACAAGGATGAAGATTTTGAATTTATTATGGAGACATATAACAAATGGAACGAAAATAATTTTCCAAAATGGAGAAACTTTGTTAACAAAACTTGGAAAGAGTTTTATGACAAAAACGAGGAGTACTTCCTTAATGCCATAGCCATTCCAGAGCCTGCAGCCAGAGACGCAAAGTTAGAAGCACAGATGATAGAAATTGCAAAAACAATTTGGTAAGATGGTCGTGTTCCGGTTAAAGCCATCATCAGAAGTAAAGACTGGTCATATAGCCGTGATGCATTTGGACAAATTATTGACCGCTACAAAACAGGAACCATTATTTATAAAATGAGTGATGGAAAACACCGAATGGTAGATATTGGCTTCAAGGAACTGTACAATGGCAGTTCGTATGGCAAGCTACAAATGCGTGGTATGGGCACTACTAATGTGGAGGTAGATTACAAACCCTAACTCATAACAAGAATACGGTAGGTAATTAAAAAAATTAATCTTTAATAAAAATGGAAACTGCTCAGATAAGCGGTTTCCATTTTTTTTGAGGTATCCAATAAGCTGAGTATGTGCTATCGTCGGAAATGCTGATCTATAACAAACAGGAATAATTATCACTCTATCCACTGAGTAGAAAATCTAATCTTATACATTTTCATTTAAAGGTTTTTATTTTTAACAATCAATTGTCTTATTTTAGTATATTTGTACTAAAATAGTTTCTTAAATAGGTGTTTTGTGAAAAGTAACACATTGAATTATGAATAGAAATCAAAATCCAGAACAAATTGCAAGAGACAACATTGACAAAATGTTGCGAGATTCAGGATGGGTAGTTCAATCAAAAAGCAAAATAAATTTGTCAGCAAATATTGGTGTGGCTGTACGCGAATACCAAACAAATGTAGGACCTGCAGATTATGTTTTATTCGTAAACAAAAAGCCAGTGGGAATAATCGAAGCCAAACGCGAAGATGAAGGATACAAGCTTACATCTGTTGAAGAACAATCTAAAGGATATGCCAATGCAAAACTCAAATATCTCGACAACGACCCACTACCCTTTGTTTACGAAAGCACAGGAGTTCTAACGCATTTTACCGATTTTAGAGACCCTAAGCCAAGAAGTAGAAATGTTTTCAGTTTTCATAAACCCGAAACCATGGAAAAATGGCTTAAAAAAGAGAAAAGTTTAAGGGCACGTTTGCAAGATTTACCTGAGCTTGACGAAACAGGTTTACGACCTGCTCAAATTGTAGCCATAAAAAACCTATAAGAATCTTTTAAGAAAAACAGACCCAAAGCACTGATACAAATGGCTACGGGAGCTGGTAAAACATTTACAGCTGCAACATTTATATATAGATTACTGAAATTTTCAGATGCAAAAAGAATACTGTTTTTAGTTGATACTAAAAATCTTGGAGAGCAAGCAGAACAAGCCTTTCAAGCCTTCAAGCCCAACGATGATAATAAACTTTTTACTGAATTATATAATGTTCAAAGATTGTCATCAAGTTTTATATCATCTGACAGCCATGTCTGCATTTCTACCATTCAGCGACTATACTCTATACTAAAAGGTGTAGAAATGGACGAAAGTGCCGAACTTGACAATCCCAATGAGGGAAAAATATCATGGTTGCAAGAACAAATTAGCAAAAAGCAAGCAATTCCTGTAGAATATTCTGCCACTATACCTATCGAAAAGTTCGATTTTATTATAGTTGACGAATGCCACAGATCAATTTACAATCTTTGGAAACAGGTTTTAGACTATTTTGATGCGTTTTTGATTGGACTAACTGCAACGCCAGATAAAAGAACATTTGGTTTTTTTAATGAAAATATTGTGAGCGAATACACTTATGAGCAATCGGTTTCAGACGGAGTTAATGTTCCTTACGATGTTTACTCCATTGAAACAGAAATTTCAACAAAAGGCGACACAGTTAAAGCAGGATGGTATATCGACCGTCGCGACAAGCTATCTCGTGAGTCAAGATGGCAAGTGGAAGAAGAGGATACTGAATATGGCAAGAATGATTTGGATAAAAAAGTAGTAAACATTAGCCAAATTCGCACAATTATAAAAGAGTTCAAAAGAGCTTTGGAGGAAGAGATTTTTCCCAATAGACGTGATGAAAATGGCGAATACGAAGTGCCCAAAACATTAATTTTTGCCAAAACAGATAGCCATGCTGACGATATTATAAAAATTGTGCGGGAAGTGTTTGAAGAAAAAAATGAATTCTGCAAAAAAGTCACGTACACAATTGACGAAAATCCAAAATCTTTACTGAACAAATTTCGCAACAGTTATTATCCACGCATTGCTGTAACCGTGGATATGATTGCCACAGGTACAGATGTAAAACCTTTGGAAGTTCTTTTATTTATGCGAGACGTAAGAAATATAAATTATTTTGAGCAGATGAAGGGACGCGGAACTCGCACCATCGACCATGATAAATTGCAAGAAGTGAGTAGAACAGCACGCCACAAAACACATTTTGTGATTGTTGATGCTGTGGGTGCTACAAAATCAAAAAAGACCGACAGTCGCCCATTAGAGCGAAAACCATCTGTTCCTTTGAAGGATTTGTTGGGAGCCATAACCATGGGCGTGCGCGATGAAGATTTATTCTTATCTCTGGCAAACAGACTAATTCGCCTTGAAAAACAGATCACAGAAAAAGAAAAGGAAAAAATCTTGGAATACTCCAATGGCAAAAGCTTAATACAAATCACAAAAGAACTTCTTAGTGCATACGAACCAGATGAAATTGAACGACTTAGCATAGAAAAAATTAAACTTATTCCTATAGAAAAGAGAACTCCTGAAGATATTGACAAAGCAAAAACAGAAGCTCAAAATGAGCTGATAGAAATTACTGCCAGCACCTTTAATGGCGAGCTAAACGACTATTTGGAAAATATCAGAAAAGAACACGAACAAATTATTGATCATGTAAATATTGATAGTGTAAGCATATCAGAGTGGAATAGTTTTACCATTGAAAAAGCCAACGAAACAATAAGAAGTTTTTCGCAATATCTTGAAGAAAATAAAGATGAAATCAAGGCTTTGAGTATATACTACAATCAGCCCTACAATCGTCGCATGGTAAGTTTTAATATGATGAAAGATGTTTTAGACAAGATAAAACTAGAAAAACCAAGCTTGGCACCCTACTATGTTTGGGAAGCATACGCAACCATAGAGCGTACACAAAAAGGGAAAGAAATTTCTCATACGCCCATAAACGAACTCACAGCATTAGTGTCGCTAATCCGCCATGTGTGCGGCATAGACAATAATTTGACAGCCTTCGACAAAACTGTAAGCGAAAACTTCCAGAAATGGATGTTTAAGCAAAATGCAGGGCAACACAATCGCTTTAGCGAAGAGTAAATGAAGTGGCTACGTATGATTAAAGATCATGTTGCTAGCAGTTTTCATATTGAAATTGGCGATTTAAGCTATACTCCCTTCGACTCGCAAGGCGGAGTGGGAAAAATGTATCAACTGTTTGGTACAGAAATGGAAGAAATTATTGAAGAGTTAAATAAAGTCTTGGTGGCATAAGAGAATAAAAGATGCCAACTTTAGGCAATAAAATATAGGAATTAGAAAATTAAATCCAGCAGGCTATGTCTAATGAATTGAAGTTAACCCGGCAGTATATTGAAAATAGGATATATTTAATAAGGAACGAACAGGTAATGCTTGATAGAGATTTGGCTGAAATGTATCAAGTGGAAACAAAAGTTTTGAATCAAGCTGTAAAAAGAAATATAGAACGTTTCCCTAATTCATTTAGATTTCAACTAACTGAAGATGAATATGAAAACTTGAAGTCACAAATTGTGACCTCAAGTAACAAGCACGGAGGACGACGCTATATGCCCTATGCTTTTACCGAACAAGGAGTTGCCATGCTATCAGCTGTTTTGCGTAGCGATATTGCCATACAAGTTAGCATTTCAATTATGAATACCTTTGTCCAAATACGAAAACTAATAGGACAGGAAACTATACAACAAATGAGGTTAAATAATATTGAAAACAGATTAGTTGAACACGATAAAAAGTTTGATAAATTATTTGAAGCATTGGAACAAAATGAGCTACCAGAAAGAGGAGTTTACTTCCAAGGTCAGATATTTGATGCCTACGTTTTAGCCTCTAAAATTGTGCGTTCAGCTAAAAAAAGCATTGTACTTATTGACAATTACATAGACGAAAACACTCTTGTACATTTAGCTAAGAAAAGGAAAAATGTCAAAGCAGTTTTACTATGCAAAAACATTAATTCTAAATTAAAATTGGACTTAAAAAAAGTTAACGAACAATATGGCAATTTCGAATTAAAGCCATTTTCAAATAGCCACGATAGATTTCTGATTATAGATGATAAAGAAGTATATCACATAGGAGCTTCAATAAAGGATTTAGGCAAAAAATGGTTTGCTTTTTCAAAAATGGACCCGAAAACGATAGAAAAAATCATGGAAGATGTAAAAAAGCAAATAAGTAATTAGCTAGAAAAACAAACAATGACCCCAATCGAACCATATATTTACTTACTTATCTCTTTATTGGGAGTGGCATATCCTATAATTTTAAATGCTATAACTAATATTCATAATAAATATTCATCAAAAATCATCTTAGATACTTTCAAAAAAGAAAAATCTTTTATTTGGTTTAGGAGATTAATGATTATATCCATCATAGTAATAATAATATGGACTTTGAAAACTCCTAACATATTGCTTACTCCTTATCAGCCAATCAATTTTATATTAAATAATTCAGCATCAATCCTTTTAGCCTTATCTGTTATTGCAACAATATTTTGTTTTATTATTTTAGTTGATAAAACAATTACCTACTCATCTCCTTTTGATTTGGTTAAATCAATATCAAATGAGAATGAGCCAAAACTTGCAAACTTTTTTAGCACTAAACTAGATGATAAAACCAGCTTTACAATAGCCGCAGAAGTATTGTTAAGTAGCATAAAAAATGACGGTGGAATAATGGACGAAGAAGTATCGAGTTATTTATATAAACGATATGATGCATTTAGAAAAGGGGAAAAGGGAAAAAGTCCTTTAGTTTACCCTAATTATTACTATGAATATCATTATAAAATATTAAATCATCTAACAACTAATAATGCTGACGCACCTATAACTAAGCATAGAATAGGCAGCGGAATGTGGCTATTAGGTGAGGCTATTCAAAAAAATGAAATCTCAGAAGACACATATATATGGCTATGGAGAAATGTAGTGTTGTCAATAAAAAACAATAAAGTTTCATATATCGTGGACTTTATTGAATATTCACATCAATATTACAGGATAAACTTTAGTGGTAATTATAATAGAAACGATGAAGGCAAGCGATTTCTATAATTCATTTACGTTATGGGAGGATTATTACTTTCAGAAAAACAATACTCCTTAATAAGCCACTTATTAAATTACACTCAAACAACTCCACCTAGTAATAAACTTTTACCTGAAAATTTATCAGAATTATACGGTTTTTTTGCCAACTTTAATACTAACAACGATATTGATAAAAAATTTTATTTCCCAAATACTAGTTTATATGAAACTGAAAAAACAGTAAAGCACTGGACCAATAAGTTTTTAGGAGTGCTTTTTTTATGGCAATACTATAAATATACTGGAATCAGGACAAGCATACATAAACAATTCAATAAATTTCCTAATAATATTGAAGACTATTTCCTTTGGGAAAAATATCTAGAAACTTTTACACATACAATAGACAGACTATTGGATGATGATTATTTAATAGACAATCTTAGACTAAAAAATCATATAAAAGAATCAAAATCGGAATTTATAGACAAGCTATTTCCTGACTTGTACCTTTTAGTGC